>Ga0105356_10001408_pt1 | contig 23677 bp, 22 predicted proteins | sample GOMGulsemesocosm_3_FD_83502 | JGI IMG/M metagenome (GOLD analysis project Ga0105356, IMG submission 83502) | Methane-oxidizing microbial communities from mesocosms in the Gulf of Mexico - GOM9D Gulf of Mexico | ecosystem: Environmental > Aquatic > Marine > Cold seeps | place: Gulf of Mexico... | reverse complement strand
GCGTGCTGCCATGACGGGTCACATGGTTTTATCCACATTGCATACCAATGATGCTGTTTCAACGGCGATGCGGTTATTGGATATGGGAGTAGATCACTACTTAGTCGCTTCTTCTTTACGTGCGGTTATGGCTCAGCGTTTGGTAAAGCGCTTATGTGATCATTGCCAAGAAGAGCAGCAAGCTGATGAGCAAGAGAAGGCTTGGCTGTTATCGCTGGACGCAGAAATTACTCAATTCAGTTTTCGCCATGGGCGGGGTTGTCACCATTGCAATAATACTGGCTATAGCGGACGTATTGGTATTTATGAATTATTAGAGATGGATGAGGCGATGATTTCTGCGATGAGAAAGAACTCTGCAGAAGACTTCGCTCAAGCGGCCATCGCACATCCTAGATTCAGGCCTTTAGCATTGTGCGCCCTGGATTATGCGAAGCAAGAAGTCACTTCGTTAGATGAAGTTTTTCGCATCAGTGCCAGTTTAGGAGATGGAGGCTAGCATGCCAGATTTTCAGTATAGTGGCCGCGATGAACGAGGTACTTTGGTTGAAGGTAATATCTCTGCGGCTAATCATGGTGCAGCAGTTAGTCAGCTGCAGGTGAAAAATATAATTATTACTCGCTTAGAAATAGCCGCAGAGACGAGCGTTAAGAAAAATATTAGTATCAACTTCAATATTAGCTTTAAGAAAAAAATAACACTGGATGACCAGGTGCTTTTAACTCGGCAGTTGTATGCTTTAACGAAAGCGGGCATCCCAATTATTAGAGCATTAAATGGTTTGGCCGAATCAACGGATAACGAGCATCTTGCCGAACTATTAAATGCAATTGCAGACTCCTTGATTGCAGGTACAGATCTAGCAACTGCATTTCGACAATTTCCAAAAATATTCTCTGGTATTTTTGTCAGCATGATTCATGTCGGTGAAAATACAGGGCGTTTAGATTTAGCCTTTCAAAAATTAACAGCACATCTGGAATTAGAACGAGAAACAAAAAAACGCATTAAATCGGCCACCCGTTATCCAATGTTTGTTGTTTCTGCCATCGTTTTAGCTATGACAGTAATTAACGTGATGGTCATTCCTAATTTTGCCAGTGTCTTTGCCAAGCTTGGGGCAGATTTACCGCTCGCGACGCGTATCTTAATGGCGAGTTCAGAATTCACTATTAATTATTGGTGGTTAATATTATTAACCCTATTCGGCGGCGGTTTTGCTTGGTTCCGATATATTAATACTGCAGAAGGACGGCTTTGGTGGGATGGTAAAAAATTACGTTTGCCATTATTTGGCTCGTTATTTAAACGCATAGCCTTATCAAGATTCTCTCGTTCCTTTGCCATGATGTTAGCGTCAGGCGTTCCTATCTTAAAAGGCCTATCGATCGTAGCTGAAAGTGTCGGCAATAAATCTATTGGTGTCGCGATTGGTGATATGTATCGTGGAGTCGAGCGTGGAGAGCGCTTAACCAGTACTGCAGCAGCAACAGGTCTGTTTACTCCATTGGTATTACAAATGCTGTCAGTGGGAGAAGAAACAGGATCAGTTGATACGCTGTTAGATAATGTTGCTGATTTCTACGAGGAAGAAATAGATTACGAATTAAAGCAGCTTGCCGACTCGATAGAGCCTATTTTATTAGTCTTTTTAGGCTGTTTAGTTCTGGTTTTGGCATTAGGAGTCTTCTTGCCAATTTGGGATCTCAGTGGCGCGATGAGTGGTAAATGATGCTGAGATATATTTTTGTATATATTCGTAACCACAATAGGAAAACATTAATACACTTGACTAGTATTAACCATACAAGGTTAGTTAATAATGCAGGTTTTAGTTTATTTGAGTTCGTTATAGTACTTGTGGTTCTTACAACTTTGGTTTCAGTTTTGCTTCCAAAATTTACCGTTCTACAAAAAGATGCACATAAAGTTAGTGTGCAGCTAAGTGCTGATTCACTGAGATCTTCGGTGAATATCATTCATAACGTATGGCAGTCTCAAGGTTCAATAGATGAGACTGTGATTATAGATAGTTATGGTGGCGGCATAGTACTTGTAGGAAACAATGGTTGGCCAGTTGATGTTATCGCTGTTTACGACAGTCATTTTAGTCATGATAGCGGTGTGCAAAATCGGGTTCAGCCCTCAATAAATAACTCAACCTGCCGAAAGCTATGGAATGGCTTATTAAAAGATTCGGCACCGAAGGTTAGTAACGAAGCAGATAATGAAAAAGAGAGTGAAGTAGAGAGTGATGTGATTTATCTCGCTGAGTTTGATCAAGGAATTTGTCGGTTTCGTTATCTTCTTAATGAAGATGATTTTCGAATTGAATACGATCTGGCAACAGGTCTTGTAAGTACTTTTTTTGAGCACTATTGAAGTAGCTAGGAGCGGTCTATGAGAAAGATCAACAAACAAGCGGGTTTTACCCTAATCGAATTGATTATGGTAATTGTTATTTTAGGGGTGTTATCCGCTTTCGCGTTACCACGGTTTGCTGACTTAGGAGGACAGGCAAGAGTCGCTAGTATTAACGGTGCCGCAGGCGCTATTAAGTCCGCTGCGAATATAGCCCATGCTCAGTGGTTAGCTGATGGAGGTACTGCCTCAACAGTCACTTTGGAAGGTACTTCAATTGCGATGTCAAATGGATATCCAACGAAGGCCTCTATTGAGGTAGCGGCCCAGATTACAAGCTCAGACTATACTATTACTGCATCGGCAGGTGCAGGGACTTCAGTTCTTTTTGAAGTCATTGGTAGTACAAACTGTAGCATTGATTATGACAATGATGGTTCAGCCGTTCCAACCTATACTACCGACGCCTCTGGTTGTTAGGGGTGATTATTGACTAGGGACTATATGCCCCTAGTCAATTATTTATGGATAAATACCAGCAAGGATTCACCCTAATAGAATTAGTGACAGTAATTATTTTATTGGGGATTCTTTCAGCTTTTGCAATCAGTCGCTTCCCCGAACGCCAAAGTTACTCAACTACGATTATTAAAAATCAGTTATTGGCTTCCGCGCGCTTAGCTCAGCAAACTTCTTTATCTCGAGCTTCTTCTGTAGACAATGTCACCCTAACGATTTCTGAAGTTGCGGGAGAGTGGAATCTCAATGTCGCAGGTGGCGAAGGTATTAACTATTCTGCCCAAATTGAACGCGGCTCTGAGCAAGTTCGCTTTGGTACCAATTTAGTCGCGGCTTGTTCTGCACTTACGGCAGCGCCGTTAACCATTACTTTTGATGGTGATGGTAATCAAATTCCTTTCCAAAATCTTAGAGTCTGTATCGATTCCACAACGGATCTTGAACTCTGTGTTAGCCCATCAGGATATGCGTATGAAGGTAGCTGTATACCCTAGCGCACAGCGTTATTCTCGTGCGAAGGGATTTAGTTTAATTGAATTGGTCATAACCATTGTTGTGATCGGTATTGCATTGACTGCCTTGAGTACCAGTTTATTCACAGCGGTTGGTCGTAATGCAGATCCTCTTTGGCAAAGTAAAGCGACTCAACTTTCACAAGCTTATTTAGATGAAATTCTATCGATGCGTTATCAGGAAGATACACCACTAGGGGGTGGCATAGTTGGTACTTGTGCTATTGGAGGGCCAGAAGAGGGCGCGACAAATCGTGACTTGTTTGATGATGTAGATGATTACAATGGTCTTGCTGGAACTGTCGACTTTCTTGATGCTACCGCGAGTTCGAATTATGCTGGTTATGCAATTAGTATTACTGTGACCTGTTCAGGGCCAACGGGCATCGATACCGGTGATAGCAAATTAATTGCAGTGACGATTACTTCTCCGACCAATCAGAATATAGTTTTTTCTGTCATCAGGGCTGATATATGAGGCCTAAAATATGAAAGGCAGTCTTAATAGCAGTCGTGGATTCACTCTGGTTGAATTGGTTATGGTCATCGTTGTTTTGGCTATATTATCGACAGCTAGTATTAAGTTTTTATCAAATTCTGCACAGGGGTTAGTTGATACTGCTGAGCGACAGGTTTTAGCAAGTAGCGCGACGATTGCAGTAGAAAAAGTATTGCGTGAAGTGCGCCGTGCCTTACCTAATAGCGTACGCCAATTTAGCGATGGCGGAAATGAGTGTTTAGAGTTAGTACCGATTTTACACAGCTCTGAATATGTCTCGGTGCCAATCGCAAGTGACGCGACAAGTTTTGAAAGCATCAGATTTATCGGCGCATTGGGTGGGCAGGCAGGCTATGTTGCCGTCTATCCAAATAGTGAAGGTTCGGTGTACGGGGCTAATCCTGTAACTATCCCTGCAACTGTGAGAGCAATTTCCACGGACACAGCAACGGCCAGTGCTATTGATATTGTGACAAATTTACAGACAATAGCTTTTGTTGGCGGTGCTAGTTATCGCTTCCCTACAGACTCTCCACGAAAGCGTTTTTTCTTAGTCAGTCAACCAGTTAGTTTTTGTGATGATGATAGTGGTCGTTTATGGCGCTATCAAAATTATGATTTTCAAAGCATTAGGGGCGCAGGTATTCCTACCGCAGGAAGTAATAGAATTTTAATTGCGGATTCATTACAAGCCAATAGTTTAAGTTTTAATATTCTACCCGCTCAACTGCAACGTAATGCCGTGGTAAGAATGAGCTTGATTATTGAGAGGGGAGGTTCATCTACCGAGCAGGTCGATATGAGTCAAGAGGTACAATTACGTAATGTACCCTAATAAAATTGTACCTATTTCAATACCTTCTATAGCAAAGCAAGCAGGCCTTAGCTTACCTGTTGCTCTTTTTATTATTACTATTATGAGTATTATTGCGGTTGCAGTTAATCGCATGAATGAAGCTTCTAGCCAAAGTTATAGTCAGAACATACTCTCTTCTCGAGCTTTTTACGCTGCAGAAAGTGGCGCTCAATTGCGTGCTCACACAGTCTTATCGACGACTCCCTGTAACTGTGGCGTCGATGTCGATTTTACATTTACCGTAGTCGGATTGAGCTCGTGTAATGCCAATACCAGCTGTGACCAGTTCATTGCCAACGGAGATACTTTTTGCACCATAACCAGTATTGGTAGTTGTGATAATTCAAATGCGCAAAGAACGATAGAGGTAAGATTGAAATGAAAAAAACACTTTTATTTTTCTTTCTACTCTTATCTTTAATTAACTCTAATACTTTTGCTGCAATTAGTTATGTAACCTCTGTAACAGATAAAGGAAATGATGAGCGAGCAAGTTTAACTGTGCCTGCTTCGACTCAAGCAGGCGATATATTAATTGTGCAAGTTACTTTCCGCAACGAGATTGGTAGTGATGGAGTAACAACTCCAGCAGGGTGGATCTTAATTGCTCCGCAAGATAGGGATGGTGCTGTATTTCAGTCCGTTTATTATAAAGTTGCGGTAGCTGCTGATGCGGGCAGCAGTTATGAGTGGGACTTTGATGGTAATGGTAATCGCCGTTATATTCTTGGTATGTCTGTTTTCAGTGGGGTTGATAATACCACTCCAATCGCAGCTGAAAATTCTGCAACAGATGGAGTTTTTTGGGGAAGCTTAACGGCGCCTTCTGTGACGACTGTAAATTCAAACTCGATGCTCTTGGCACTTTATACTATTGCGGCGGGAGATCAATCCTTCTCGGCAGGGGTGGGAATGACTGAGGCTTATGATATTGAAGAAAATAACAATAATAACGGAATAACATCAATGACTGCTTGGGAGTTATTTTCAACAGTGGCTGCTACAGGTTCTCGTGTTGCTACTGCAAGTAAGAATTTTGATGATGGTATTGGTCATTTAATTGCGTTAAATGAAGGCTCTGCAGCACCAGAGATAACAAGTGTTGTTACTGCCTGTGGCAGTTTGAATACAGTGGAAATTTTATTTTCGCAAGACTTAGATCCTACAACAGCGCAGGACATCTTGAATTATGACCTTACTAACAATGCCCTTTCATCATTAGGGATTTCCTCTGCAGTACTATCAGCTACTGATACGGTGATTCTAACATTAACAACGGACATGAATGATTTAACGCCCTACACTTTAACAGTTAATAATGTAGAAAACTTAACTGGCGATGCGATCGCTGCCAATTCAACGTCTGAATTTATGCTGTCATGTAATTTAAACTGCATCACCGATAATTTTGTTGGTCCTGGCTCATTATCATCTAGCTGGTCAGTGGGGCATAGCAATGGCTCTTTTGGTGATCCTAGAATTGTTGATGATGGGCGCTTACGTTTAACCGATAGCAGTAATCAAGTTTCAACAGTCGCAACGTTATTGAATCAATTCCCTGGTGCAGACAATCGTATAGAAATTGAATTTGATTATTATGCTTATGATGGCAATAGTGCCGATGGCATTGCAATTAATTTCTCTGATGCATCAATCTCTCCTGCAGCAGGGGCTTTTGGTGGTTCGCTAGGTTATGCACAGAAAACAGGAATTGATGGTTTTGCTGGCGGCTGGTTAGGAGTTGGTATTGATGAGTATGGAAATTTCTCTGCTGCGAGCGAAGGCCGTGAAGGTGGGCCAGGTCGTACTACTAATAGCATATCTCTCCGGGGCTCAGGTAGCGGCACAAGTGGATACCCTTATTTAACGGGCACATCATCCATATCCCCAGCCATCGATGACTCAGGCAGTACACCTAACCCAGGGCATAGATATAGAATTATTGTTGATCATACTGCTGGCGGGAGTATTGCAACAGCGTCAGTTGAGCGCGATACCGGCTCTGGTTATAGTGCATTGGTGCCCACATTTAATATTTATACGCAGAACCCATTACAAGATGCCGTACCTGCAAACTGGGTGGTTTCATTTACTGGCTCAACGGGTGGCTCTACTAATATTCACGAGATCGGTGATTTAAAAATTTGTGCCGCCCAGCCGATTCAAACCTTTTCCCAGGTGGATCATTATGAAATTACACACACAACACCAGGGTTAACTTGCGAGGGGTCGGAGGTAACAATTACCGCTCACGATAGCAGTCATACAGACGTTACTGTTTTATCAGATACAAGTATCAGTGTGACCACAAATCCCATTGTGACCGCTATCGTTAATTCTCCTGTGGTTATGCTTGCAGGAACATCGAGTACGAGTATTTATTTACAGCAAGCATCGCTATTAAACGATATTAATATCAATGTAGATGATGGTAATAAAACAGATGATGATGGCAGTTTAGAAGACCCGTGGATTTCTTTTGTCGATACGGCTTTTCGTTTTTATGCTGCTGGTAATAATACCGATACCACACCAATCAATCCCCAGATTTCTGGTAAACCTTCTATCACAGCACCAGGTAACCAAGGTTTAGCTTTACGTGCTATTCGGACCAATACCGATACAGGTGCTTGTGAGGTTGGTTTAACGGGAACTCAAACTGTTGATATTGCTTATCGTTGTAAAGACCCTGCAGTCTGTAGTGCAGCGCAATTATCATTTTTTGCTAATGGGAATCCATCAATAGTGGGTACCAATAATGCTGATAGCTTAACTTATACCTCAGCCGATATGACTTTTGATGCTACTGGCAGTGCGCCATTTTCTTTTAACTTTCCTGATGCTGGGCTAGTAGATTTACATGCAAGTTTAGCTGTCTCAGCGACAACAATACCGCCTAATCCTGCTTTTACCTTAGTGGGTTCGAGTAATCAATTTGTCGTGCGGCCGTTTGCCTTTGAATTATTATTTGATGCTAACTCTACCGCAGCAGATGCCAGTGGCAGTAAATTTGTTAGTGCTGGGGCTGATTTTTCTATGCAAGTTCGAGCGGTTAATTGGCAAGCGGCAGATGATGGTGATAACGATGGTCTTGTCGATATAGATGGTACGAGTGGTGTGGTTGCTGATTTAAGTGACAATTCTGCGACACTCAATTTTGGCCAAGAAAATAATGCTAGGAATTTCACTCCAACTCATACCCTTGATCAGCCAAGTACCAGTGCTGGTACGCTTACCAGTAGTGCTGTTATTGCGGGCGGAACAAGTAGCCATTTTAATAATGGTGTGTCTACGACTGACGCAACGTTGAATTGGGATGAGGTGGGTATCATTGATATTAATCTAATACTGGATAATTATTTATCCGCAGCAGGGGCAAATATTATTGGCCAGGCGAATAATATTGGTCGTTTCTATCCTGCTCAATTTATAATGACTTTATCAAGTACGACCAATAGCTGTGGTAGTTTTAGTTATATGGGGCAAACAGCTCCAGATACCGAATTTGATATTCGTTATACATTAGAGGCTCATAAAACTGGCGGAGGTTTGACACAAAACTATACTGGCGCTTTTGCCAAAGCGACGCCAGCTGATCATATTCATATTGTTGCTGAAAATAATAATGATGGTGGCAGTTATCAAAGTAGATTAGAAAATTTAGCCGATGATGCATGGCTTAATGGTCAGTATATTTATTCAGACTCGGGCTATTTTTCGCGTGGTATTGTAGTTGATGGTCCTTATCAACTATTGCAGCTCGGTATTCAGTTTACTGATAATGACGGCGATTTATCTGTATTGCCAGGATTGGATATGAAAGCTAATAGCAGTGCTGATTGTAATGTTGTAGGTGATTGTGATGCTTGGCTAATCGATAATTTAGACGTGCGTTTCGGCCAATTAAAATTGAGTAATGTATTTGGCCCAGAAACTTTTGCTCTTGATATGGCTGTGCAAACAGAATATTTTGATGGCAGTAGTTTTATCTTAAATACTGATGACAACTGCACGAGTTTAGTTGTAACAGACCCTCCATTATCACCTCGGGCATTAAGCTGGATAGGTAATCTAGCAGCAGGGGAAACTACGCCTAGCTTAACCTCGGATATTACTGCTGGTTTAGGGGTTATTCAGTTTAGTGAGGCAGGATTGGGTAATGAAGGCTCAGTGATTTTTGAATATGACATTGGTAGCTGGTTAAAAACCGAGAATAGCGGTGATAACAGTTATACCGATAACCCCTTTGGCAAAGTCACATTCGGTCAATTCCGTGGAACTGACCGAATGATTTATTGGCGCGAAGTCGTGCGCTAATTTTTTCTAACGTGCTTACTATATTAGTAAGCTAGGTCTCTGTTTCTTCTTCATCTTGATGCTCATCAGCATCCATATTTAACTCTTTTATCTTACGCGTTAAGGTATTGCGACCCCAGCCTAGTAATACTGCTGCATCGCGACGACGGCCTGCAGTATGCTTCAAAGCCGTCTCTATCATAATACGCTCAAAGATCGGTACTGCGACATCCAGTAAGGCTGGCGTGCCCTGAGTGAGCTGTTGATCGGCCCAAAACTGTAATGCCTGTTCCCAGTTGCCAGAAGCCGGAGCGACAGCTTCTTGGTCGAGTAGCTCTGGCGGTAGGTCGTTAATGTGAACTTCACGACCCGATGCCATGACGGTAATCCAGCGGCAGGTATTCTCTAACTGACGCACGTTACCACGCCAATCCAGCTTTGATAGATAGTCTGACGTTTCAGGCTTTAATGTTTTAACTTCAACATCTAGTTCTTCCGCTGCGGTTCCTAAAAAGTGTTTTAATAAACGAGGAATATCTTCACGGCGATCGGCTAAGCGTGGAATATGAATACGAATAACATTTAAGCGATGAAATAAATCTTCGCGGAAACGACCTTCTTTTACTAAGCCTTCAAGGTCTTGGTGAGTGGCTGCGATGATGCGCACATTCACTTTAACTGGAGCAGTCCCCCCGACGCGATAGAATTCACTATCGGCTAATACACGTAATAAACGAGTTTGTGTATCGGCTGGCATATCGCCAATTTCATCTAAAAATAATGTACCGCCGTTAGCTTGTTCAAAGCGCCCACGACGCAATCCGCCTGCGCCAGTGAAAGAACCTTTTTCATGACCAAACAATTCAGATTCAATAAGATCTTTTGGAATTGCTGCCATGTTTAACGCGATAAAACTTTCACTCGCTCTAGGGCTGTGCTTATGTAAAGCGTGAGCAACCAGCTCTTTACCCGTTCCTGATTCACCATTAATTAAAACAGTAATGTTCGATTGTGATAAGCGACCAATAGCACGGAAAACTTCCTGCATTGCTGGGGCTTCACCAATAATCTCGGTATCGTTAGGTAATTCTTCCACTGCATTATTCGTTGCTTGCTGCTCTTCGTAGTGAGCAATCGCACGCTGAATTAAAGTAACCGCATCATCTACATCAAATGGCTTGGGTAAGTATTCAAAAGCACCACTTTGATATGAGGAAACTGCGCTATCGAGATCGGAATGCGCGGTCATGATGATCACTGGCAATTCTGGATAAGCTTCGTTTATCTGCCCGAGTAGCGTTAGGCCATCAATACCCGGCATACGAATATCCGTCATAATAGCTGAGGGCTTCTCTTTGCTTAATAAGCCCATTATTGACTCAGCACTGTCGAATATTCTGCAGGGAATGTTGGCTTGTTCTAGTGCCTTCTCCAGTACCCAGCGAATTGATTTATCGTCATCAATAATCCATACAGTATTCATATTGATTAGTCCTAAGAATGTTTAAGTGGTAAATAAATGGAAAATTCAGTGCGGCCAACTTCGCTTTCGTATTCGATGATGCCTTCGTGCTGGTTAATCAAGGACTGAGCGATTGATAGCCCCAGTCCTGTCCCTTCCGCACGGCCACTGACCATAGGGTAAAATAAGTTGTCTTTAATGCTTTCATTAATACCCGGGCCGTTATCTTCGATACAAATATGAGCCACCAAACGATGGCGTTGATGACCGATAGTAAACTGGCTTTTTGTTCGGGTTTTAAGAGTAAGGGTTGGCTGCTCGATTTTTGCTTCAATCATCGCTTGCACAGCATTACGGCATAAATTTAATGTCGCTTGAATAAGTTGTGATTTATCACCGATAAATTCAGGAATAGAGGGGTCATAGTCACGTACAATTTTAATTTCGCCAAGCTGATCAACTTCAATAAGCTGGCAAACACGTTCTAATACCTCATGAATGTTAGTCGCTTCTTGCTTAGGTAATTGATGCGATCCTAGTAACCGATCAACGAGGTCACGTAGACGATCGGCTTCTTCAATAATAATATTGGTATATTCATCGAGAGATTGATCGGGTAGGGCACGGGACAATAATTGCGCGGCACCACGAATCCCCCCGAGAGGATTTTTAATTTCATGGGCCATCCCTCGAACTAATTCACGCGTTGTTTCTTGCTTGGCTAGGATTTGTTCTTCACGAGAGATGCGCATGAGGCGATCACGGCCCTGTATCTCAATCAGCAAGCAAGGGGTGTGACTTTCTGGGTGAACGATTGGGCTAACACTATAGTCGACAGTGATAACCTTAGTATTATGTAGAGTGACTTCGGTTTCACGTTTGGTGAAGGTATAACCGGTATTAATAGAGCCTTGTAAGGCATCACGATCTTCTTCTGATTCCCAGGCGAGATCATAGAAGGGTTCACCAAGGCCTTGACGCCCACTGACCTGTAATAAGACTTCCGCAGCTGGGTTCATGTAGATAACGGATAGGTCAACGTCGAGCAATAATATGCCAGTATTCAGGTATTCGAGTAACTGTTGGTTGAGTACTGCTGACGCAATCATGTTTAAGCCTTTCCTTTTGATTAACCTCTGTCATGGTTAAGTCTGACTCAATGCAAGAAGCGAACCATTGTCTAGCATGCACGTATGTGAGACGCCACGAGGTTATCATAACGGATGAATGGGCTAAAATGGAGCGTAATTTTAATGTGCGCACTATATTTGTGCGCTCGAGGTGGGGTGGTGCTTAATTGCAGTGCGTTATGGCTTGTACTGGTAATCAATACAGATAAGCAATACAAGTCAGCAGATACTGACTGTGTGGATTAGCGTCGCACATATATAGTGATTGCTTGGCTGCTTATTTTCTCAGTTTTGGTCTCTTTATCACGCACAATCACTTGCAGAGAGTGCTCTCCGCGATCGGTATTGCTACGCTGCCAACTGAGAGTCGAGTTTGCCTCAATCTCGACACCATTGATAAAGAGTACGGCCTCGTCTGTATCTTGTAAGCTAGGGGATACTTGTGCTGAGATACCGAAGCTACCTAATTTGTCGCGGGTAAAATCGGTTTCTGCTCTTGGGGTAGTGATGGCTAAGACTTGATAGCTTACTTCAGCATCGGGTTCTGCAACGGCTACCTTTGCTGGAATTTCAATCGCAGGAATGATGCTGATTTCTTTGACCTTGTGCTTACGTGACTCTTTACTTGGTTGGTCGGAGAATACTCGGTTGCCCTTGTCATCAACACTTATATAGACCTCGGTAGCGTAGCTAATAGAGGACATGAGTAAGAAAAGTAGTGCGTAAAAAGGCGCGCGAGTTAACATAGTGTTATCTTCAATTTTAATAAACGAATTTTCATCATGCCAGTCTAGGACATGAGTATCAATAGCCAGTACTTTAGGCTTTAATAGCCGTCACATTTATACAGATTTATTTTATCCGCTAAGACTATTCGGACGTTAAAAATGAAAGCATTAATTCAACGAGTAACGACAGCCAGTGTCAGTATTGATGGTCAAATTTTTTCAGAAATTGAGCAAGGCCTTGTGGTTTTATTGGGGGTCGAAAAAGGCGATGATTCAGCGGCGCTAGATAAACTGTTACACAAAGTCAGTCATTATCGAATTTTTTCAGATGAAGACGGCAAGATGAATCTAGATGTTCAGCAAATCGGTGGCAGCTTATTGGTTGTTTCTCAATTCACTCTAGCGGCCGATACCAGAAAAGGACTGCGCCCAGGATTTTCAACGGCGGCAAAACCTGATGTAGCAGAACATTTGTATGAAGAGTTTATTGTAAAAGCAAAGGCAAAAAATATTACGGTCGCGACGGGACAGTTTGGCGCCGATATGCAGGTCGCTTTAATTAATGACGGCCCAGTAACGTTTTCATTAACCAGTTAAAGCATTCTCTTAATTCAAACTAGATCTTTGCCTATGCAGATACTGCCTCTGGCTCGTAAAGATCTAAAGCGTCTTCTAGTGCGAATAAGTAAGACGGCATTATATTCGTACTTAACCCCGTATATTCTGCTGCCCAGGTTGAGCTACCTAAAATTATTTTGGGTATTAGTCGGCCGATTTTAGCAAAAAATCGCGCGGCTGAAAGTTCAGGGTTTTCACTTTCGTTAATGTAGTAAACCTTAATATCGACAATAAAACTGACATATTCGCGCTCTTTATTAATCTGTACCTGCATCGGGCTACGAGCAGCCGCACAATACATATTAAGGTCTTTGAAGCGTAGGTTTAAGCGTTTTTCTATGGTGACTTTTTTCTTTTTGATATCTGTGCGAACAAGGCCTGGTAATTTAAATTGACACCTAATCGTACCAACAAATTTAGACTCCTTGTTCTCTCTAGCGCTTGGAATGTTACACAGATTAAGGCTCATAATTACTCTTTAAGCTTGGAACGTATTGATTTTATTTTTTTGTTTATAACCGACCATTCCATGATCTCATCCTGCATATAACCTTATGCGCGTTCAAGTAGGTATCATACTGTTAAATCAATTGACTAAATAGTGCTCAATGTAATGATTTGTTACGAATGGCTAGGGAATTATTACAGTTTGTTATTGCTGGCTAAATTCAGTGTCATTAGCCGACAGAAATAGAATATTGAATTAAAAAAATGTTTATACGAACTGGTTCAGTTCTTGGCCTTGACGCGGAGCTGCATCAATATTCTGCAATTGATTGAAGGTATTAATGGCGGGATTTTCTGCTGCTAGGGCATCTCGTTGCACAACGACGGCTTCTGCTTCAATAGCGGATTCGTTATTTTCAACGGCTGAAGGTTGAGTGGGTTCTGAAGAAGGAGGTCGCACATCGTCAGGCTCTGTATCGCGGACATTGCCAGCTTGCTGATTAAACTCAGCTCTTTGTGCCTCTTGTTGTGCAACCTCAATTTTTTGCTGCTCTCCATCCGCCAGCTGTTGTTCGGCTTGGCGTTGCTCTTTTTGCTGCTCTGCAGATTTTTTATCATCTGCTTGCGTCACGGAAGATGACGTAGGATTTTCTGTTGTCGCTTTTACTTGCTCGGAAGACCCGCGGCCTTGTTCATCACTAACCCGTTGAACCTGTTGTTCTTGTTTAACAGTCAGCTCAGTCTCAGTTGCCGAACTGGAAGGTTCAGCTTGTCTGCGAGCTGGCTGGGCTGCAGGTATTGCAAAACTACCTGCCGATGATATCGATGCCATTGCTGCTTCCCGTGTAACAAATACCTAGCTAATAAAAACTCATCTAGCCAATAAACTCTATAGCGACATAAACGCTACAAGGTTCGGAGAACCAATCAACCTTGTACTTATTAATCATAGCGGGAATTTTCAAGTTTATGAACGTTTTAATGCTAGGTTTAGAGAAGCCTTTGATCTATTAATAGGGCCTTATATACGACTAGTCTTATCAACGATTAGCCTTATAAAGGTTCACCAAGCGAAATTCATCCAGTTCATCAAGATCGGGAACTGTAAATGAATCAATTTGACTAATATGCTGATAAGGAGGGAAGTCGAAGTTTTTAACCCGTGAATCGGCTACTAATACTTCTGGTGCTTTGTTAAGGAAAACATCCAGTAAGGGTAGGTTTGCCTTGTCATATAAAACGTCGGCGGCAATTAACAAGTCGATCTCTTGGTCGAACTCAAATAGATCCCCATGCAGTTCGAATTCCACCTGATTGAGTTTGGCATTCTCCTGACAAGATAGCAGGGCGTCGGGATCAATATCGCAGGCAATGACCTGTTTTGCTCCTGCCATGATGGCCGCTATTGCGACAACGCCAGAGCCCGCACCAAAATCCATTACGCGCTTATCTTTCACCAGTGCAGGATTATCTAGAATATAACGTGCCAATACCTGGCCACTAGCCCAGCAAAAAGCCCAATAAGCGGGATAGTCTTGTATCGCTAAAATTTCTTCTTGGCTAAAGGGACGCTGCATAGGCAATGGATCGACTAACCAAAGTTTAATCTCTGTGCATTGTGGTAACGACTGTTCGCTAAGACGTGCATCAATCAGCATATTTTGAATACAGGCATTCAATTTTTCTGGGGTATTTGTCGGAGTATCTTTCATTGAATAATCGAATCGATAATGAGAGTTCGATTATAACTTAAAATAGCTGAAAAACTTTAATGGGTTATATCTAGTTTTGATCAAGTTATTAATAATCGGCTATTTAAAGGCAATAAAACCTTGATATAACACAAGGCATTCTTTCTTCGCTATGACTAAGCTGAATAATTAAATTTGTATAGCTGTCGCTAATCGTTATGAGGCAATAATCATGGATGATGATTTTTTGTATTTTAATCGTATTCGGCTAAGTTGCCTTTTAAGGATCCAGGTATGATTGCGGTAAATGATGAAAACATTAATAGTGACTTTGAGCACTGGGCAAAAGGCCATGGGGTTATTCGCCACAGCCTAGAAACTCAGCAACGTATTCAAGCGCTAGCTGAGCAACTATTGCTGCAAAAAAGAATTCATAATTTAGACGATTTTTATCAACGTTTAATTGCTCTCGATATTATTACCAACCAGGCCATGTGGCTGGTTGCTCATATGACCTATAGCAAGCATGTCTATCTTGATGGGCGAGAATTAGCGAGTGAGGATTTCAAGCATGATCCACAGGGGCATACGGGGGGATCATTAAATATGGTCCCCGCCTTTGCTGGTTTTTTAGCCGCTAATACCTTAACGGGGCAGCATAGAGATTGGCTAATGGGGCAAGGTCACTGTGTTGCGGCGATTGATGCGTTGCAGTTAATCACTGGCCAGGCCAAGGCTGATAGGCAGCAGCAGTTTCCTTTGACGGAACAAGGGCTGGGTCATTTTGTGCGGGCTTTTTATAGTTATAAAGTTTCTCCTCAAGGTAAGCCTGCTTCGCCGTTAGGCAGTCATGTCAATGTGAATACAAAAGGGGCGAGCATTGAAGGAGGCTATTTAGGTTTTGCTGCATTGCATTATGTTCATCAGCCTTTGCCAGGGGAGCGCTTAGTTGCTTTCTTAAGTGATGGCGCTTTTGAAGAGCAGCGTGGTAGTGATTGGGCAGCGCGCTGGTGGCGAGCGGAAGATACCGGTTCGGTTTGTCCTATTATGATTGCCAATGGTCGTCGCATTGACCAAAGAACGATGACGGCGCAGCAAGGTGATAGTGCTTGGTTTGCGGAGCATTTATCACATCAAGGATTTGATCCTGTGATTATCGATGGGCGTGATCCTGCTGCATTCGTATGGTCGATTATTACCATGGAAGAAAGCTTAAAGCAGGCAGCTGAAAAAATTAGAAAAGGTGAAAGCCAATACCCAGTAGCTTTACCTTATTGCATTGCAGAAACCGAAAAAGGTTTTGGTTTTCCGGGTGCAGGAACGAATGCTGCCCATGGTTTGCCTTTGCAAGAGAACCCTCGTTTTGATGAGACCGCAAGGCGGTTATTTAATCAGGGTGCACGGGCATTATTTAATGCAGAAAAAACTTGGCAGCAAGCCGCGCGCTGTTTAGTGCAGCCGAAAAAGCCTTATGCTGCCAGTGAAGTCACTGTTACTCGCCCCGAACCTAGGTGGCAAGATCTAATCAAGCATTATTCCCCTGCCCAAGCGATGGATGATTATTTTGTCGAGCTGGCAGAAGTGAATTCTAAGTTAAGAATAAGAGTAGGAAACCCAGATGAATTATCGTCTAACCGCTTTGGTAAAACCTTAGAGCTGTTAAAGCATCGGGTGACTAATCCTGAGCCTAATATTGCGGAAGCGATTGATGGCAAGGTGATTACCGCGTTGAATGAAGAGGCGGTTATTTCGGCGTGTTTAGCCAATCAGCAAGGGCTCAATTTAGTTGTTTCTTATGAAGCGTTTGCGATGAAAATGCTGGGGGCAATTCGCCAAGCGATTATATTTTCTCGCCACCAAAAAGAGGCCGATGATGCTGCAGGTTGGTTATCTCTACCTGTCATCGCAACGTCTCATGTTTGGGAGAATGGGAAAAACGAGCAGAGCCATCAAGATCCAAATTTATCAGAATCTTTATTAAGTGAAATGAGCGATATGGCGCGGGTGGTATTTCCTGCGGATGCGAATAGCGCTATGGCGGTATTGAAGGCTTGTTATGGTGACTTAGGCGCGGTGTGGAATATTGTCGCGGCGAAATCAAAACTTCCTGTTTTATTGAACCCAGAGCAAGCACAGCAGCTAGTCGAGCAAGGGGCTATCTGTTTGCGCGGTAATTGTAATGCCGAGGTGCAATTGGTTGCGATAGGGGTCTATCAATTACAGCAAGTTTTATTATTAAGTGATCGTCTGACAAAAATGAGGCAGGCCCATAGTGTGATTTATCTGTTAGAGCCAGGGCGCTTTCGTCAGCCTAGAGATTCGTGGGAGAGCGAAATACAAGCGAATGAGTTGCTAGCTTATGCACTTTTCCCCAATTCGGTTCAGCAGCGATTATTCTTTTGTCATGGCCATGGCGAAACAATTCTTGCTTGCTGTCGACCTTTAGATTTAGGACCAAAGAAGACCTCAGCGTTGGGTTATATCAATCATGGGGGAACCCTTGATAGCGAGGGGATGTTGTTTGCTAATAAATGCACTTGGGCGCATGGTGCTTTGCGCTTAGCTCGTCAATTGGGCAAGGCAGATGATAGTTGGTTATCTGCCTATGAGCTGGCTGCTGTACTGGGGCAAGGAGATCCTTATCAAATTATCAAAAGACCTTTTTAAGGACTGATGTTAATGGCTGGTTTTAAGGCTTAATGGTAATTTGAGAGCCGCCAGCATTATTTTTGATCCAACCACGAATTCGCCTGTTGGTTGGATTTTCTAACTCATGGTAGCTGCTAATTTCTTGAGTCAATATCTGCTGATAGTCAGGGTTGCCATTACGGCGCATGATCGCTAATCGTTTAGCGGCGGTCTTATCGATGGCATAGGTTTGGTTTTGTAATAGGTCCAAATAAGGCAAGGATATATCTACCAGCTGCTGATTGATTAAATCTTTGTCGTAGGGATTGGGTAGAGCATCAATGGTGATTAAGGTCAGCCCTTTAGGTTCTTCTTCTTGCTGCACCTGTTGGTGAGCATAATCAATCGCCCAAGAAGCACCACGACCAAAACCGATAATGATTAAATTAAATTGGTTCTGCTGCTGTAGGTAATCAATGGCGGCATTAATGCGCTGACGGTTCTGTGCTTGATAATCAGCAATAAGGTCAATGGCTTCATCTTCCTGGTCTAAGATTTCAGTTTCTTTTACAGGAAGATCTGGCAGTTTCTCTAATCGGGGCAATGCAGGCTCGCCTTCGTCTTCAGTGGTTTGTGTCAGCTCATCTTCAACTTTCGCAGGTTCAGCAGTCTCTGGGCCGTCGTTATCTTTGGCTTCTTTAGTAATCTCTTTGTTTTGTTCTTCGTCATTTGTATCGTCTGAGTTTTGTGCGAGAGCCGAGTCCCCATCTGCTAGCTCACTATCGTCAACCAAGGTTTCACTCTCTGAGGGCTTGCTCTCTAGCGGACGAGGAATACGCTGTCGTTTAAGTTGATCTGGCAGCTCTATGGTTAATGTGCTCCAGCCGAATTGCGGTAAATATTCGCGCAACGGACCAATAATGTCTGGCCAGTGCCCGTGTTGTTGTTCATCGTGCAGAATTAATATGCCCCCTTGTGGCTGGCCATTGGCTTGGGGCAGGTAAAGCCCGTAAAACTCTTCTTCTGCGTTATTTAAACTCACTACTTCATCTTCACGGCCCATTAATGTCATGTGCTCTAGCAGTAGGCGGGCTCTTTTATTGGGGATGTTGGGTAAGTGATACTGTGGAATTGGCTGCTCAGTCAGCTCAGGCTCTTCAATTAGCTCAGCACCCTCAGCCAGCTCAGTACTTTCTGTCTGCTCAGAAGCCACAGGTTCTTCTTCAGCAGCAATCGTGAAGAAGGTGATAGTACTGAAAAGTAGTAATGTAATAATTCGAATCAGAGACTTCATTGCGACCCATTAATGCACGTAATTAGTTAAAGGGTAGTTAAGATGCAAAAGATGTTCCTTACTTTTATGATATTTTCCATCTAAAATGCGTTAATCAATTATTACTCCCACTTCTCTTTGAGATTGCTATGTCTGATTATAAAATTGCTCCTTCTATTTTAGCCGCCGATTTCGCCCGTTTAGGGGAAGAAGTTGATAACGTTTTAGCTGCTGGTGCAGATATCGTTCACTTTGATGTGATGGATAATCACTATGTACCTAACTTAACGATTGGCCCTATGGTTTGTGCGGCTTTGCGTAAGCATGGTGTAACAGCAGAAATCGATGTGCATCTAATGGTTACCCCTGTTGATGGGATGATCGTCGATTTTATTAAAGCGGGTGCAACGTATGTTACTTTCCACCCGGAAGCGACTCATCACATCGACCGTAGTTTGCAGATAATTAAGGATGCAGGCTGTAAAGCAGGTTTGGTATTTAACCCTGCAACGCCTTTGCACCACATGGCGCACGTGATGGATAAGCTGGACATGGTCTTGCTGATGTCAGTAAACCCTGGTTTTGGTGGTCAGTCATTTATTCCTCATACCCTTGAGAAATTGAAAGAAGCACGTCGCATGATTGATGAGTCGGGCTTTGATATCCGTTTAGAAGTTGATGGCGGCGTTAAGGTCGAAAACATCCGTGCCTGCGCTGAAGCGGGTGCCGATACCTTTGTTGCGGGTTCTGCTATTTTTGGTAAGCCTGACTATAAAGCCGTTATTGATGATATGCGTGCTGAGCTGGCATTAGCAGATGAAGCATTAGCTAAATAATATTGAATCAGTAAGGCTCTTTGATGGATTCGTTATCTGTTTTTTCTAAGCTGGTGGCTGAGTTAAATGCTCAGCCGATTGAAGCGGTATTGTTTGACCTCGATGGCACCTTGATTGATAGCGTGCCAGATTTAGCGGCGGCGATTGATTTAATGCTGCAAGGTGTCGGCAAGCTTCCAGTAGGAGAGGTGAAAGTTAACCGCTGGGTTGGCAATGGCGCCAGTGCTTTGGTTAAACGGGCGCTGGCAGATCATGATCAAGGTGATGAGCTAGCGCGCTTTGCTAATGAGCTAGAAGACGTTGAATATGCCACGGCTTACCCTATCTTTGAATTGGAATACGCGCAGCGCTTAACTCAAGCAACGGGTTTGTATGAGGGGGTATTATCCGTGTTGGCTGATTTGAATGCCGCTGAAATTAAGCTAGGTTTAATCACTAACAAGCCACGACAATTTACTTTGCCGTTATTGCGCTCATTGAATATTGAGCATTATTTTAATGACGTTATTTGTGGTGATGATCTTGAACATAAAAAACCACATCCACTGCCTGTGCTGACGGCATTACAGAATATTGATACGAGTGCGGAGCAAACCATTATGGTGGGAGATTCAATTTCTGATGTTAAATCGGCTGCGGCGGCGGGAGTGAAAACGGTTGCGGTGACATATGGATATAACCATGGTATTTCGATTACTGATGCTAGTAACGAACTACAAGCGGATGTTTTTATTGATAAGATACAACAATTGCTCAGCTAGCTAAGCAATTGTTGTTGTCGTTTTTTGTATTAATGCAACTATTCAGGTTGTTAAAATTTAGATAGAAAAGATTCATTATTGGGTAATTGTGTAGCAAATATGAGAGGCATGGAGCGTAGCGGCGTGAAAACCTGCAACGACTGGCCGAACTTAAGGCTACAGGGACAAAACTGCAGGAGCAGGTTTTGAACAGCTTGCTGCCCGAAGGGGGAGATACATGGATGTATCGAATAGGTATTTACGCCGTTTTGTGGAATAAATACCCAGTCATTAATCGATTTTTAAAACCAGCTGAATAGTTACTATTAATTTTTATTAAAAACGAATCAAGGCATTGGCTTGATAAGATGTGATCAAGTCTTTGTTAACGAATTCTGCACGCAATTCAACTTTAGGTGTTACGCGAAAGCCAGCACCGATCCCCATAAGAATACCGTCATCATCACCTACTTCTAAACCAAGGCGAGCAAGAGCATAAAATCGTGGATCAATTTCACTCAAGTCTTTTTCTAATACCACAGAGCCAGAGATGCCTTTTACGTCATCGCTGCCAGAGCTAAAGTTAAATTTCTTGGTTTGAAACAATCCTAATTCGGCATACGTCTTAATGCCTGAAATAGCATTCGACAATGGCAGGCCTGCAAATAATTGGAAACCTGTTGCTGTCTTGTTGCTGGCGCCGTTAACCACAGAGCCAAAATCTAAATTGTTATAGCTAAGGCCGCCACCTAAATATAAACCACTAAATGAGGCTTCTGTGGAGGCTACTTCTTCGGCGGTTGTCGTGCTAGCGATAAGGGTTAAGACGCTGGCGATAATGATTTTCTTCATTTCTTTTATTTCCATAATGATTTTCTGTTAATAAATTAATCGTGAATAAAAAGGGGTTCTTGTTGCAATGCGGCGAATTGTTCGCGCAAGGACAAAACATGCTCTGACCAATAACGCACTCCTTCAAACCAAGGAAAGGCTAATGGGAAGGCTGGGTCAGACCAGCGCTCAACAACCCAGGCCGTGTGTTTAATGAGGCGAATCGTACGCAGGCATTCTATCCATTTCAACTGGTGATAAGGGAATGGCTGGAAAACTTCGTAGCCGTTACGTATCGATTCCAATTGTTGAATTTGTTCTTCGCGCTGACCACTTAATAGCATCCAAATATCTTGCATGGCAGGACCTTGCACGCAATCATCAAAATCGACCATGTGAAGTTGTTCGTCACGCCAGAGTAAATTACCCACATGGCAGTCGCCGTGAATGCGTAACATGTCACTCATTTCTGGCTGGTATTGTTGCGCAACCAGTTCGTTTAAATCATGGCAGAGTGATTCGTAGGCGGGGCGAAAATCTTCGTTCAATAAGCCTGAATTTAATACAGTTTCACAGCTTTGCTGAATAATTGTTTTTTCTTTCGACTTTCCTAACTCGGCCTGACCATTCCATACAGGTCTGTGCTGAAAGCGATAATCGCGACCGACTTGATGTAAGCGTGCTAACCAGCGGCCTAAATATTCTAATTGCTCGCGATTAGCAATTTCTGGGGCGTGACCACTTTTACGTGGCGAGATCGAGAAGAAAAACTCTTGGTATTCAAATAACGTTTTACCATCAAGCTCCAGCGGCGCGACAACAGGCAGATCTTCTTCGGCAAGCTCTAATAGAAATTGATGCTCTTCTAAAATTGCTTCTTTGGACCAGCGATTCGGGCGGTAAAATTTCACAATAACAGGAGCGTCTTCTTCAATACCGACTTGGTAAACACGATTCTCGTAGCTATTAAGAGGGTATTGGCGCATGTCAGTCAGTAGACCTAAGCTCTCGACCGCATTAATAACGGTATCAGGAGTAAGCGATAGGTAAGGATGCACTGAATCTGTATTATCTGGGCTGGTCATATTGGCCGCTAATGTTGTCGATGAAAAAATTAATCGCCACAGTATAACGGAGCTAAGGTTGAATCGCAGTAAATAGGCTTGGCTAATGTTTAGGAGTGCGAGCCAGACACCAAATCCCTACTTTAGCGGCTCCAGATTGCTTGAGTAATAGTGCCATGGAGTGAGCAGTGCTGCCTGTGGTCATAACATCATCAACTAATATGATGTGTTCGCCATTAAGCTTTTTGCGTGTTGGATGAAAATGATGACTTACGTTATTGATGCGCTGTTGGCGATTCAGTTCTTTTTGCTCGCTACTATTGCTGCGGGTGGCGAGTTTAGGAATAACAGGGATATCGAGTGCTCGGCCTAATTCACGGGCGATTAGCTCGGCGGGGTTGAATCCGCGTTTAATCAAACTCCAGCGAGTAGAAGGAACGAAAGTAAAGGCATCGACCTGAGATAAGTTTTCTGGCTGGCTATGCAGCATGAGGCTGGCCAACTTGTGTGCCCATTCTGTACGGCGTTTTGTTTTTAGGCGCTGTAACCAATTATCAATCGGGGCGGCGTAGCTGAAACTTGTGTGGCTATAATCGAAGGCGGGCTTTTTATGCAGGCATTGGCCACAGGTGCCGTTATTCGGCAGTGAAATAGCACAAATCTGACAGTGAGCTTTTGCTCGGGGCAGAGCATCTTCGCAGTCTGTGCAAATAAATCCAGCATCGTGATTTATTTCTAGGCAAAGCTCACAGGTTCTACTTAAAAATTCAGGTAGTGCAATTTTTAACCGTGAGTATACCTTTCTATCTATCCAAGTTGACCAATCCATGTGTCTAGCTATTATGCGTTCAGTAATCCAAGTTGATAAGGATTCTAACAGTTGAGTGAGGTGAAGGGTATGAGTCAAACGAGTGAACTAAACGACAATTTGCGCCATAATTGGCAGCAGCAAGAAGTGGCTGATCTATTTGCTCTGCCATTAAATGACCTTTTATTTAAAGCTCAAACTGTTCATCGCCAGTATTTTGATCCGAACCAGGTGCAGGTAAGTACCTTATTATCGATTAAGACGGGTGCTTGCCCTGAAGACTGTGCCTATTGTCCACAAAGTGCCCGTTACGATACCAAGCTTGAAAAAGAAAAGCTGATGGAAGTGGAAGCGGTTATCGAAAAAGCCAAAGCTGC
>Ga0105356_10001400_pt1 | contig 23750 bp, 24 predicted proteins | sample GOMGulsemesocosm_3_FD_83502 | JGI IMG/M metagenome (GOLD analysis project Ga0105356, IMG submission 83502) | Methane-oxidizing microbial communities from mesocosms in the Gulf of Mexico - GOM9D Gulf of Mexico | ecosystem: Environmental > Aquatic > Marine > Cold seeps | place: Gulf of Mexico... | reverse complement strand
ATTATTTGGAAAAACGATGAAAATTTGGGTTGATGCCGATGCCTGTCCGGTGGTAATTAAAGACATTCTGTATCGTGCAGCACATCGAACAAAGATAGAAATGACGCTAGTGGCCAATCAAGGACTAACGGTACCGCCTTCCCCGTTTATTAACACGCTAACTGTGAGTAGTGGCTTCGATGTCGCCGATGACGAAATTGTATTGCGCTTAACGGCAGGTGATTTGGTGATAACGGCGGATATCCCGCTAGCCGATGAGGTGATCACTAAAGGCGGTCAGGCACTAAGCCCTCGTGGTGAACTATTTACCAAAGACAATATTAAATCACGACTCAATATTCGAGATTTCATGGATACCATGCGTGCCAGTGGCGCTCACACTGGTGGGCCGCCGCCATTGAATAAGACAGATCGCCAAAACTTTGCGAATAAGCTCGATGTTATTTTAGCCAAAGCTGGGAAGGTATAATGGTGGAAGCTGCTAAAAAGGTTGCGCTAATCACTGGTGATAGTCGCGGTATTGGCGCGCTACCGCAAGATTACTCGCCCAAGAGGGCTATGCACTGTGCTTAAATTATTGCAGTGATGACAATAGTGCCAAGGCACTGCAGCAAGAATTAACGGCGCTTGGTAATGAGGTGATAATGATCAAAGCTGATGTCGCCAACGAGTCTGAAGTGATCGCACTATTTGAACAAATCGATGTTCAGCTAGGAGCAGTAACAGCCTTGGTCAATAATGCCGGGATTTTAAAGCCGCAAATGCCATTAGTGGAGTTGACAGCGGATCGTGTCAGTGAAGTACTGATGACTAATGTTATGAGTTGTTTCTTGTGTAGTCGTGTGGCTGTAAAGCGAATGTCGCAACAACGCGGCGGTTTTGGTGGTGCTATTGTTAATGTAAGCTCCGCGGCTGCTTACACCGGGGCGCCGAATGAGTATGTCGACTATGCCACTTCTAAAGGAGCAATGGATAGTATGACCAAGGGGTTGGCCATTGAAGTGGCCAGAGATGGTATCAGAGTCAATGGTGTGCGCCCAGGCTGTATCTACACCGATATGCATGCAGATGGCGGTGAGCCCGCCCGTGTCGACCGTTTAGCGCCACTATTACCGATGGGGCGTGGTGGACAACCGCAAAAAGTTGCCGAAGCAATCGCGTGGTTGTTATCTGATAAAGCCTCTTTTACCACCGGTACCTTTATTGATTTGGCGGGTGGACGCTAACGACGGCTTCCCTCCAAGTCAGTGCTATACTTACACCCAGTGCTACTGACTGGAGCTAACGATGAGTGATTCGATAACAACCTTTGACCAACCCTATGCCGTAGAAGTGCAAGCCGGAGAATCTTACTTTTGGTGTGCCTGCGGTAAGAGTAAACAGCAGCCATTTTGCGATGGTGCCCACAAGGGCACAGATTTTAAACCGCTAAGGTATATCGCTAGCGAGTCGACCAGGGTGTTCTTTTGCGGCTGCAAGCAATCTGCCGCCGCGCCATTGTGTGATGGCAGCCATAAAAATTTCAAACGATGACAACAGCAATAATTATCGGCTCCTCTAGATCTCAGGGTAATACACGTCAGTTGGTTGATTTGTATCTAGCCCATCAGGCGGCAGACGTCTTCGATTTAGCCAATTTTGATCTATCGTTTTATGATTATCAACATCGTAACTCGAGCGATGATTTTTCAATCTTGATTGAGAAACTAGCACGATACCAACATATTATATTTGCTTCACCGGTTTATTGGTATGCGATGAGCGCGCAAATGAAGGTGTTTTTTGACCGGCTTTCCGATCTATTAACCATCAACCAATCGTTAGGACGAGAGCTTCGAGGAAGGACATGCGCGGTACTCGCCACTGGGGTCGATGAAAATCCGCCAGCATGCTTCGAGCAACCCTTTAAATTAACGGCTAACTATCTTGGGATGAGGTATTCAGATATGTTTTATGCAGCTTGCGCTGGTGATTTTATGGTGCAACAACATCAAGCACATCTGTCGAAATATGTCGCGAAGGAACAAAAATGGCTCGCTGAATGATTCATCAAGCCACTGATTTATTACATTTTTTTGACGTATTGGGTCAAAATGACGATACGGGTGCCATTGACGCGCCCTTCGATGTGCTCTGGATTGCTCGATAATGAAATGCCACGTACTGGAGTACCACGTTTAGCGGTGAAATTAGCGCCTTTGACTACGAGATCTTTAACTAAGACCACGTTATCACCGGCGGTTAATACAGCGCCATTACTATCAACGTGTGGTTCGTCGCTGTCTAGCTCTGCGGTCCCTTTATTAGCCCAAGCTAGTGTCTCATCTTCCATGTATAACATGTCCAATAAATCCTGAGCCCAAGCTTCTCCAGCGCCAACTAAGCGCTTAAGCATGCGGTATGCCATTACCTGTACCACTGGCACCTGGCTCCACATGCTATCGTTGAGGCAACGCCAATGGTTTACATCCAGTGATTCGGCGGTGGTAATTTCGCTGGTACATTTATCACAAATTAGCACACACTTGTCTGAATGAGCTTCCGTCGGTGGCACTTCGTGCACAGATAAGTTGTTGCTGCTGGCGCAGAGTTCACAGGCATTGCCGCTGCGTTGTTGTAGTGTTGTTTCGATGCTCATAAGGGAAATACTACCTAGTAAATGAAATATGGCCCGTTATGCTAATAACGAGCGAGTTGGCGATAGTATATACCCATAATCAATGAAGTTGCAGGTTTTGTAACGCCCTAAAACTCAATCTACTGCGTTGCGCTCAATCCCAATAGCTGGCTATTGCTCAATCGCGCGCCTTGCAGAATAACTTTTATATCATTTACAAATTCCCGCATTTCCAATGGTCCCGGGTATACGCCTAAAATTTATTTGGCAAAATACAGCGACGCCGATTATTTATTTAACTCATCAATAAATTTGTTCGATTCAGCAATTGATTTATTCACTTCATTCACTAATATTTTTATCTCTTGCTGCAACGATTTAAACTCAAGGCCGATGGCATTAATGGCACTCGCGTTAAGGTTGTGTTTTAAGAACAGCACATTATCGTTTAGGGAGGTTAACACCGGCGCCATCTTTTGTTCTGAACGGCGCATACTTCTAACAAGCTTGGCATAAGATACTTTGGTTTGGCGGAGTTGACTTTGACTACTCTGTTTAAACTTAGCGCTCTTGTACTGAGTGATTTCTTGTTCCCACTCTTCAAATAGAGCTTGGGCGACATCCTCAATTTTATCGATCTTGCTGGTCACCTGTTCGGCGGCATCTTTACTCGCTACGTATTGATCATTGAGGGTTTCATATACCGATTGAATATCGCCGCCATCAAAATTGATCACTGAACTGAGTTCTTCCAACGCAGACTTAAATTCCTCTTGGGCTTCGTCTTGTGCATCGCGTGCCGATTCGACGCGGTCGACCAAAATATCACGTTTATGCACGCCCACTTTTTCCATTGCGTCGTAATACATACCCTGACAGCCACTTAATGTTAATAGGACGACGACAAAAGATAAATGTTTGAACATAATAAACCCCATGGTTTGATTAAAAATAGACGTGTTATATTTGCTATATTATAATCGATAATAACCAATTTTATTGGCAAATGTGAAAGGAATTATTAGCTTGGACATCAAAGGGTACTTTTCTAACTTATTTTTGGATCTAAAACGCGTGCCTGCGCTGGGGATCTACGTGTTTCGACGGATGCAGAATAACCGTCTAAAAATGGTCGCGGGACACCTTGCGTATGTGACATTACTATCAATCGTGCCATTGGTTGCAGTCGTCTTCTCGATGTTATCGGCCTTTCCGATGTTTAAATCGCTCAAGGTTCAGATTGAACAATATGTATATCAGAATTTTATCCCCGCGGCCGGTGATATTATTCAACAGAATCTGACCGAGTTTGTCGATAATGCCTCCAAGGCCAGTGCTGTGGGCATCGGCTTCTTGATTTTATTTGCGCTGCTGCTTATTTCTAATATCGATAAGGTGCTCAATCAAATATGGCGTAGCCCCAAAAAGCGACCATTGGTCATTTCGTTTTCTATCTATTGGATGGTGATCACCTTAGGGCCACTATTTTTAGGAGCGAGCCTTGCCATATCGTCCTACATCATTACCTTAGGTGGCCTTGAACAAGGGATGTTTAGTGGAGTGATGGAACTGGTGCTGGGTTGGTTACCACTACTATTTTCTATCTTAGCATTTTTGATGATGTACATATTGGTGCCGAACGTTAGTGTACGCTTTAAAGACGCATTGCTTGGTGCCATTGTTGCGGCGATTCTTTTTGAGTTGAGTAAGAAAGGTTTTGCGTTATATATTAGTAACTTTCCTTCATACCAGGCAATATATGGTGCCTTGGCTGCGATCCCTATTCTATTTGTGTGGGTATATTTGTCTTGGATTGTCGTGTTAATAGGCGCAGAATTGACCGCAAGCCTGCCTGAGTTCTATGGTGAACAATCGGAAACACAACGAGATAACACTGCCCTTGATAAGGAGTGTGATGATGTACCAGCTTTACCCGTCGATAAAGCCTTATAGCGAAGATTTTATACAAGTTTCAGAGCTTCATCAATTATCGGTATCGCAAAGTGGCGATCCTGAAGGCATTCCTGTTTTGGTGCTGCATGGGGGCCCCGGTGGTGGTCGCTCTGCACGCTTGAGTCAATTGTTTGATCCCACCCGCTATCGCATTATTTTGTTCGATCAACGAGGATGTGGTAAGTCCACACCCTACGGGGAACTTGAAGAGAATGACACTGCCGCCTTGATTGAAGATATCGAGCGTATTCGTCAGTATTGCAAGATCGATAACTGGATTGTATCAGGAGGCTCTTGGGGCGGGCAGCTTGCGTTGCGCTATAGCTTTAAGTACGGCGAATATGTTCGCGCCTTGATCTTACGCAGTCCTTTTCTTGGCCGTCAGCAAGATATTCATTGGCGCTTCTCCCCGGACGGCGGGGCAGCGCAGATCTTTCCTGATCATTATCTCCACTTTGCGCAGCAAATCCCCGAGCAATATCGTCACGATCCGATCATGGGCTATCACCAACTATTTAATAGTGACAACGAGTTTGAACAACTCAATGCGGCACGACATTGGTCGGTTTGGAAGGGCGGTTTGTCCCACCTGTTGCCGCTAAAAGATGCACAATCTCGGTTCGGTTTTGCGCAGCAAGCATTGGCGCTAGCGCGGATTGAAAATCATTTTTACCGTAATGATTGCTTCATGGAAGAAAATTACATTATTGATAATATTGGAAAACTAAAGGATATACCCGGTATCGTTGTGCACGGACGCTACGATATGGTGTGCAAACTTGAGGGATCGCAGCTGCTAGTGCAGCAGTGGCATAATGCTCAGTTGCAAATCGTGCCAGGAGCGGGGCATTCTGGCGGTGAACCCGGAATGGTGGATGCGTTCATACAGGCCAGTAATAATATCGCCCAGTGGTTATATTAGTTAGTGCAATAAAAGCCTGATCACGAACGATAATTTTGATCAGTTAGGTGAATAATTATAGCTACAGTGGATTTTTTGATGTGCTTTTTGGCTTCACCTTTTTAATGAAGTTGTATACACGCACACCAGATACCTTTCTTTATGAAATACATCCGTGTATTTTACCCTAGGGGCCAGCCTTTGGCTGTTCAAATTGGTGCCAGACCAATTTGTGCTTCGCCACTAAAATGTCTGGAACATTTTAGGACAGCTTTAACTGGTCGCGCAGCGATAAATATCAGGGACGAGATTTACAAAGATAAGGTATCCCAAAGAAAGGCGACCCGCTATTTTATCGCTTATCTTAAATGGCAAATTGTCTGTTCAATACCGTATTTGATCCGCATCCCGGCGGAAAATACTAAAAAAACGTCCCTGATTTTTTCATTGGCCAATTTCTAATTTAAGGCGATAAAGGACGGGGTTAACCGAGCTTCACCAGTGGCATATTGAAAAGTTAAACAGATCTTAATAGCGAGAGCAGATGATAGCGTTGGTACAGCGAGTGACACAGGCTAGTGTTGAAGTAGAACAGCAGCTAGTGGGACAAATTAAACATGGCTTATTGGTGTTGTTGGGCGTCGAGAAGCATGATGATCAGGCGTTGGCCAATAAGCTACTGAAGAAAGTAGTGAATTACCGCATCTTTAACGATGATGAGGGTAAAATGAACCTCAGTTTACTCGATGTTGGCGGCGAGCTGCTGGTGGTGTCACAATTTACGCTGGCGGCAGACACCAAAAAGGGGCTCCGTCCGGGGTTTTCAACCGCCGCGACCCCATCACAAGCACTGGAACTCTACCAATATTTGGTAAGCCAGAGCAAAAGTTATGGACTGGACACTCAAACCGGAATCTTCGGTGCCGATATGCTGGTGTCGTTAACCAATGACGGTCCGGTGACCTTTTCATTGACGGTATAGGTGCGTAATGCTGATATGGAAAACACTTTCTAGCGACGACTTGTTCTTATGTCAGTTCATGGTCAATTATGAATTGCGCCAAGGGGAGTATATTGTTGCGCTTGATGCCGATGAAAAGATAGTTGCAGCGGGGCTTTTATTTGAACTCAACGAGCGACAGGCACAGGTGGATGTGGTGGTGAAGCCATCTCTGCGACAGCAGGGCATCGGCCGAGAATTGGTTGCGCATCTTATTGAGCAAGCGCAATCCCGGCAGTTAACTCGCTTAACTGGGCATAGTGTTGAGCCTTTTTGGTTGTCACTCGGGTTTGTTGCGCTAGGCAGCGGACAATTTGGCTTATTGCTAGATAATGCGGTGAAAGAGTTGGTGGCGATGTGGCATAAAGGGATCCCTTTAACCCAGTTTATGGCGTTGGACATCGTTGCGTACTCACCACATAGCGTGAAAACATCGGCGTCGATGGCAAGTTGTATTAACGTTCATCAGAGTATGTTCGCTGGCGCTATCTATTCGCAAGCGGTGTTGACCGGTTGGGGCTTATTACATTTAGCGATGGCGCGCTATGGCTTGCAAGGCAGTATCGTTTTAGCCAGTGGTGAGGTGAGTTATCGTCGTCCATTGCGACGCGATCCCTGTGGTTATATTTATCATCCCCTCAAATTAACTGATTTCGCTCGCTTAAGTGACGGTAAAAAATGTAGTGTCGAATTAACCGTGATATTGCAGGAGGGAGATAGCGACCAAACCTGTGCTACGTTCGCCGGCCGCTATGTCATTATCCCGCTCGATTAATCGCTAACCCTTGGCCCATTCTGACAATGTGATTTGAATCTGCTGTAATTTCGGGCGCAGTTGCGTCGCATTATTGGGACCGATACGCAGCATTAATTTCTGTGCCGCTGGTAGTTGTTCTAATTCAGGATCTTTAAATTTATACATCACCGATGGGGCGATAAGTTCGATAGGCTCTCTGATCAATGGCGCAGTGAGCATCATATCGATGGCGCCGATTAAGGTTTGATTAAATGAACCACTTTCATAGCCTAATTCCATATACGCTTCGTCGAGCAACGGCATTAACCGCTGATAATGCTCTAAGGCGAGCTCAATATTTAACGAGTTAATGATATCGATATAAGGGGTGTAGCGCTTATAACTTGCTTCATCAATGAAAAGTGCGGTAGTGCTTTCACGCACGCTAAATTTTTGCTGTGGGCGCTTCAATGGCGAAAATTTTCTGGCCAAATCCCCGCGTGCTAAGTTGTCGATGTAGGTCACAAAATTACGTAACATATCGCGAGGTATAAGTAATGAAGCATAGCTTGGCAACCAAGAGAGTTGTGAGGCTTTTTCTAACGCCAATCCATCAGAGTCGTCGAGCGTCGGTAGTGGCGGTTGCACTATTTCAGTGATTTTGGGTTCACTAACCACTTCTTGAATAGGCGCCGCTGGATCGGCTGGCGGTGGTGTCACAATCTCGGGTGTAACCACGGCCATTTCCTTTATTGGCTCTTGAACGGGCTGAGCTATCGGTTGCTCTGCGACGTGCGGCATTGCCGGCTGGCTTGCCGAACCATTATAGAATATAACCCCGCCAACGATGGCAATTAGTGCGAACGCAATTACCACATAGATTTCCATGGAGGCTTTGTCGGGTTGTGCTTGCTGTGTTGCTTGCATGATAATTCCTTACAATTTCTATGCTTGGCTATAGTGACTCTTATTACCAAGCCAACGTTTTACAATGGGCTGCACCCATTGTGGATAATGTGTGATTAATTGCTGTGCTAATTGCCCCACTTGTGGAATTAGCGCTTGGTCTCTAACCAAGTCTGCAATTTTCAAATCAGCAAGTCCTGTTTGCTTGGTACCCAGAACCTCTCCAGGCCCCCGTATTTCTAAATCTTTTTGCGCAATGATAAACCCATCATTGGTTTGCCGTAGCACGCCTAAACGTTTATTGGCTGTGTGCGATAGCGGGCTGTGGTATAACAAAACACAGTGACTATCGATACTGCCACGACCGACTCGGCCACGTAGCTGATGTAACTGTGCGAGTCCTAAACGTTCTGGATTTTCAATAATCATCAGGCTCGCATTGGGGACATCGACCCCCACTTCAATAACAGTTGTAGCAACTAGAAGCTGAATGTAGCCTTGCTTGAACTGATCCATCACGGCCTGTTTTTCTTTTGATTTCATTCGCCCATGAACGAGCCCAATAGTTAAGTCACCTAAATTGGCACTAAGTTCCATTGCAGTTTGCTCGGCGGCTTGACATTGTAGTACTTCAGATTCATCAATTAGCGTACAAACCCAATAACTTTGTCGACCATCGAGACAGGCTTTTCGTACTCGTTCCATCACCTCGTCGCGGCGCTGATCGCCAATCGCAACGGTGGTGACCGGCGTACGTCCCGGCGGCAGCTCATCGATCACTGAGGTATCTAAGTCGGCGTAGGCGGTCATCGCTAATGTACGGGGGATCGGTGTCGCGGTCATGACTAGCTGATGTGGATAATGCTGGCCCTGAGTTCCTTTTTCGCGCAAGGCGAGTCGCTGGTCTACCCCAAATCGATGTTGTTCATCGATAATAACGAGAACGAGGTTGTGATAATGAACGTCCGCCTGAAATGCCGCGTGAGTACCGACCACCATTTGAGTCTCGCCCGCTGCTATTTCGGCCAATGTCTGGACTCGCGATTTACCTTTTAATTTGCCTGCGAGCCATCCCACTTTAATGCCAAGCGGCTCAAACCATTGGCTGAAAGAAAGAGTGTGTTGCTCGGCCAATAGCTCGGTGGGTGCCATCAGCACCACTTGCTGTCCTTGGGCCAAGGGTCCGAGGGCTGCAATGGCAGCGACTAATGTTTTCCCCGAGCCAACATCCCCTTGTACTAACCGCATCATCGGCGTCGGCAACGCCAAGTCTTGCTTGATTTCCCCGATCACCTGTTGCTGTGCGTTAGTCGGTTTAAATGGCAGACTGGCCAGCAGTTTTGCCTCGAACTCATTACAAGGGTTGATCACACATGCTTTTAGTTGTTGGGTCTGAGCTCGCGCTTGAAGCATCGACAGGTTATGGGCGATCAACTCTTCGAGCACTAAGCGGTGCTGCATCTTGTGGTGACCGCTGGTCAATTGCTCGAGGTCTGCTTCTGCTGGCGGTTGGTGCATATAGAGTAACGCGTCTTTGAGTGATACCTGTCCCGGATAAAGGTTGGGGGGTAATAAATCGGTGATCTCGAAACGCTGAAGATAATCTATCGCCTGATAAGCGATGTTACGCAGGGTTAATTGTTTAACCCCTTCGGTGGTCGGATAAACTGGGGTTAGTGTTTGAGCGAGTTCGATTGGTTCATGCGACGACACAATTTTGTATTCAGGATGAACAATTTCGAACCCTCTATTGCCCAGTTTTACCTCGCCGAAGCAACGGATAAGCCGTCCCGATTGCATGGCGTTCTTCTGGCTGGCTGAAAAATTGAAGAAACGAAGCGTGGCACGACCAAAGTCATCATAGACATGACAGACCATCATACTACGGCGACCATGGGTGATTTCACAATTTTCGATGGTGGCAATAAAGCTGACATGATCGCCCGGGGTAATTTGATTCAAGCTATAGAGCTTGGTGCGATCCTCATAACGACTAGGTAGATGAAACAATAAATCTTCGATGGTATGCAAACCAAGCTTTACTAGTTTCTGAGCCATTTTTTCACCAACGCCTTTAAGGTCTGTGAGTGGTGATGTCAGCATACTCGTACGATGTTGCATGGTTTATTCTTTTTGATTGGCGCTTGGCAAACTAATATACCCGCCACATTAAAAACCGCAATAGTAAAGCGCGTGTTTTTAAATAATAGAGTTTGGAAAATGCCGCCCAAGGCAAGCGCATTATAATTTAGATATCAGCACATATGACGTAAACTCGCTGTGAATATGTCCATATACGCCCAATTTTTCGTCCATGAAAAATACGGTTATATCAATTCCGTTAAATATGTGGTCTTGTTGTGTGCAGGGAAAATAAATTACTACACATGTTCATAGTTCCAGACTGAACATAAGCACCTACATCCTGTAGGCGAGGCGCTCGATTGACTAATAGCTTGCTATTAGGATTGAGAGCAACGACGTAATAGTTAATTTTAACTAGCACAAGTGGTCAGATAATTATCGGAATTGGTATTACTCCACATGCACCGATATTTTTGCCATTATCGACGCTTTATTTCAAACGCTCTTGCCGTGAAATGCCGCCGAGCTGGCGGCAACAAATTAAATAAAACTTAGTCAGCCGTGGTAATTGTCCACACTTCAAAGCTGTCCCCATTTATTGAGCAGAGCCGCTAAGAGATATAACCGTATCACCTGCATTGAGGACATTGCCGCTTTTCGAGATGTAAATGCTATTTTTTCTTTATTCACACAAGGGATTTAATTGCTCTCGTCTTTGGGCTGAATAAATTCGGTGACTGAACCGTCGTTATGTAAATCACTAATTGAACTCGGCGAGCCGTCGCTATTAAGTTTTAGCTGTCCAAGACCGCTACGTTCGATCAGGCGTCGTTTGCCGTGCCCAACAACATTGCGGCTACTGATTTTCATGGAACGACGCTTAGTAAAGAAATTAAGCGGTGAATAAGGGCCGTAAAGGATACGATTAATGGTATCGAGACAGGCAATGAGTGCCGGTGGGAATTGATTTTTAATCCCGCTCGAAGTGATCTGCCAAATCTTAGGTGAGAAATGGCGAAAGCGGAGCTCGATATCATAAACAAATGAGTAATGAACATCACCGGACAATATTACAAAATGGTGAGGAGTCTTTGGGTGTTTGAATATGTTTAAGATGGTACTGGCTGAACCAGTGTGCGCCATCCAATTTTCGGCATCGACCGCAAGCGGCTGACCTAAATTGGTGGCTAATCGTTGGATGGCTTCGATGGCTTTGACGCCAAAAATGGGCGCTGGTGATACCAGCACGATGGCATTATGGCCAATCAATTCTTGCTGTAATTCACACATCGCTTCCCAGTCCATGAGTCCAGATGGCTTAGTAATGTCAAATTCACTGCGCCAGCGCCGTGTTCTACTATCTAATACAACGAGCTTGGGGCTCGTGTCTAACGTGTATTGCCATTGGTTAAACTGAAATAACACATCAATAAGTGAATCGTGATTCTCTTTATTAGGGTGGGATTGATATAAAGCGGCCTGCTGCCAAAAGTCGCCACTAAATTTAACGGGGTCATTGCCCCAGCCCTGACAGAGCCAGTAGGCAAACAAGCTATTACCAATAATGCGCCGGGAAAAAGGATGCTGATAGGCGTTCTTTTCCCATTGCGCTGTCAGATTCCAATCGTCGGTAATGTCATGATCATCGAAAATCATATAGGTTGGTGTGTGGGCGAGTAGGCGCTGCACTCGAGAGAGCCCTTGAATAAAGCCTTCGATGGCGCTTAATTCTTCGACATAGACCGTTTGATGGTCTCTAGGAACCGCAAAGCCACTTAAATTCACTGTCTGCCATAGGATTGGAGACCACACCAGTAAATACATCGCGATATTCTCGGCGAATGAAATCAGGTGGTTATGGGCGTAGGTTGAGGTAAATATCGCCTCGCTCTGCTGGCGATTGAATAATGTTGCTCGGCGCGGTGCTTGAGGTAAGAAGCGTTGTCGCTGATAATACTGATCGCTTTGTTGGTGTAATTCACGGGCGTGATTAAATTGCGCCTCGCTAAACTGTTCGTCGTTAAGCCCTAAGAGTTCGATCACCTGATGAATCGCATAAAGTGTCGGCCCTGCGACGTGATCGGCGTAGATTTGGTCACCGCTCATCATCAATAAGTCGGGGCGTAGCGTGATATCGTCGAGGTGTTGCTGCACCTGCGCATCACCTGCCAGTAAACTGTCATTGCTGGCGTGATGTGGGTTACGGCAACTACCATGGAGTAGTGTCGTTAACTCGGTTTGTACCACAAACGAAGGGCGTTGCTGTCCGTCGTAGGTTAGATGCGGCAGGGTTTGAGCGAGTGGTTTTAAGGTGCCGTTTTGACCGATCAGTAAATCGTAGCCGATTTTGACGGCAGGGGGCAATTGGCACTCGATATTAAGAAGGTGGATCACCGCATGCTTGCCGACGCGATACGTGGACAGATTCTGGGTGTTAAAAGATTGTTCGAGGATTATCTCATCCTCTTTGAAGCAGTGAAGTTGCCCTTGGCACACAAAGGGGCTCACCCACCAAATAACCAGTTGCTGTGGGGTGAGTCGACGTAATATCGGGCCGCTAATGATGTCTGCTAACACGTAGCTTCCTAACTTCAATGAGATAAAAGATAAGTTATCGCGTAAATGCGCTTTAATAGCAAGAACTAACAATAAGAGCCGTGGACGGTTTTGTAACAAAATTTAGTCGAAGAGATATAAAAAAACTTCCGAATGAGCTATATTTAGCGAAAATCACAATCTGGTGGTTGATTGGAGAATGATATGCCAGCGTTAGGCACCCTATATATAGTTTCTGCCCCAAGCGGAGCAGGAAAGTCGAGCTTGATTTCGGCACTGTTAGAAAATAATCCCAATAGTGACTTACAAGTCTCTGTATCGCACACCACTCGTGCGCCTCGTCCTGGTGAGGCTAACGGGCAGCATTATCATTTTGTGAGCGTAGATGAGTTTAAAGCGTCCATCGATGAAGGAGTCTTTTTTGAGTGGGCGGAAGTATTTGGTAACTTTTATGGTACTTCGCGTAAGGTGATTGAACAGCAACTGGCTAATGGTATCGATGTATTCCTCGATATTGATTGGCAAGGTGCTCGTCAAGTTAAGGCATTGATGCCCCAAGCTAAGGGTATTTTCATACTACCGCCATCACGCAATGAATTAGAACGCCGTCTTATCGGCCGCGGAACAGATAGCGATGAAGTGATTGCAGGTCGAATGGCTAAAGCGGTCAGTGAAATGTCACACTATGATGAGTATGATTATCTGATTGTTAACGATAGTTTTGAGCAGGCACTGCAAGATTTCGGTGCTATTATTAAGGCAAATCGCCTGATTGTGACGCAGCAAGCAATAAAACATTGTGATATGCTAAAAGATCTATTGGCAGAGTAGCCAAGATCGAGTACACTTTTGCGTCATTTTTATTCATAATTTATAGGAGTTTCCATGGCTCGCGTTACAGTTGAAGATGCTTTAGACCAAGTTGGTAACCGTTTTGACTTAATTCTTGTCGCTGCACGTCGTGCACGTCAGTTAGCAAACGGCGGTCAAGACCCTCTTGTTGATCCAGAAAACGATAAGCCAACGGTTGTTGCGCTACGTGAAATTGAAAAAGGCCTAGTGACTACTGAAACTATGGACGAGTGTGAGCGTGTTGTTCAACGTGAACAGGAAGCTGCAGAATTAGCGGCTGTTGCTGCAATCGCTGAAGGTCGTATCGGTTAATAACCGAACAACTAATCTGCAACCTGTCGGGGGTGACCAGTACGATTCTTTCTGACGGGAAATTTTAAACCTGTCGGGGTGAATATTGTATCTGATCGAGAATCTTGTCGAGGTAGCGTCTAGCTACCTCGAGCCGTCGCAAGTTAAAGAGATCGAGCAAGCTTATCGCGTCGCGAAAGCAGCTCACTCTGGCCAGTTTCGTTCTTCTGGCGAACCTTACGTCACACACCCCGTTGCTGTCTGTCAAATTTTGGCGGACATGCGTCTCGACCACGAGACTTTAATTGCCGCCTTATTACATGATGTTATCGAAGATACTCCCGTTACCCAACAGGAGCTTGCCGCTCATTTTGGAGATGTTATCGGTGAACTTGTCGAGGGTGTTTCTAAACTCGATAAGCTGAAATTTCGTGATCAGCGTGAAGCGCAGGCAGAAAATTTCCGTAAGATGATGATGGCGATGGTTCAAGATATTCGTGTCATCTTAATCAAACTCGCAGATCGCACCCACAATATGCGGACTCTCGGCTCTCTTCGTCCCGATAAGCGCCGCCGTATAGCACGTGAAACACTTGAAATCTATGCACCCATTGCCAATCGTCTTGGTATTCATAATATTAAGTATGAGTTAGAAGAGCTGGGTTTTAAAGGCTTGTATCCAAACCGTTTCCGGGTGTTAAGCGAAGTGGTTCGTTACGCCAAAGGAAATCGCAAGGAAGTTCTGCAAAACGTCGAGCAAGAAGTTAGTGGCCGTCTTGAAGAGGCTGGGATTAATGCAACTATTGTTGGTCGTCAGAAAAATCTTTATTCGATTTACAATAAGATGCGTAGCAAAGAGATCCAGTTTGAAGATGTGATGGATATCTATGCATTTCGCATTATCGTCGACAATATTGATACCTGCTATCGTTGCTTAGGCGCTATGCACACGCTATACAAGCCACGGCCTGGTCGTTTCAAGGACTATATTGCATTACCTAAAGCCAACGGATATCAGTCGCTCCATACTTCATTACTTGGCCCGCACGGTGTACCAGTCGAGGTACAGATCCGTACTGAGCATATGGATCAGATGGCGGATAAAGGGATCGCGGCACATTGGGTATACAAGAATGATGACAGTCAGGGCACCACTGCGCAGATCCGTGCTCGACGTTGGATCCAAAGCCTGCATGAATTGCAGCAAAGTGCGGGTAACTCGTTTGAATTTATTGAGAACGTTAAGACCGACTTATTTCCGGAAGAAATTTATGTATTTACACCTGATGGTCGCTTATTAGAGCTGCCGGCTAATTCAACGGCCGTCGATTTTGCTTATGCGGTACATACCGACGTTGGTAATTCGTGTGTCGGCGCTAAAATTGATCGTAAGGCCTATCCATTATCACAGCCACTGACCAATGGTCAGACTGTTGAGGTCATTACTGCACCAGGTTCTCAGCCTAATGCCGCTTGGTTAAACTTTGTGGTGACAGCGCGTGCTCGCTCTAAAATTCGTCAGGTATTGAAGGGGCGTCACACCGCAGAGTCTATTAAGCTGGGTCGCCGTTTATTGAAGCATGCGATGGGTGATATTGACCTAGATACCCTAGATCCTGCGAAGGTTACGCAAGTTGTTATGGATACCAATAATACTGACTTCGATGGGCTACTCTCTAATATCGGCCTCGGTAATGCGATGAGCTTTGCCATTGCTCATCAATTGGCTGACGGTGAGCTAAGTACTAGCAGTGATTCTAATGTCGCTATCAAGGGCGCCGAGGGAATGCTAGTATCTTATGCAAACTGTTGTCGTCCGATACCTGGCGATCCTATTATCGCCCATTTAAGCCCAGGTAAAGGCTTGGTCATTCATATCGCTTCCTGTGCCAACATCATGGGGTTTGAAAGAGAAAAAGATAAATATTTGAATGTGCAATGGGATAAGGAAGCCGATGACGGAACTGAATACCTTACTACTATTCGGGTCGATATGATTAATCATCAGGGTATCTTAGCAGCAGTGACGACAGCGATTGCCAACGCAGAAGCCAATATTCATGCAATGAATACCGACGAAAAAGAAGGTAAGATTTATACGGTCAATGCGACAATTAGTGTTAAAAACCGTATTCATATGGCAAATGTATTGCGCCGAGTGCGAGTACTGCCGGATGTTATTAAAGTTCTCAGAACAAAACATTAGGAAAAAAAATGGCTACTAAAGAAATTATTTCGACCGACAATGCTCCAGCCGCAATTGGTACATACAGCCAAGCGGTTAAAGTTGATAGTACCGTCTATCTATCAGGGCAGATCCCATTGGTTCCTGCAACCATGGAAGTTATTAGTGAAGACTTCGCTGAACAAGTTGAACAAGTATTTCAAAATTTGATCGCTGTTTGTACCGCCGCTGGTGGCTCGATTAATGATGTGGTGAAGCTTAATATCTTTATGACAGACTTAAGCAACTTTGCCACGGTTAATGAAACGATGGCTAGACACTTCGACCAGCCTTATCCTGCTCGCGCGGCGATTGAAGTGAGCGCGCTGCCTAAAGGCGTTCAAGTCGAAATGGACGGCGTGATGGTGCTTTAGTCACTATTGCAGCTCAGTCACCTAATGAGGCTGAGCTGCTATCTCGTAAATCTCTAACGGTAAACCATCTGGATCGCTAAAGAAGGTAAATTTGTTACCACTATATTGATCTACTCTAATGGCCTCTATCGATACATCTTCCACCGAATCGACGCCAAAGGCTAAATGCCTTAATCCTAGTGCTTCTGGGTCGCTGGGCCTCGCTAGTGCGTCACTAAATGAAAATACTTCAATTTGTGTGCCATCGGGAAGTTTGAGATCAAGCTTATACGATTCCCGCATTGCCTGATAATTTTCAGCGACGATTTCCAGTCCTAAAATGACACTATAGAAATGTCTCTATACTTGATAATCGTGACAGATGATCGCGGCATGATGCATGGTCCTTAGTAATGTCATTTCCTTGGTGGAATAGCATAGGTGCCTACAGCATGCGCGACGGGTTCATCGTTGCCATCGGAATAAAGCGACACTTCGCCTATCACCAGTAATTTACCGGTCTTTATTAATCGACATTTGGCAATGATATCTCGCTGGGATGATGGTTTTCGCAGGAAGTTGATATTTAAATTAGTGGTCACTGCAAGAGCGATGAGCCCCATCTCACTCAGTATGGTGACATACAATGCCGCATCAGCCATTTCCATCAAGACCGGACCAGACACGGTACCGCCGGGTCTTAAATGTGCCTGATTTATTGTCTTGCGAATGGTTGCCGATTGGTCTCCGAGTTGCTCTATCACGAACTCGGCCTGTGGAAACTCATTATCGAAAAACTCGATCAGCTGCGCCTTGGTTACACTGCTCATTGTTATTCCTCTCGGGGATGTTGTTTCATTAACTCGAGTACGTTTTTGGGGATTGGTTGGCTTTTCTTCGAACTGTGAGAAAAATGAACCATCGTCGTAGAGCCAGTCACTGTCTTAACACCATTTTGCCAGCACTCTTGGTGGACATCGAATGAGCTATTGCCGATGCGACTAATGGTGGTGCGGATCTCAACATCGGTCCCATACAAGGTTTCGGCGTGAAAATTTACAGTGAAAGACGCTAGCATTAGCTTCCAGTTAGTGGTGTCCATTTCGGGGCTGAACAGACGAAATACAGGATCTCTAGCGGCTTCAAACCACATAGGTAATACAGTATTATTAATATGACCGAGCGCATCGGTTTCTAAGAAGCGTGGAGTGATAATGGTTGTAAACATAAATAATTCCCCCAAAAGTTAAACGATTGTTTAAAAGATAAGCCTAATCTAACAAAGTTTTTATAGATATAATAGAATCTAGACTAATTTGAACTAGAAGAACCTAACTCAATGACCCCTTTACATCAGTTTGTTATAACGACCACCGAATATGCCCAAGCCAATAATCACCGATATCTCGTGGTATTGTCCGGTGAGGAGCAATGGGCAACAACATTGCTCGAGCAACTGCTGATTGCGGACAACTGCCTGTGGCTAGGGGATGGAGCGTGGCCTGATACAACGGCGATGAATAAGGCCGGCTCGGTGTTAGGCCGTGAGTATCAACACCTGGTGTTTAATAGCTACAGCGGTTTTAATCCTGATGCGTTTGGACAAAGTGTCGGAACGGTTGCTGGCGGCGGGATATGCTTTCTAATAACCCCAGAATTCAAGCGTTGGCCGCAATATCAAGACCCCGATTATTTGCGCTATTTGGCGAGCCCGGAGCAACGAGGGCAAACGAGCGCCAACTTCATTCGACGCACGATTAGGTTGATAGAGGCCGACAGCCAGAGTGTCATTATCAATCAGCATCAGTCACTCCCGAGCTTTGTGCAGCAAGATAATACGCCGATAGTGAATCACAGACCAGAAGTTGACGTGTATAGCGAACAGCAGTTAGCTGTGGAGCAAATCCTCAAGACCGTGACGGGTCACCGTAATCGACCACTGGTGATAACCGCCGACCGAGGACGCGGAAAATCCAGTGCACTGGGTATAGCGGCCGCGCAACTGCTCAAAAGAAAATTGTCTTGCGTCACAGTGACAGCACCGAATCGAAAAGCACTCGATAGCCTATTTAAACATGCCGCGCTGTTATTGGACGGGGCGACCATTAGCAAGCGGTCGTTACAGTGGCAGGGCAAAGAAATCCGCTTTATAGCGCCCGACGAGTTAACCCTGCAGTTACCTGACTGTGAATTGTTATTGATTGACGAAGCGGCAGCGATCCCGACGCCGATGTTAACAATTCTCGCCAAGCATTATTCCCGTGTCGTCTTTGCCACAACCATCCATGGCTATGAAGGGACAGGGCGGGGTTTTTCACTACGCTTTGTTAAAACGCTGGAAAAGATATCCCCTAGCTGGCGTGCCGTCGAGTTAACACAGCCGATCCGCTGGGCGAAAAATGATCCATTAGAAGCCATCAGCAATATTTTATTAGGACTCGACTTTAAAGAGGTGAATTCAAGTTCGTGTATTGGGCGGGAGACGGGAGATGATCTGGAGTTTCAGATACTGAGCCAACAAGAATTGGTCGATAATGAACCCTTGCTTCAACAAGCCTTTAGCTTGCTTGTTAGTGCTCACTACCAGACAAAGCCAAGTGATTTTAGACAGCTGCTAGACGCCCCCCACCTTACCATCTTTGTTGCAAGACACCACGGTGACATTGTCGCGACGGCGTTAGTATTACGTGAAGGAGAGCTTGCGGATGATCTTTGTCAAGATATCTGGATGGGAACGCGCCGCTTACGTGGACATTTATTGGCGCAGTCGCTCGTGGCCCAAGTGGGATTAGAGCAAGCGGGTAGTTTTAGCTATGCGCGCATTATGCGAATAGCCGTCCATCCGAGTCTACAAAGCAAAGGAATTGGCAAAATATTTGAACAGAAAATTACTGATTGGGCAGGCGCCGCGGGCTTCGATTTTATTGGCGCTAGCTTTGGTGCTACGGCACAACTGACTCGCTATTGGTTAAGCCAAAACTATCATGCGCTACGCCTTGGGCTGACTAAAGATCGCGCCAGCGGAACGCACGCCTTACTCGTATTAAAATCGTTACAACAAACACCAGCGGCAGATGCGCTGTTAGTCCAAACGAAGACTATGTTCGCTAGGGCTTTACGTTATAGTATTAGCGGTGAGTTTAATCGACTCGAGCAGGAGCTGCTGACGGTACTACTTAGTACACTATTACCACAGATGGATTCTGCTTCTTGCGATATTCGCAATCTTACTAATTATACCGTCAGTGAACGACCGTTAGAACAAGTTGATTACTTGCTCGAGGCTTTTATATGGCAACAGCCTCACCGGTTATCGCGCTTGAGCTTGTTCCAACAACGACTGATTGTGAGTAAAATTTTACAAAAGCACACTTGGCCACAAGTGGTCAGCTTGGTAGAGGCTGTGGGTAAAAACAAGATTAAAACTGAGTTAAAACAAGCCATAGCAGCAATGCTTGGTGATTAAATAGTGACTAAAATCTTATTTGTGATCTGTTATAGACTAAATAATCGCATAATTAACTTGCACAAACATTCAAACGGTTGTTTAATTCACTTAGTCGTAGATGATGTTCAATGGCTTAAGCGCCGCATTAGTTGGCGTAGTTAGCGAGAACAGATCTAAAAATTATAAAAAATAAATAGCAATAAAGAGCAATGAGGAGCTGAGTATGGAACGTGAATCGATGGAATTTGACGTCGTTATCGTTGGCGCTGGTCCAGCAGGATTATCTGCAGCCTGTCGTTTGATGCAAGCAGCAAAAGAAAAAGAGCAAGAAATTACTGTTTGTGTCGTTGAGAAAGGCTCTGAAGTAGGGGCGCATATCTTGTCTGGGGCCGTCTTTGAGCCTAAGGCGTTAAATGAACTTTTCCCTAACTGGAAAGAACTGGGCGCACCGCTAAAGACTGAAGTAAAAGGTGATGATATCTTTTTGCTCGGTAGCGAAAGCAAAGGGACTAAAATCCCTAATATGCTGGTGCCAAAGACGATGCATAATGAAGGTAATTACATCATTAGCCTAGGTAATTTGTGTCGTTGGCTCGCTGAGCAAGCTGAGAACCTCGGCGTTGAAATTTTTCCAGGCTTTGCGGCAGCAGAAACTATTTACCATGAAGATGGCGCCGTTAAAGGTATCCTGATTGGTGATATGGGGCTAACTGAAGCCGGTGAAGAGAAAGACTCTTACATGCCAGGTATGGAACTACATGCTAAATACACGCTGTTTGCCGAAGGCTGTCGTGGTCACCTCGGTAAAGAGCTGCAAGAGCGCTTTAACCTCAATGAAGGTAAGAGCCCACAGCATTATGGTCTTGGAATTAAAGAGCTATGGACTGTGCCTGCTGAGCAGCATGAAGAAGGGAAAGTTGTGCACACGGCTGGCTGGCCATTAGTCGATGGCGCTACCGGTGGTGGTTTCTTGTATCATATTGAAGATAACCAAGTGGTTTGTGGTCTTATTGTCGATCTAAACTACTCGAATCCTCATCTTAGCCCGTTTGACGAGTTCCAGCGTTATAAGCACCATCCTGAGATTTCAAAATACCTCGACGGTGGGACGCGTATTTCTTATGGTGCTCGCGCCATTGCTAAAGGTGGTTTAAATTCGCTGTCTAAGATGACATTTGCAGGTGGCCTCCTAATCGGTTGTGATGCAGGTACCTTGAACTTTGCGAAAATAAAGGGTTCACACACCGCGATGAAATCGGGCATGTTGGCGGCCGATGTGATTGTTGAAGAATTGGCGAAAGGCGAAGAAGCGTCTGCTGAGTTGACACAATATGCGCAAGTGTTCAAAGATTCTTGGCTATATGATGAGTTGTATTGTTCGCGTAATTTTGGCCCCGCAATGCACAAGTTCGGTACGACGCTAGGTGGCGCATTTAATACCATCGATCAAAATATCTTTGGTGGTAAGCTACCCGTGAACCTTAAGGATGACAGTCTCGATCACGCGTCGTTAACATTGGCGAGCCAGAGCAAGGAAATTGTCTATCCGAAGCCTGATGGAAAGCTTAGTTTCGATAAGCTTTCTTCGGTGTTCTTATCAAACACCTATCATGAAGAAGATCAGCGTTGTCACTTACAGCTTAAAGATGCATCGATCCCAATGTCGGTTAATATGGAAAAGTGGGCTGAGCCAGCACAACGTTTCTGTCCGGCTGGAGTTTATGAAATTGTTGAAGAGAATGGTGAAAAGCGTTTTCAGATCAATGGCCAAAACTGTGTGCACTGTAAAACTTGTGACATCAAAGATCCAAGCCAAAACATTACCTGGGTTACCCCGGAAGGCGGCGGCGGTCCAAACTATCCAAATATGTAGTTATTTGAAAGTTTAGGCATTAAAAAATCCATAATCAATTGACTTGATTATGGATTTTTTTGCATTGAGGGCGAACATTGTTTAATGAAAATAATGGCGATGATTTAACTGGTTAGTCGCTTGGTTTTCATACGGTAAGCTTAGCACTGGAGATACTTGGCGTTGCTCATTAAATACAAATGCTAGGGCACTAGTGCGTTTTGATGCGAGTTGTAAACGCTTGCGATCTCGTGAGTTTAACACCCCTGGCCACCCTAACACAGCGCTGCTGTTGCCAGACATTAATGCCTGCTCAATGGCCCAGAGACTGTCGGTTTGATCATCTGGATGGACGAGTAAAATCCTTGCGCTGTCCAGTGTTGGCATCTCGTTCAATGCATTAACAACTTGCTTGGGGGCGCCAACTAGTACAATCCATCGTCCTTGATGGCTCAAGTTTGCCAACGTCGGTGCCAGCTGTTCAATTTCGTGATGCTGTTGCTCGAGAGAGACTTCATGCACCCTTTGTGATTGCCACGGGCTCTGGTTAACAATATTATCTAATTCTGCGAATTGTGCGCTAACTTTGTTAGGATTTTGATTTACGATTAATGATCTCATTGCCATGCCCCATTTCTAATAACGCCGACTGCTAGCCCTTCAATCTCGATGTGTTCATATTCAAGATCAACGACGATGGTTGAGAATTCAGGGTTCTCTGGATGCAGTAGTATTTTGTTGTCTTGACGCTCAAAGCGCTTAACGGTTACATCGTCTTCGACCCGCGCCACCACGACTTGTCCTTCATGGATATCTTGGGTCTTGTGCACAGCCAACAAATCGCCGTCCATGATGCCGATGTCCTTCATACTCATGCCGCTGACCCTCAGTAAGTAATCTGCCGATGGATGAAACATATTAGGGTCGACCTTGTAGTGCGCTTCGACGTGCTCTTGAGCTAGGATGGGTTCACCCGCCGCTACTTGACCAATGAGAGGTAGTCCTAAATCAATGTCATCGTTAGCAGGATCTGGAATCAATCTAATTCCTCGTGAGGTACCAGGTAGCATTTCTATCGCGCCTTTTTTAGCAAGCGCCTTGAGATGCTCCTCTGCCGCATTGGCCGATTTAAAGCCAAGTGTCTTTGCTATTTCGGCACGAGTGGGTGGCATGCCAGTATCTGAAATATTGTCTTTAATCAGCTGTAAAATTTCTGCTTGTCGATTAGTTAACTTTTTCATAAACCTTCCTGCTACCTTGTGATAATTAATTGGCTGTGTTTTCATACAGTGTCCTGTCAGTATATACAGTAAAATGTATTGTGCAAGGTTTAATCAATAATTGATTACGTGTGTTAGTGAAAAGTGTCGCAGCATAGTGTGGTCAGCTAAATGCTGAAGGGAAAACATATTGAGGGAATGGGGAGTGCAACTAACTTTACGTAGCTCAAATATAACCTGACAGATACTGTTATCAAAACGGGTAACTGTCAGATTTGAACTATTACATATAAGTACTGCTGCTATAAATAAGCACTATGCAATACTAAAGTCGGTCTGTATTTTTCGATGAATAAGGCTTATTTTTATCTCACTTCGTCATTTTCTGTGTTGAATTTGAGATTTACCTTTTTTATCATGACTTTCATCAAACCGGTCCCCTGAATTATTCATTATATGCTTTATTTGATGTTATTTTTGTTACGCCTTTAACAAGTCGGTAAATGGACCAAATCCACGTTGCAATTAGAATTAAATATCCGACTACAACAAAGGCTAAGACAAATCCTAGGATTGAAAAGCCAAGCCCCCACCAGAAAATTTTGGTTATATTTGAATAGTGGTCTAAATAGATGGCTCTGTTCCATAATATTGTTGTCCATGATGCAACCACTTGATTATTAATAAGTGTTATCGATGGTGATAAAAGTGAGCTTCACAAGCAGGGATGCTTGTGTAGAGCCCCAAGGAAGGGTT
>Ga0105356_10001398_pt1 | contig 23779 bp, 9 predicted proteins | sample GOMGulsemesocosm_3_FD_83502 | JGI IMG/M metagenome (GOLD analysis project Ga0105356, IMG submission 83502) | Methane-oxidizing microbial communities from mesocosms in the Gulf of Mexico - GOM9D Gulf of Mexico | ecosystem: Environmental > Aquatic > Marine > Cold seeps | place: Gulf of Mexico... | reverse complement strand
CCTTTTTATAATTTCTTATATCATGATATAATGACCCTAAATTATTGTACGCTTCTGGCAGCAAAATACTATCTTTTATTTTCTCTTGTATTGCTATACAATCATGATAATAATTCAGTGCCTCAACATAGTTCCCTGCTTCATGAGTTATAATTGCTTTGTTATTAATTGTGGCTGCCAAATAACTGAATAACAATCTATTTTTACTGGTTATATCATCTACTTTTAATGTAACCCCCGACAGTTTATTAGTAAGATATTGGTTCATCCAGCTATTATAGCTTGTCCAAACTTTTTCATCCCAAGAGAGTTCAATAATATCATTTATATACTTTAATTTGAGTGAATCTTGGTTTGTTTTGTGATATTTAGTCAAAGCAGAACTGATAATTCCCTTATCACCTTCAGATAATTCACTCAACTCTAAACTATCAACTAAATAGTATTTTTTATCCGCATATGTTTGTCCGTTTGTTTGGACTACAAACAAGAATATTACACTAAAAAATAAGTGCTTTATATAATCATATGAGCAATCGCTAATCATTAATTTGAATTGTTTTTTTGAAATATTATTTTATACATAGTTCCAGACTGATTAAGTAAGGTAATAGTACCATTTAACTGTTTTATAAAAATTCCAATTAGTTTAGTACCTAAACCAGATGGTTTTTCTTTGGGATTAAAACCTGCTCCATCATCTCCAATTAACATTTCAAAAGAGTGGTGGTCAAGTTGTTTAATTTGAACCGTTATTAGCCCATTATTTTTATTTACAAATGCGTATTTTAACGAATTAGTAATCAATTCGTTTACAATCAAACCCAGAGGAGTCAATGTTTCCATTCCTAAATCTAGTTTATTAATATCAATTGCAACATTAATCTCTTTTTCTACAGCATAACTTTTTACAAGGCCACTGATTAAGCTTTTGAAATGTTCTTGAACATCAATTCCTTTGTGATCATCATCTTGTTGCATTTTTTCATGTAGTAAGGCCATAGATAATATTCTCTTTTGTGTTTCTTTAAACATATCTACCACTTTTTCGTCTTTAACTTTTGACGATTGCATTCGTAACAAACTAATTACTACTTGTAAATTATTTTTTATTCTATGATGAATTTCTTTTATAACCGCCTTTTTTTCGTCATTCTGCTTTTCGAAATATTCATTTTTTTCTTTTAATTTCAACTGCCTAAGACTTACCATGAAAATCATGAATGTAACACTCAATATAAGAAGTACACATAAAGTATAAAACCACCATGTTTTCCAGTACGGAGGAGTTATTTCAATACTTAAAGAAGCCGTAGCATTTTCATTCCAATAACTACCATGACTAACTCCTTTCACTTTAAATTTGTATTTTCCAGGAGGAAGTTTGGAATAGGTAATACTTGTATTATGATCCATTGTAACCCATGTTTTATCATAATTTTCCAATTGGATTTTATACTTGTTTTTAGAAGAGTTGTTATAGCTTAGAGCCGAAAACTCGAATTTTAGCGGATTTTGATCATGATTTAATACAATTTTTGCTGAAGCCTCTTTAGTTTTATTATTTGGAATCCCTATTTCTCTTCCGTCAACAATAACATTTGTAATAATAATATTAGGAATTGCAAGGTTTTTAGAAATTGAAGCGGGATAAAATGCATTTATACCACTAGGTCCTCCAAAAAACAGTTCACCATCATCAGTTTTAAAATATGCACCTGAATTAAATTCATTACTTTGTAATCCTTCAACAGCTGTATAGTTATCAAACTGATTAGTTTTTGGATTGAATTTACTTAACCCCATATTTGTACTCATCCATAAATTCCCTTCGTGATCTGGAAGGATCGCGTAAACATACTCATTGGAAAGTCCGTCTTTAACATGAAATTCTTCTATTGCATACCCATCTATAAAGTTCCCTCCTTTATTATTTGGTATAATATGAGCTAGTCCATCACCCCATTTTCCATACCATATACTCCCATCATTATCGCTGTGAATAGCCCAGACACTTTTATATTCACTCTTGGGATTTGTTTTTATAAAGTGAAATTTTTCTTCCTCTGGAAAGAAAACATTTATTCCGCTAAGTGTACCAATCCATACTCTATTTTGTTTATCCATTTGAATTGCATGGATCCAATTATTGTTTTTATAACCAACTCCAGTAGGTAAGATATACTCCTTGTACTTTTTGTTTCGTATGTTATATTTAAGTATCCCTCTGTTAGTCCCTACCCATAAAACACCTTGTTCTCCCCAACACATATTACTAGGAAAAGTATTAGGAGGGAAAGGCATTTTAGTGAAGAATAAATTTTGCTTATTGAATTTAAACAAACCATCCCGTTTACTTATAAGTAAATGATTTTCATCATATTCTATCATGGATATAATGGAGTATTTATTTTTTAATGCACTCTCCTCTGCATTATTAGGTATATGTATGTACTCATATTTGTTTGTTTTTTCAGACCAGACTAATTTGTTTAGGCCATATGATGTACCCAACCATACTTGTTTGTCTTTATCTTTAAGAATACTCCATATTAAATTTTGTCTGCTGCTTTCAGGTTTATCTTGATTGGCTCTATAGGCATTAAACTTCAGTAAAAATAAATCATGTTTATAAATTCCGTTCGAAGAGGTTAACCACAATACTCCAGAATTATCAATGAATTGGGCATTCATACCATAGTTATGTTTCAACTGAGGATCATTCGTAATAACATCAATATTTTCCAGTGTATTGCTACCATTAGACAAGTAATACATACCGTTTAAATGCCCAAGAAACAAATTGTTTTCATAATCAATAGTTATGCTACTAATCATATCAAAATATACTACATCTCTTTTATATGGGTTTTGAATTTTTTGAAATGTATATTCATTTGAACTTAATTTAACTGTTCTTATTATTTTATTTAGCCCTCCTCGAGTGGCTAACCAAATAACCCCATCTTTATCTTCCTTAATGTCGTTTACTCTATTATGACTTATTGTAGTAACAATTTTTGGATCATGACTAAAGTTATTTATGTTTTCAATTTCATTATTTGAATTAAAAGAAATTAAAAACAACCCGTTGCTTAATGTCCCCACCCATAAGCGGTTTCTTGAATCTTGAAAAAGAGTGTTTATTCTACTTTCATCTAGTTTACTTTTTAATATGTGATTAGACCAATCACTCCGCTTTTTTTTTGTTTTTCGATTGAATAAAAATAATCCTTTTTGACTACCAACCCACAAACGATTATTGTTGTCTTCAAGAATCTTAGTTCCATAAAAATTTTTCCCTTCTGAAATCAAGGCGCTATCAATAGCGAAGTTTTCAAAAAGATTAGTTATTTTATTAAATTTACTAAACCCCTTATTTGTAGCCACCCATAATGCATTCTTTTTATCTTCATAAATGCTTGCTACATGCTTTCCAGATAAATTACTTGTTTTATTATTAAACGTTTTAAACCTGTATCCATCATACCTACTTAAACCATCACCTGTTCCCGTCCATATATAACCTTCATTATCTTGCAACAAGGCATACACCTGATTCCTAGGCAATCCTGACTCGGTAGTTAAATGCTCAAATCGTAATATTTTAGATTGGCAATAACTGTTTTGAAGTGCTATAAAAAACACAAAAAAAGTAACTATATAAAAGCCATTTTTTATCATCACTACAAGATATCAATTTTTTCAAAAACTAACTTATAAAAGGTACCCGATTGATCAAGTTTTGCCATGGTCCCATTCAATTGTTTTGCAAATATTTGTATTAATTTTGTTCCTAGTCCTTCAGGTTTTTTTTCTTGTACAAACCCAATTCCATCGTCGCCAATAATTAATTCATAATTTTTATGAGATATTTGTCTTAGTGAAACTGTAATAGAACCTTCATTTTTAACTTTAAACGCGTATTTTAACGAATTGGTAATCAACTCATTAACCACTAACCCCAAAGGTACTAAAGTTTGTAAACCTAAATTTACTTCTTCAATAACAATATCTAATTTAATTTTTTTTCCTACTGCATAACTATTTACTAAATCCGTTACCAATAACGAGATATGTTCTTTAATATTTATATGCTTTAAATCTTCTGAGCGATACATCTTTTCATGTAGTAAAGCCATAGAAACCACACGACTTTGGGCTTCCTTAAACATATTTACTACATTTTCATCCTCTATTTCTCGTGATTGAAACTTCAATAAACTATTCACTACTTGTAAATTATTTTTTACACGGTGATGGATTTCCTTAAGCATTGCTTTTTTTTCCTCATTCTTCTTTGTAATTTCTTCTTTTTGTTTTTCAAGTAATTTATTAACTACTTGCTTCTTTTTATACCCTCTATAGGTAACCAAAATAAGAATTACAGCTAATCCAAATCCGGTAGAGAATGATATTATTAAAATTTTATTTCGGTCTAGTTTTAGCTTTTGCACTTCGTTTTGAGTGGACAATAATAATATTTCTTGTTCCTTTTTTTCAATTTCATATGAGGCTTGTTGCCTAATAACATCTTTCTCTGTATTTACATTCCGTATACTATCTCTCATAGTGATAAATAACCGCTCCATTTTAAAGGATTCTTTCCAGTTCTTTTCATACTGAGATATTTTACTTAATAATTTAGCTGCATTTTTAATTTCCCCCGGAAAGCCCAGTTTTTGAGCTACTCTTAAACTTTTATTAGCATATTCCTTAGCTTTCTTAATATTTATTTGCTTATAATAAATATTTCCAATGTTATTTAAGGAAATAGCGACTCCTCTTTTATCATCAATCTCCTCATTTATTTTCAAACTTTTTATATAATTATCTAATGCCTTGAAATTATCTCCATCCTTTTCTAAAAGCATTCCCATTTTCACAAGCGAATTTGCTATTCCTCTTTTATAATTTAAATCTTCAAACATAACCAAGCTTCTCTGATAATATTCTAATGCTTTAGGGATGTTATCATTCTTTTGATATAGAGATGCAATATTATAGATGGAGCTAGCAACATTAATTTTATCTCCTATTTTTTCTCTTATTTTCAAACTTTTTTGATAATACCCTAGTGCTTTCTTAATATTACCTTGATTTGTATAAATTATTGCAATATTATTTAAAGAAGCAGCAATCATTTTTTTGTCGCCTATATCTTCGTTAATTTTTAAACTTTTAAAAAAATATTCAAGTGCCTTTGAAATTTTACCTTGATCTCTAAAAATAAATGCAATATTGTGTAATGCCCCAGACACTCCTAATTTGTGATCTATTTTTTCTGATAACTTTAAACTTTCATTATAATATTCTAATGATCGAATTATATGTCCTTGTCTATAAGAAACAATTCCAAAATTCCCCAAAGCTTCTGCTTTATGCTCTAATAGGTTTAACATTACATAATTGTTGGTTTTGTCAACCGAAAAAGTATTATGTTTTTTTAATTCTTCTTGTACAAAATCATAAACCCATTGATTATACTTAGGCCATACGTTATCATTCCAACATTCATCTACAATTTTTCTAAGCGCACTTAATTTAGTTGAATCTTGGTCTGTTCTATGATATAAATCGAGGGAAGTGTCAATCAATTTTTTGTCATCAACAGATAATTCCTTAAGGTTCAAACTATCAATAAGATAATACTCTTTGTCTGCATAGGTTTGACTAAATGATTGTATAACAATCAAGAACATTCCTATATTTATTAATAAAGTAAAAAAATGATATGTATTTTTTTTATCCATTATTTCTAATCAATTTTTTCAAAAACTAATTTATAAAAGGTACCTGATTGATCAAGTTTTGTCATGGTCCCATTCAATTGTTTCGCAAATATTTGTATTAATTTTGTTCCTAGTCCTTCAGGTTTTTTTTCAGGGACATACCCTTCACCATCGTCACCAATTATTAGTTCCTGTAATTTAGCATCAAGTTGTTTTAGATGAACAGTAATTGTCCCCATATTTCTGTCTTTAAAAGCATATTTCAAAGAGTTCGTAATCATTTCATTAATAATTAATCCTAAAGGAACTAGTGTTTGTATTTCAAAATCAACCTTTTCTATTTGGATATTTAGATTTATCTTTTTTTCAAACGCATAACTTTTTACCAAATCGTTAATTAGAAGTGTTAAATGCTCCTCTATATCAACATGTTGAAGATCTATTGAATTATACATTTTTTCATGAAGCAAGGACATTGATAATACTCTATTTTGAGCATCTTTAAACATATTAATTATTTTTTTATCTTCTATTTCACGTGATTGAAATTTCAATAAACTATTTACCATTTGTAAATTATTTTTCATTCTGTGGTGAACCTCTTTTAGAAGTACTATTTTCTCTTCATTCTGGTTTTTTAAGTGTTCATTTTTTGTTTTTAAACGTACTTGGTTAAGTCTAGTTTTAAAAACCCCATAAATTATAGTGAGTAACGAAAAGCTAAATATTAAGAAGAACCATATTGTTTTCCAAAAAGGTGATTTTATATAAAGAGGAATAGAAGTTCCTGTTTCATTCCACATCCCATCGTTATTAGTTCCTTTTACTTTAAACACATAATCACCACCATCAAGATTAGTATAACTTGCAAAGTGTCTTGTCCCAGAATAATTCCATTCCTCATCAAAACCTTCAAGCATATATGCATATTGATTTTGTTCTGAGGAATTATAATCTAAAGAAGCAAACTCAAAGGAAATGTAATTGTCCTTATATGTTAATTTAACTTCTTTGTTTTTAGTTAAAACTTGATGATAATTTACTTCCTTATCATATGTTTTAAATGAGGTAATAACAATTGGAGGTATGTGTTTATTAATTTTTACTTGAGAAGGGAAAAAACTATTTAAGCCTTCTACACCACCAAAAAATAATTCTCCACTATTGCTTTTAAAATATGATGCTGTATTGAACTCATTACTTTGCAAGCCATCTTCAACTGTAAAATTTTTAAATACAATATTCTTTGCATCAAATTTTGAAACCCCTTTGTTTGTACTTAACCATAAATTTTGGTCATTATCTTCCAATATTCCATAAACAACATTATTAGGCAAACCATCATTTTCTGTATAGTGGGTAAACTGTTCACTAATAACATTAAATTTATTAATACCTCCTCCATCTGTACCAATCCAAAATACTCCGTTTGAATCTTCATATATAGATTTAATTCCGTTATTATTTATACTAAATGGGTTTTCCGAGTCATACAAATAAGTTATAAATTCACGGGTATCCTTATTAAATTTAATAAGTCCTTTACCATTAGTTCCTACCCAGATAACATCTTTACTATCAATATAAACAACTGTAACATAGCTATTCAATAAAATCCCTCTAGCTGAAGCATCACGAAATACTTCACTATATTTCTGTGTTGTTTTATTAAACTGGTAAAACCCTGATTGAGCTCCTAACCATAAATTCCCCTCCTTATCGTCTTGAATTGAAAATATATGAGTAATATCTAATTCTGAAGAATATACCGATGTAAACACTTCAGTTTTTTTATTAAATTTAAATAACCCTCCTCCTTCAGAGCCTATCCATAATATATCAATATCCTCATTATCTGGCAGAATGGAGTAGGTAGAACCTATATGGATATTCTCATCACCTATGAAATGCTTTATTTTATTAGTTTTTCTATTAATCTTATTCAATCCTCCATAACCTCCTACCCATAAAACTCCATCTTGATCTTCATAAATTCCTCTAATACTATTACTATTAATACTATTTGGATTGTTTATCTCTCTTTTATATACCTCAAATTTATTTTTACTTAACACTAATTTATTTAAACCCATTCCGTAAGTACCTATCCAAAGTAAATTACTTTTATCAATATAAATAGCCCAAATAGTATTATAACTTAATGAGCCAAGATTATCAGGGTCGTTGGTATAACTAATAAACTCATTTGTATTTTTATCAAATTTTTTAATTCCATTTCCCCAAGTCGAAAACCAAAGGTTGCCATTTTCATCTTCTGTCATACCAGTAATAAACTCCAAGTCTTGTTGAAATTTTTTTGTTGGAGTGCTTTTCTGATGTTGGATAAATTTATCATTTTCGTAATCATATTTACTCAAACCGCCACCATAGCTACCTATCCATAAATCACCAGAACGATCTTTAAATATTGAATGAACATCTTTATCATCCAATGATTTAGGGTTACTATCATTCAACTTATATTCAATAACTTCATTGGTTGTTTTTGTTACTTTATATAATCCTTTATTTGCTCCTACCCATATACCTCCATTCTTATCTTCATTGATTGTAAGAACTTCAGTGTTTTTTAAATAAAGTGAATGATTAAAGTTTTTAATTGTACCTGATTGAATATTCATTGTATTTACCCCACCTCTAACTGTACCGATCCATAATAATCCGCTTGAATCTATATACAGAGAATAAATAAAATTATTTGATACACTATTAGCATCTGCCTTACTTGCCTTAAAATGAGTGAATGTTTCTAATTCCTTATTAAACTTATCTAACCCTCCTCCATTAGTACCTATCCAAATATATCCATCACTATCTTCTACTAATGATGTTATATCATTGTTTGCTAATGAATTGTTATTATTCAAATCATTTTTATATATCGTAAATTTATAACCATCATACTTGTTTAGACCGTCTTGAGTTCCAAACCACATATATCCTTCTGAATCTTGTAATATTACTCTTACTGTACTTTGAGAAAGACCTTCATTAATAGATATACGAGAGAAAGCACTATTGTTTTGGGAAAATAAAACACAAGGGAATAGGAGCGTCAGTACTGATGCTAAAATCAAAAAGTTAATTTGATATTTTTGTTTCAATTTCATTTACTCTCACATTAATTAGTAACTGAATAAAATATAAATCGTTCTACACCTTATCTATTTTCTTTAATATAATTCTAAAAACAGTACCTGGCTGGTCCAATCTTTCCATAGAACCATCTAGTTGCTTTACAAATATTTTAATTAATTTAGAACCTAAACCAGAGGGAGTTATTGCTTCTGAAAGTCCAATACCATCATCACCAATAATCATTTCATAATACTTATTTTCTAGATATTTTATATGTACAAATAGCTTTCCTTCATTACGATTTACGAATGCATATTTCAATGAATTTGTAACTAATTCATTAATCATCAATCCCAAAGGGATTAATGTACTTATACCCATTTTCACCTCTTTTACAGTTATATCTAGTTTAATGATTTTATTTAAAGAATAATTTTTTATAAGATCATCTATTAGTGATTTAAAATGATCGTGAATATCAACATATAATAAATCATCAGAGCCATACATTTTTTCATGAAGTTTAGCCATAGAAAGAACTCTTTGTCGAGCTTCTTTAAACATTTCTACAACCACTTTATCATCTACTTCACTAGCCTGTAGTCTTAGTAAGCTATTTACCATTTGTAAATTGTTTTTCACTCTATGATGAATTTCTTTTAACATTGTAGATTTCTCTAAGCTTTGCTTTTGTAGAAGAATGTTAATTTTTTGTTTATTTCTATAACCGTTAAAAGCTAAAACAACAAGTATAAGTGCTAGCCCTAGTGCTATTGAGAAAAAAACAACTAATACCCTATTTTCTTTTAACTTTAATTTTTGAACTTCATTCTGAGTAGACAGCAAAGTTATTTCTTGCTCCTTTAAATCTAAATCATAAGTTGCCTTTTGACGGATAATATCTTTTTCACTTTCTGTATTACTAACACTATCACGCATTAATAGATATAACTCATGCATTTTTAATGCTTCTTTCCAATTATCCTCTTTCTTATTTATTTTGACTAAGATTAATGCTGCATCCTTAATTAAAATTGGTTTTTTTAAGTTAACTGCTATTTCCATACTCTGTTGGCTATAGGATTTTGCTTTTGCTAATTTTCCTTTTAAATAATACACATTACCAAAGTTGTTAAGTGATATAGAAAGGCCTTCTTTATTATTAAATTCTTTACTTAAAGCTAAACTTTTATGAAAATATTCTAAAGCTTGTTCGTATTTTTTTTGATCTCTATATAGTCCCCCAATACTATTTAATGAAATAATAATCCCTTTTTTATCTCCAATTTCTTCTTTAATTCCCATGCTTTCTTTAAAATACTTTAAAGCCATTGGTATATTACTTTTGTTATGATATATAGTCCCTATATTATTTAAAATAGCAGCCTTTGCATATCCGTTTCTAGCATTAGGATTTGCTTTAAAACTTTTTTGAAAATAGAATAGAGCTTTATCAACATCTCCTTGATTATAATAAATTTGCCCTACATTATTTAACGAAATACTTAGTCCTTTTTTATCATCAAGAGTTTCTCTTATCTTCAAACTCTTTAAATAATACGATAGAGCTCTAGAGCTATTTCCTTTATTATCATGGATACCCCCTAGATTATTGTATATAGATGCTATTCCTTTTTGATCATTTATAACTTCTTTTATTTTTAAACTTTTTAAATAGCTTTCAACTGCTTTAACATAATCTCCTTGTGTAAAATATAAGACTCCATAATTATTTAAGGCTCCTGATTTATTTTTTAACAGGAACTTTTTAACCTCAGTGTTTTTCTTTTTATTAATTGAATTATTAGCTAATTTTTCTACTGTAGAATTATAAACCCACTCATTATACTTTGGCCAGACATTATCATTCCATGATTCTTCAACAATAATATTTATAGCATCGATTTTAAGAGTGTCATTTTTTGATTTATGATATATTGTTAATGCTGAATCAATTAATTTTTTTTCACTATTAGCTAATTTTTCTATATCCAAACTATCGACTAAGTAATGAGCTTTATTACCATAAGTTTGTCCGATTAATTTAATTGCACAAAAAAACATACTTATTATCAATAAGCTTTTACTAATGTAATTTGTACGTTTATTTTTCATTTTTTTTTAATCTATTTTTTCAAAAACCAACCTATAAACTGTACCTGTTGAATTTAATTTCTCAATTGTACCATTTAGTTGTTTTGAAAATATTTGTATTAATTTTGTTCCTATTCCTGTTGATTCTTTTTTAGGGATATACCCGATACCGTCGTCACCAAATGTTAGCTCAAATAATTTATTATCCACTTGTTTAAAATTAACTATAATCTTTCCTTCTTTTCTATTTATGAAAGCATATTTCAAAGAGTTAGTAATCATCTCATTTATAATTAAACCAAGCGGAACTAGCGTTTTTATTCCTATATCTACTTCATCTATTTCAATATCTAGTTTTATATTTTTTCCAACTGCATAGCTTTTTACCAAATCTTCAATTAATAGCGTAATATGGTCTTTTGTATCTATGTATTGTAAATCATCTGAACGATACATTTTCTCATGTAGTAAGGCCATGGAAAGTACTCGATTTTGCGCTTCTTTAAATGTAGCTACAATACGTTCGTCTCCAATCTCTCGAGATTGTAAATTCAATAAGCTATTTACCACTTGTAAGTTGTTTTTTACACGATGATGAATTTCTTGCAACATGGCTTTTTTCTCATCATTCTGTTTGAGTAGTAATGTGTTTATTTTTCGCTTATTTTTATAAGCCTTATATGCCAGAAAAACAAGAATAAGGGCTAAGCCAAAAGCTATTGAAAAAAAGATGGCTAAAACCCTGTTTTTATTCAATTTTAAATCTCGAACTTCTCCTTCTGCTGATAATAATGCTATTTCTTGTTCTTTTTTCTCTAAATCATATGCAGATTTTTGTTTAAGAACATCTTTTTCTATTTTCTCATTACTAATACTGTCCTTCATAGCAATGTGTAACTTGAACATTTTCAGAGATTTTTCCCAATTATGCTCTTTTTGATATATAGCACTTAATACTTCTGATGCTTCCTTTATTTTTGAAGGGAATCCAATTTCTTTTGCAACTTTTAAACTCTCTTCTCCATTAACTCTTGCCAAATTTGTTTTTCCTTGATGTAAATATACGTCTGCAATACTACTTAAAGAAGAAGTGACACCTTCCCTATCATTAATAGCCTTTCTTATTTCTAGGCTTTTTTTAAAATATTCTAAGGATTTTTTAAGGTTCTCTTGACTTTGAAAAAGCAAGCCTAAATTATTTAATGCAAAGGCGTTTCCAGACTGGTCATTTAATTCCTTACTTATATCTTTTGCTTTTGTATAATATTCAAAAGCTTTGCTTATTTCTCCTTCATCCTTATAAATTAATCCCATATTGTTTAACGAAAGGGCTACACCTCTTTTAAAGCCAATATCATCTCTTATTTTTAAGCTTTTATGATAATGCTCCAATGCTAATTTATTTTCCCCTATATCTTTATACAAAGACGCAATATTATTCAGGTTAGCTGCAACAGTTCTTTTGTCTTTAAGGTTTTCACTGATTTTTAAGCTTTTAAATTGATAGGATAAAGCTTTTGAAATATCCCCTTGATTTTGATAAAGAGCTCCTACATTATTTAAAGTAGAATAAATTAACCGCTTATCATTTAATTTTTCACTTACCTCTAAACTTTTAAAATAATAATCAAAGGCCTTGGTTATGTTTTTTTGTCTTTGATATAAAAACCCTATATTATGTAAACAAGCTGCTATTACAGGTTCATACCCTATGGACTCACTTATTTTCAACCCTTCATTATAATTTTCTAATGCTTTTGTTTTTTCTCCATTGTAGTCAAAGGCCATCCCCATATTTACGAAAGATGATGCTAAAGTTTTTTTTAAGCTTAACACTACCTGTTCATCTACAGATCCTGTCGAGTTGATATTGAAATTCGATAATTTCTCCTGTATATAATTGTTAATCCATTTATTATATTTAGGCCACACGTTATCATCCAAGGAAGCTTCAACAATAATATTTATAGCATCGATTTTAAGGGTGTCATTTTTTGATTTATGGTATATTGTTAATGCTGAGTCAATTAATTTTTTTTCACTATTAGCTAATTTTTCTATATCCAAACTATCGACTAAGTAATGAGCTTTATTCCCAAAGGATTGACCATTTGATTTAATTGCACAAAAAAGCATACTTATTATTAATAAGCTTTTACTAATGTAATTTGTACGTTTATTTTTCATTTTTTTAATCTATTTTTTCAAAAACCAACCTATATACTGTCCCCTGTGAATTTAATTTCTCAATAGTTCCATTTAATTGCTTTGAAAATATTTGTATCAATTTTGTACCTAAACCTTCTTCTTCTTTTTTAGGTATAAACCCAGTTCCATCATCCCCAACTATTAGTTCGTACTTATCATTAAGTTCTTTCAGAGAAACTTTTATTGTTCCTTCGCTTTTAGTTAAAAATGCATATTTCAGGGAATTTGTAATAATCTCAATTAAGAGTAGGCCCAAAGGAGTTAAGGTACTTATACCCATTTCAACATCTTTCACACTAATGTCTGTCTTAATTTTTTTATCTACAGCATAACTTTTCACAAGGTTTTCCATTAATGTTTTAAAATGTTGATGGATATCAATGAACTGTAAATCATCTGAACCATACATTCTTTCATGTAACATTGCCATAGAAAGCACCCTTTTTCTAGTGTCTTTAAACATTGCTACTACCTTTTCATCATCAACCTCACGGGATTGAAGGTTTAATAAACTATTTACCACTTGTAAGTTGTTTTTAACACGATGATGAATTTCTTTAAGCATGGTGTTTTTTTCTTCATTTTTTTGATATAAAACTTGTTTTTCAGATTTAAGCTTAACTTGTTTTACCCTAAGTTTTAGAATCAAAACCCCAATTCCTAAAAATAGGAGTCCGCTAAAAATGTAAAAAACTGTAGTTCTCCAAAAAGGAGGGGATATATTAATTATTAAAGACTTCTCTTTTTGTCCCCATATACCATCGTTGTTAGTTCCTTTTAACTTTAATGTATACTTTCCATGATTAAGGTTAGTAAAGGTAATATGCCTACGAGTATCTATATAATTCCAATCATCTTCAAATCCTTCTAACTTATAGGCGTATTTGTTTTTTTGTGAATTACTATACTCTAAAGCGGAGATTTCAAAGGAGAATACTTTATCTTTAAAATTAAGGTTCAATTCATCTACATCATTAATATTTCTTAATAATACTCCATTAGAGTTTGGCTTAATTTCGTTATTTAATATCCTTAATTCAGTTATTACCATTTTTGGAGGCACCTTATTTTCTCTTATTTTCTCTGGATAGAAAGCATTAACTCCATTAATCCCTCCAAATAAAAACTCTCCTGAATCACTTTTAAAAAAAGCTCCCATATTAAACTCATCTCCTTGAAGACCATCACTAACAAAATAGTTCTTAACTACTTTAGTAGTAATATTGAACTTAGCTAAACCTTTGTTTGTACTCGTCCATAAATTTTTATAATCATCTTCAAGTATACCATATATAATGTCATTGGAAAACCCCTCTTTTTTGGCATGCTTCTTCGTTTCTAACTCAATTATTCCAGATTCCTTAAACTCATAATTCAGAACCTCTATTAATGCACCATCTGTACCCAACCAAAATCTCCCTTCTGTATCCTGGTGTATACAAAAAATATAATTACTTACTAATCCATTAGTTGCTCCTACGGAATTATCTATTTTATAAACTTTGTCCGTCTTTAAATCAATAATATTAAGTCCATTTTCAAACGCAATCCACAAATTATTATTTATTGTATCTTCCTTAATATAATTCACCCATCCATGTACTATTTCTGGACTTTTAGATACTGTTTTTGAATAATGTTTTAATTTTTTAGCATTTAAATCATATAAGTATACGCCATCATTCAATGTACCTATATAAATACTTGATTTAGGCCCTTTAAAAACAACTGAATTAATCAAGGCTCCCTTTTCTATTTCTGGGTGTTCAAAAACAGTAAATCTATCATTTGCTTTATCATACATATGAAGCCCTCCGATATTTGTACATACCCAAATATCTTTGTTTTCATCTTCAGTAATCATATAAACTTGCTCGCCTTTTAAGCCTTTACCACCTTGGCCTGAATAGTGTCTAAATGTGTTGCCATTTTCATCAAATTTATATAAGCCTGAGCCAAATGTCCCAACCCATAAATTTTGATAACTATCCTCACATATACTAAATACTGGGTCAGGATCTACTATACTCAAGTTTTTAAAACCTGTTTTAAAATGAAAAAAATTAATTTCTAAATCCCCTTTGTTTATCCCCCCATACAAAGTACCTACCCACAGTACATCAGAATCATCAATGAAAATATTGTATATATGATTAGAATTTAATTTTGGTGCCAAAAAGGATCTTTTTAAATATTGCTTAACTGCATATTTATCAGGACTATTATTCTCAATTTTAAAAAGACCTTGACCTATTGACCCTAACCATATATTTCCTTTTTTATCTATACTAATGGTTCTAATTTCTGCAGTTTCAATTTGTTCATTTGTAGATGATATTATTTTCTTTAACGTGTTGTTATTTATATTAAACACAAATGCTCCTGTTTTGGTACCCAGCCAAAGATTCCCTTTTCTATCTTCTTTAATAGCACCTTCTGTAAATTTAATATCATAATTAACTTCATGTATAAGCTCTACTTTTTTATTAACCTCATCAAATTGAAAAATCCCATTGTCTTTAATAAACCACAATACTCCGTTTTCATCCTCAGTTATTTGTTTTATACTCAGCTGATTTTTAACATCTTTGAGTATTACATTTTGAGTATCATCATCAAGGACAAGTAATTCTGTATTGGTACAGATCCAAACTCTATCCTTTTCATCTATATAAAAAGCCCTAATATATTGCCCATTAACCATACTATCTTCAGCATTCAGCATATAGGTTGAAATCTTATTGTTTTTCTTACTAAATTTATTAAGACCACTACTAGACCCATACCAAAAATTTCCTTTTGAATCTTCATCAATAAATTTTATTCCTTTATTAATTAAGTTAGACGTATTCTCGAAGTCTTCATCAAATACTTTAAAAGTAAATCCATCATACTTATTTAGTCCGTCACCAGTACCAAACCAAAGGAACCCATCGGAATCCTGAAATATTTTATATATGGTATTTTGTGATAAACCATCCTCAGAAGATAGATTTGTAAAACTAATATTATCATATTGAGCGTTAGAAAAATTACAGCATAGCAGTATATACATCAATAATGAATAATGTTTAACACAATATGCCCATTCTTTTTTCATAAAATTCAAGTTGTTTTTTCAAATTCTATTTTATATACCGTACCAGGTTTCTTCATTATTTCTATAGTTCCACCAAGCTGTTTTGTAAATATTTGTGTGAGTTTAGTTCCCAACCCTGCTGATTCCTCTTTCGGAACAAACCCCACTCCATCATCCCCAACAATTAACTCGTATATGGTATTTACTTGTTTAAATGAAACCATAATTGTTCCTTCATTAGTTTCTTTAAAAGCATGTTTCAGACTATTGGTAATTAACTCACTAATTATTAGTCCTAATGATGTTAAGGTTTCAATACCAATATTGTCAATTTCATCAATGTTAATTTCAAGTGTAATTTTTTTATCTACAGCGTAATTTTTAATAAGATCTTCTGTTAAAACAGTAAAGTGGTCCTTAATATTAATACTCTTCAAATCGTCAGAACGGTATAACTTTTCATGAAGCATTGCCATTGACAATACTCTTTTTTGCGCTTTTTTAAACATACCTAGAATTTTTTCATCTTCTATTTCTCGAGATTGGAATTTTAATAAGCTATTCACCACTTGTAAATTATTTTTTACTCGATGATGAATCTCTTTCAATAATATTTTTTTCTCATCATTTTTTTTGGAAATGTCTTCTTTTTGTTTTTTAAGTAACTTGTATATTACTTTTTTCTTTTTATTTCCTCTAAAAATCAATAAGATTAGAATTGATACTAATCCTAGTGCAGTAGAAAACAATACTATTAAAATTCTATTTCTATTGAGTTTTAATTCTTGAATTTCATTTTGTGAAGACAGTAATCCTACCTCTTGTTCACTTTTACTAAGTTCTAATTCTTTCTTTTCTAAATCGTATTTCGCTTGTTGACGAATGGCACTTTTTTCAGTTTTCTCATTGTTTAAACTATCCCGCATAGTAATAAATACCTCTTGCATATTAAAAGCTTCTTCCCAGTTTTTCTCTTTTTGATAAATAACTTTTAGTACTTCAGAAGCATCTCTAATTCTTAATGGATACCCCAATTCTTGAGCTAAAACCATACTTTTTTTTGCACTAATTTTCGCGCTAGCTATCTTATTTTTTTTTAGATAAACACTAGCCATTTGATGGTACAAACTAGCTATTTCTTTTTTATCTCCAATTTTTTCACTGATAGTTAAACTCTTTTTAAAACAAGTCAATGCTTTTTCATATTCTCCTTTTTTACTGTATACTATCCCTATATTTTTTAAGGAATAAATAAGTCCATGTTTATCGGAAACACTTTCGCTTATTGTCAGTGCTCTATTATAATACTCCAATCCTTTTTGAAAATCGCCATCCCCAGTATAAATAAGACCGATGTTACTTAGTATTACAACGATCATTTTTTTATCTCCAATAGCCTCATTTAGCTCAAGACTTTTAAGATGATACTCCAAGGCCTTATTTCTATCTTCCAAATCTAAATATATTACAGCTATATTATTTAATGAAGCAGATACCCCTCTGTTATCTTTTAACTTTTCTTTTATCTTTAAGCTATTAATATTATATTCTAAAGCCTTAGTTATATCCCCATGATCATAATAAACTTGAGCAATATTATTTAATGAATTAGCGATACCCTTTTCATCATGAATTTCTTTTTTGATACTTAAACTATTCAGGTAAAACTCTAAAGCTTTAACAGCTTTACCTTGTGTTAAGTGGATATACCCGATATTATTTAAGGCTACTGCTATTTCCTTTTTATAACCAGCTTTTTTCATTATTTTCAAACTCTCATTATAATGATCCATTGCCTTCTCATAGTTTCCCACGTTACTATAAAAAACCCCCATATTATTTAAGGCTTCTCCTAAAGATTTCGTGAACTTTTCTATTAAGTGGTCATTATTTTTTTCAGAACTATATAGAGCTAATTTTTCCCGGATATACAAGTAAAGCCATTTATTGTATCTCGGCCATACCGAATCATCCCAGGATTCTTCCACAATAATATTAATAGCTTTTATTTTTAGCGTATCATGTTTAGCTCTGTGGAATGATTTAAGGGAAGTATTTATTAACTTTTGTTCCTTTATGGATAGTTTTTCTAGGTTTAAACTATCAACTAAATAATAACTTTTGTCAGCGAAATTTTGTCCACTAGAATTTATCACAAAGAGATATATACTTACTAACAGTAAGTATTTAAAAAAGCCATGTGAATATTTCTTTTTCATAACCATTAGCTATAATTAGATATCAACAAATTGTTTCATATCTATGGTAGGTTGTTTTAAAGAAATGAGGAAAACCACACACTTAAACGGAGAAAGTAAAATGAGGTATTATATACGAGCTTTCGTTTGGAAAAAGCTGTACATATAAATTTAATCAATATTTTCATAAACACCTATAAAGAAAAACACAAAACACTCACTAACAAATAATTATATGTGCTCATGAGGTTATATTCTCAAAGGTTAATTTATATGCAGTACCTTTATCTAATATTTTCTCTATAGTACCATTAAGTTGTCGTGTAAATGATTTTATAAGTTGTGAACCTAAACCTTTACTTACTCTTTCATCTGTATACCCAATACCATTATCGGCAATATATAATTCATTAGTAGTTGATGAAATTGGGCTAAGTTTTACTGTTATTACCCCCTCATCATAACCTTCAAAAGCATATTTTAGAGAATTTGTAATCATTTCATTAATTAGTAAACTTAAAGGCATCATTGTTTGTGAATCAATATAAACCTCATCTATTGCCAAATCTAATTTGATTTCTTTTTCAACTGTATAATTTTTAACAATCTCCTTAACAAGCATGGTAATATGTTCTTTTGCATTCAAGCGCTTTAAATCACCCGACTGATACATTTTTTCATGCAATTTAGCCATTGAATGCACCCTCCCTTGTGTTTCTTTAAAAGCACTAATCATTTCTTTGTCAGATGTATTTCTTGATTGCATTCGTAATAAACTATTTACAACTTGCAAGTTATTTTTGACCCTATGATGTATTTCCTGAAGCATATTATTTTTAGCTTCATTTTTCCTGCTTATTTCTGCTTTTTGACGTTCCAAAAGCTTATTAATAAATAGTTTCTTCTTATATCCCCTATATGCTAAAAAAACTAATATTAAAGCAAGTAGTAGTGCTACTGAAATTAGCCATATAGATGTTTTATTCTTTTTAAGTTTTAATTCTTGTATCTCATTTTTAATAGACAATAAAGCAATTTCTTGTTGCTTTTTATCAAGTTCATATTTTGACGCTTGTTTAATCAAACTAGTTTCTATTTCCGTATTTTGAATACTATCTTGCATTTTAAAATGAAGCGTTTCCATTTCAAATGCTTTTTTCCAATTCCGTTCTTTTTCATAAATTTTAGATAGGACTTGAGAAGTAATCGAAATATGATTAGGATCTCCCTTAATTTTAGCAATTTTTAAAGCTTTTTCACCATAATTCTTAGCTTTAACTATTGCTTCTTTTTTTAAATAGACTCTAGCTATATCTCTTAATGTTCCAATTATACCATCTTTATAATCATTTTCTTCTAAAACCACTAGGTTTTCTAATAAATAAGCTAAGCTTTTATTTAATTCTCCTTGTGTTTCATAAAACCCACCTATTAAACTAAGTGTACTTGCGATTCCTACGGTATTATTTAGTTTTTTGTATGATTCCAAGCTTTCTTTGAAATAAAACATTGCTTTTTCCTGATCCTCTTTTTCACTGTATAAAATAGCTAAGTTACTTAAAATAGCCCCCAAATTTTCACTTCCAATTAGTTTAGAAACAGCTAATGACTTTTCTGTAAATTCCAATGCTTGGTCTGTGTTATTTTGCATCGCATAAATATTACCGATATTATTATATGACTCTGCCAAACCAAGACTATCATTAATTAGTTCCCGAAAGCTTATGCTTTTATAATAATACTCTAATGCTATTTGTAATCTCCCTTCTGAATTATAGATTACCCCAATATTATTTATCGAATTAGAATAATATTTTAAAAGCTCTTTTTCTCTTGAATTTAAGTTTGTTTTGTTTTTGATTGGCAATATTGTTCCTAACTCTTCTTTAGTGAAATTATACATCCATTGGTTGTATTTATGCCATATTTTTTCATCCCATGAATTTTCGATAAGGCTATTTATTACCTCTAACTTCAACTTTTGATTATTTGATTTATGGAATTTTGTTAACGAGGAATGAAGTAACTCATATTCATTTTCAACTAAATCACTTAAGAGTAAACTATCAATTAAGTAATATTTTTTATCAGCATATTCTTGTGCTTGTGAAGTAGTACAAAACACAAGTGTTATTAAAAACAAGGAAAAAAAATTAGCTTTAAACAAGATCAAAAGAATAATTTTGGATGTACTTAAAGATACAGTTTTTTAAACAAAAACACTAATAATCAACAAGTTGTTGCTTCTTGAAAGGAAAAATAGCTGCTAAAAAAACTTTAGTTGTTAAACGTTATTGTAATAGATGTTCCGTTTTTAGTACTGTAACGTATTGTACCCGAAATTTGTTTTGCAAAAGATTGGATTAACTTTGTACCTAATCCTTTATTTTCTTTTTCACTGTCATACCCAATACCATTATCGGAAATATAAAGTTCACTTTTAGTATTATTAAGTTGTTTTAAACGAACAGTAATTACAGCATTTTCTTGGTTCTTAAATGCATACTTTAATGAATTGGTAATTATTTCATTTATAATTAAACTCAATGGCATCATTATTTTAGAATCAAAAAAAACTTCTTCAATATCTAGTTTTAATGACACTCTCTTATCTACCGTATAACTTTTAATAATATCCTTTACCAAATGGCTAATATATTCTTTAGAATTTAAGTTTTTAAAATCACCAGAATCATACATTTTTTCATGTAATTTAGCCATAGACATAACTCTGCTCTGGGTTTCTTTAAATGCAGTTTTAATATCTATATCTTTAGTTTTACTCGATTGCATCCGTAATAAGCTAGTAACAACTTGTAAATTGTTTTTTATTCTATGATGAATTTCTTGAAGCATTGTTTTTTTAGTATCATTTTCTCTTTCTAACAGCTCATTAATTAACTGTTTCTTTTTATTACTTCTTCGATAACCCAAAACTAATATTGTAACAATAGCCAAGGCTATAGAAATTAAAATCATGGAGATTTTATTCTCTTTTAAGCGAGCTTCTTGAGTTTTATTTTTAAATGATAAAAAATCTATTTTTTGTTGTTGGCTACTTAAGTCGTACTTTATTTGTGTCTCAGCTGTTTCCCTTTGAACTTCTATACTTTTTACACGATCACGCTTTTTTAAATGTAATTTTTGAAATTCAAAAGCTTTTTTCCATAATTCCTCTCTCTCATAGATTAATGATAATAATAAAGACGAATTCATAATCAACTCATCGTTATTTGATTCTTCTGAAAAAAACATAGCTTCCAAAGCACTTTTTTTTGCCTTATCAGTTAAGTTTTGTTTAAAATTAACTGTCGCTATACGATTTAGAGAGGTTGCTATACCTTCACTGTCCTTTTCATTTTTATATATAACTAAGCTTTCTGTGTAAAAACTTAATGCATCATTAAACGCTCCTTTATCTTCATAAATCTGACCAATTAACCCCAAGGTAAGCCCATAACCAGCTATATCATTTAATTCTTTTTTTATTATTAAACTCCTTTCATAACACTTTAATGCCTCGTCAGTTTTTCCAGTTTCTTTATATAATATCCCAATATTACTTAAAACAACAGCCATTAAATCATTATCATTAACTCTCTCAGCTATTGCTTTAGCTTTTTCATAATTCTCTAAGGATTTTTCAGGATTATCTAGTGTACTATAAACAGCTCCAATATTATTATATGTCTCAGATGCACCCAAATCGTCATTAACATGCTCTCTTATTCCTAATGATATAAAGTAATATTCTAAAGCTTTGGGCAGGTCACCTATTTCACTTTGTATTATCCCAAAGTTATTGACTGCATTTGCATAATATAAAAGTAACTGTTTATCTACAGACGTTAGATTTCTTTGATAATAAGTATCTATTATATTTCCAAGTTCTTTCTTTGTAAAATGATACGCCCATGCATTATATCTGGGCCAAATTTTATTATCCCATGAATTTTCTACTAAATGACTAATCGCTTTAAGCTTTAAGGTATCATGTGATGATGAATGATATTTCTTTAAAGAAGATTCTAGTAAAGACTTTTCTTTAGAACTAGTTGATGATATATCTAAGCTATCCAGCAAGTAGTACTTTTTATCTACGTATTCTTGTGCGTTTAAGCTCAAAAATAAGCATAGAAAAACAATAGATATTATCCAGTTTTTAGAATACATTAAATTGGTTAGTGTTTAGTGATCTTAAAAGTACGCTATTTTTGATGATTTTCCTAAAAGACTGAAATTCAAACCAAAACAAGTATCAACAACTTCATTTTTTTATACTTTAAACAAATCAGAAGCAATTCCGTCACACAAAAATCTTCCTTTTTTAGTGGCGAATATATTCATAACTTGTTCGCCTGTGAGCCTATTAGTTTCACTTGTAATCATCAATAATCCTTGATCTATAAATTTTTGCACTTCTTTTTTTATATGAGAAACATATACTTCACCAAAATCATTCCTAACTTTTTCTATAGAAACCCCATAAATTGTCCGCAATCCTGTCATAACATACTCATTATAACGATCATCTACTGAAAGTATTTCGCGTTCAATTGGCAAATTCTTGTCTTGAATGGTAGCTATGTATTTGGTGTTGTTAGCTATATTCCAACTACGTTCATTACCATTAAAAGAATGTGCCGAAGGACCAACTCCTAAATAAGATTTCCCCTTCCAATAAGACGTATTATGTTTAGAAAAATAGTTGGGTTTTCCAAAATTGGAAAGTTCATAATGTACAAATCCATTACTTTCTAACGTATCAACTAAAATTTGAAAGTGTTCATGGGCGACATCATCTTTTGGAGCATCAATTTTTCCTTTGGCAATAAAACTAGCTAAAGCTGTTTTTGGCTCAACAGTTAGAGCATAACTAGATATATGATTTACTCCAAATGAAAGTGCTTTTTCAATATTAGCAGTCCATTTTTCATTACTCATATTTGGGACACCATATATTAAATCGATAGTAATATTATCAAAATAACGTGTCGCTACAGACAAGCATTTTTCAGCCTCTTCTGCATCATGAGCGCGATTCATTAGTACTAAATCATCTTCAAAGAAAGATTGAATTCCAATACTTAATCTATTAATTCCAATTGATTTATATTGTTCAAAAATGGTTTTTGAATGATTATCATTAAGTATTAATTCAGCTAAATCATCTGGGTTTGCTTCTAAAGTAACTTCAGGATTTTCTATTACTTCATACTGAATATAAATAGTTTTAATTAAAAAACCTAACTCCGTTACAGATAATAAACTTGGCGTTCCTCCTCCGAAATATATAGTTTCTATAGGTTCTCTTATTTCATTTTTTCGTAATGCTAATTCTAAAGCAATAGCGTGTATCAACTCTTCTT
>Ga0105356_10001396_pt1 | contig 23785 bp, 15 predicted proteins | sample GOMGulsemesocosm_3_FD_83502 | JGI IMG/M metagenome (GOLD analysis project Ga0105356, IMG submission 83502) | Methane-oxidizing microbial communities from mesocosms in the Gulf of Mexico - GOM9D Gulf of Mexico | ecosystem: Environmental > Aquatic > Marine > Cold seeps | place: Gulf of Mexico... | reverse complement strand
CCTTATATCAAAGATATAAGAGTTCTGCCTTCGCTCCCAGTAACAGTTGGCTTACTTTTACCTACTTACCTCATTATTATTCTCACTTTGACTACAACCTGAATCATGTGCATAGGCATGTTTCTTTATGAAATACATCCGTGTATTTCACCCTGCAGGCCAGTCTTTGGCTGTTCAAATTGGTTCCAGACCAATTAGTGCTTCGCCACTAAAATGTCTGGAACATGTTAGGACATTTTAGCTGGTCGCACAGCGATAAAGCTCAGGACGAGGTTTACAAAGAAAATGTAACCAAAAGAAAGGCGGTCCGATGTTTAGTTGCTGATTTTAATATAGATATCTGTCTTAACGGAGCCTATTTTGATGCGCGTCTCGGCTTTGTGTGAAGTGGTCAAGTTAAATTGGCCACCTTGATAGAGGTTCTTGAGTATTCGTTTGCTGCTAATCTTGGTTAAGTCATTGAACTTAACTAAAAAAACACGAATAAATGGCTGGCTGGGACATAACCATTTGTATTAATTATGGGCTCTATTCCATAATATTGTTGTCCATGATGCAACCACTTGATTATTAATAAGTGTTATCGATGGTGATAAAAATGAGCTTCACAAGCAGGGATGCTTGTGTAGAGCCCCAAGGAAGGGTTTACGCGTCTCACTTGTTTACTCGACAACACTTCACTAAAACAGAGCCTAATTGTGTGATCTTGTTGTGCTTAAGGAAAATTGGCGAGAGCAGCGCCGTAGTCGTCGATTTTAATTAGCACAAGTGGTCAGTTATTAAATGCAATCGGTATAAGGCTATTTCTTTTCGAGAATTGCTATTCCTTGGCGGTAACCTAAGCCGCCATTGCCATGCACCATGCCATATTGCTGCTCACCAGCTAACAGTTGGTGATACATGTTAATAAGTGCGTTGAGCGATGGGTTATTCCAAGGTGCTCGCGCCAGGTTCATGCCGCCAGTGACTGTGATCTCGTGTTGGCCTAAGAAAGCGGGTAATTGGTCTAGACTATCAACAAAACCATTATTAATTAAAAATGCCATCGGTACGACGGGGTAACAAGTGTAGGCTTCCAATAACGCATTACCTTGTTTAAATTGAGACACGAAGTCGACTTTAGCTAACGTAGATGCTTGAGTAAATGCCTGGGTTAGGTGGTGGTATTTAACAATTTGATCAATGGCTTGAGGTTCATTGTCGAGATCTAAAATCCCTAGTGCAACCCCTGATACCAGCAATTTGTCTTGCGCGTTAAGGCGCCGAGCAACATCTTCGCTACACAGTAAAATTTTTCCCGAAAAGTCGACCAGTGGATTGGCGCAATCGACCCCGCGAAACAATGGCGTCACCTGGGCAAGCCATTTGCTCGATGGCAGCTTAAAGTGCGCCGTATTTTCGTTGATTTGTCGTTGGTAGACTCGAAGATGGTTTTGATATAGCGAATCAGCCAGCTCGGTAAACTGCTGTTCGCTAATGTCTTGCTGGCTAATAAACTTCATAGCTAGACGACTATAAAGCTCTGCAATTGATGGTTGATCGGTATAAACCGCCATTAGTTGATGGCGCTGTTCACGAGTATAACCGCTACTCAGCGGCTCATCACCTTCTATTATTACCGCACTCACCCCCTGTGAAATGAGTCGTGTTGCCTGCTCAAGTGCCATAATCGGCGCGCACCCACTGCGAAAATGCCCATCTTGCAGCTTGTTATTCCAAGGAATAGAGAGAGGCTCGATGGCCAAGCGCGATGGTGTAATTTCCAGTGTTTTAAGCTTATCGACTAAGTCATCAAAGTGCTGCTTGTGTAAGCTAGTTTGTTCAACGTGTTGGTTGATTTGTGCATAGGCTGAGATGAGGTGGCTACTTACTTGGTTCATTGGAAATCCTTATTTTTGTTCTGCTTATCCTACAGATTATTGAGAGACTTTTGAATTAAATGGTTAATCAAAATTCAAAGTAAGCAATAGCAAGCAGGGTCATTAAATATGGCCTATATTTAATGGACTCCCAATTATTGTAATAACCTATTCCTGAGAAAAGCTATGTCTGGCAAGTTAAGTTTTAAGTCAATCGCCGCGCGCTTTTCGCAAATTCCTATCGAAGGATTCTTTGATGGCATGAGCGAGTGCTTGGCTCTGGTGCTCGATAGTGACTGTGTCATCCTATCTAAGTGCTGTCTTGTATGTGAGAACAATTTTGAAGCATTGTCTATTTATCATGATGGTCAATTTATACCGCCTTTTACATACTCCATTCTTGGCACGCCGTGCGAGAGGATAAGAGCGGGAGGGCCGATAAGTTACTTAGGCGATCTGGAGCAAGAATATCCTAGTGCCCCTTATATAACTGGTCAAAATTTCACGCATTACTTGGGTTTCCCATTGGTCGATTGTGATAAAAAGCCCATTGGATGTATATCAGTATTTAATCGCCAGGCTATCGCTGACGAAGATTTTATATTCTCGGTACTCAAGATTGCTTCTCAGCGGGCGGTTCGTGAATTGGTGCGTTACGAAAACTTGATCAAAATGGAACGATTAAATCGCGGTCTACGTCTGCCTAGCGGCTCCGGTTTTTATCAAGATTTGGTCGATATCATTATCGATCATAGTGCGATAGATGCGGTCTTTATTGGTCAGTTATTCACACCAATTGCTAGCAATATGCGAATAAGAGCAATGAGCGGTGAAGGCACTATTGCGCAAAAATACCTTAGCACTCCTAAGCTTTCGCCACAATGTCATACGCTTTCTCATTCCCATAATGCTCATCAATATCTCCCTCAACTTAGGCCGATGGTCGACCGGGATTTTAACGCTGCCGTCATTATTAAATTGTCCGATCACGCTGGCGACGTTATCGGTTATATTGGCGCGTTATCATATAGCCCGTTGACCAACACTGAAAATATCGTCGCAATATTGGAGAGTTTTAGCACTCGAACCGTGATGGAACTTGAGCTGCAAAATAGAAACCATAAGCTTAGGTATTTTAACGAAATATTATCTGCTACCGATGATTTAATGAGTTTTGTTGATCATAAATTTCATTACCGCGCGCTCAATCAAGCATATTGCCGGAAATTTGGTCGAGACATCGCTGAATTACTCAATCAACCGATGGAGTACCTGCACGGCAAGGAAACATTTGAGAGAATATTAAAACCGAGCATTCAGATTGCATTGAGCGGACGTGTACATACCGTTGAAATCAAAAGCAAAAACTCACAGGGTCAACAGATTTACATTCATGGTCGTCATCATCCATGCCGCGATGCTGCAGGTAAAGTCATTGGGGTGGTTATATCGGCACGCGATGTAACGGAGTTGAAAAATGTTGAATTGGCACTAGCTGACAGTGAGGAGCGCTTACACACGCTCTATAACAAAACACCGTCGATGTTTTTTACCGTGGATCGCGATTTTATGATTCATTCGGTCAACGTCTTTGGGGCGAATAAGCTCGGTTATCAGGTCGATGAACTGATGAATATGAGCTTGTTAATGTTGTATTCCAATGATGACAGGATGCGTATTCGTGAACGGCTTATTCGATGCTTTGATAATTCCCAGCAACTCCATGAATGGGAAATACGTCAACAGCAAGTGGATGGGCATAGTTTATGGGTCAAACAAACGGCACAGGTCGTTATTACGCCAGAAGGGGGCAGCCAGATCTTTCTTGCGTCAGAAGATATTTCGGAAAAGCACCGCTTGTCACAGAAACTAAGTTATCAAGCGACCCATGACTCGCTAACGGGCTTAAGTAATCGCCTGGAGTTTGACCGTGCCTTGCGTAAGCTGGTAGAGCGCAAGAGTGAAGGGCAACAGCAAGTGCATATTCTGTGCTATATCGACCTCGATAAATTTAAGTTAATTAATGACTCTTGCGGACATTTAGCGGGTGATGAGTTGTTACGCAGTATTGCTGATATCCTCACTCAACATGTGCGTAAAAGTGATGTTTTAGCGCGAATTGGTGGCGATGAATTTTCCATTTTAATGGAGAACTGCAAACTCGATAAGGCACGTGAAATAGCAGAGTCTATTCGAGTCGGTGTCAAAGATTATGTACTCACATGGAAAGACAAAAACTATCAAGTCAGTGCTAGCATTGGCTTAACCATTTTTAATTTGCAAACTGATAGCATCGCTCAAGTGTTATCGGCGGCCGATGAGGCTTGTTATGCCGCTAAGGCAGCGGGTCGAGACAAGGTCATTGTCTTTTCTCATTCAGGGCGCGACAAAGGCCTGCCAAGTGCAGAGCTTTCATCGCTGAGCGCACTCAAAGATTCCATTGCTCAAGATAAGTTTGAGATGCACGCTCAACCGATCTTTATTGCAGATGATCTGTCAAAAGTTGTTGGTTATGAGCTGCTGTTGCGTTTACGGTGCGATGACGAATACCTAGACGCGGGCAAGTTATTAAAGCTGGCACACCAGCATCAGTTAATGACCAAGGTTGATGAGCGAGTTATCCGTCATGCTTTTTTATGGCTAGCAGGAGTGGCCGCTGAATCAGAGGTAGAATATTGTGCCATCAATATTTCTGGAACCTCGGCTGGAGATGCTGAATTTTTGGAATATGTACTATATCAACTGAATAAATATCACCTATCGGGAAAGAATATTTGCTTTGAAATCACTGAAACTGCTGCGATGTCTAATCTAGTGGGAGTGACTAATTTTATGACCGAGTTGCGTAAGCATGGATGCTTATTTACGCTAGATAACTTCGGCAGTGGTCTTTCTTCATTTAATCATATGAAGAACCTGTCATTTGATATGGTCAAAATAAGTGATGAGTATGTTGCAGGCCTCAGTGATAGTGCAATTGATCGGGCAATGGTCGAGGCTGTGGTTGGTATTTGCCATGCAATGGGCGCGATATCAATCGCGGGTGCTGTTGAAAATAAAGAAACATATCAATGTCTTGTTAATATTGGAGTGGATTGTGTACAGGGGTACTACTGTTCAAAGCCACAGCCATTACAAACTATCAGCTAGATCTGCTATATTTCGCTAAATTAATTAAAATAAGGCAGACCTAATAATGAAAAAGTCACTGTTAGCTTTAACTATTGTTGCGGTTATTGCGGGATGTGCGCAGCAATCAATTCAAACGAGTAATACTAACTCAGCGGCCCTTGTTGAGCTCGACCGTCAAGGTCTTGATCGGCTGATTGCCAAACACACCGATAGCTTTGTAGCGACACAGCCAACACTGGCGACGTCATTGGGGTTAAGTAAACAGCAAGCTGGAGACTTCGCTCGTAAACTACCTAACTACTCTCCAATGGGCATGCATAACTTACAAAAAACCATGCAACTGGCAGCAGACACATTAGCCAAGGTCAACCTCAAGCACCTTAATGCTAATGATAAACTGCATGTTCAGGTCAACCTTGAGATCGATCGCTATTACGCGGGGTTCCCGATGTTTGCCGCGGGTTATGTCGATACATGGGGGGGGCATCTACCTTATGTTGTTAGCCAAATTTCTGGTCCGTTAATGAATGTGCCAACTATTTTACAAGATCAACAGGTTGTCACCACGGCTGAGGATGCACAGGATTATTTAGCACGCCTTGAAGCTGTTGCGGTCATGGCAGATCAGGTGTATCAAAAAATTGAGTCAGATGCGGCTAATGGCATCGTGTTACCGAAAAACCTTTTTCCAAAGACAATGCTGTTTCTTAATGGCTTCGTTAGACCGAGTGCAAAGTCACATACCTTAGTCACTGCGTTGGCGAATAAATTATCCGACTCAGAGGTGACCGATCAGCGTGACGTTCAAGCCCTGCTGATTAAAGCTAGTAACATTGTCGATCAGGAAATTTATCCTGCCTACCAGCGTGTCATCGATTTGATGACATCGCTTGAAAAGAAAGCACCAGCCGGTGATGGTATCTGGGCGCAACCGCATGGCGCAGAATTTTACCAGCACTCAATTAAATACCTTGCCGATTCTGATTTATCCGCCGAACAGATCCATAATATTGGTTTGGGCGAAGTTGACCGAATCTCAAAACAGATGGACCAGATATTACGTGCCAATGGTCGTAGTCAAGGAAGCGTTGGTGAACGCATGGTGGCATTAGCCGAAGAGCCACAGTTTCTATTTTCCGATTCGGATGAAGGACGCCAAGCGTTGCTTGATTTCTTAAACCAAGAAATCAAAACGGTAATGGATAAAGCGCCGCAACTTTTTGCCACTATGCCAAAAGTCGGCGTGATGGTGAAACGTATTCCACAGGTGATTGAAGCGGGATCGCCGGGCGGTTATTACTTGCCTCCTGCGCTGGATGGTTCACGCGAAGGGGAATTTGCGATCAACTTACGTGATATGAGTGAAGTGCCAAAATTTAGTTTAAAAACGCTGACCTATCATGAAGCGGTACCGGGACATCATTTTCAAATTGCTCTCAACATGGAGCAAACTGAGATCGGACTGATGCGTCAAAACGCACCATTTAATGCCTATGTCGAAGGTTGGGCATTGTATTCTGAATTGGTCGCCATGGAAATGGGCATGTACGACGATGATGAGTGGGGCAACTTGGGTCGCCTGCAAGCAGAGCTTTATCGCGCCGTGCGTCTGGTGGTTGATACCGGACTACACCACAAACGTTGGACGCGCCAAGAGGCCATCGACTACTTCCATAATGCGACAGGTACCGGCTTATCTGATGTGACCTCAGAAATTGAGCGTTACATGGCGTGGCCAGGTCAGGCTCTGGGTTATAAACTCGGGATGCTGAAATTTGTTGAACTACGCCAAAAAGCGCGTGATGAGTTAGGGACTAAGTTTGATGCTAAGGCATTTCACGATCTAATCTTACTCAAAGGCGCTCGCCCGATGGCGCTCGTTGAATCAGATATCGATGCGTGGATCACTAAGCTAAAATAGAGACACTGGCGATATAAATTACAGCGTCTTATGATATACCTTGACTGCCTGCACGCTGCCATCGTACAGCGTGTAGTCATTGAGTTTGTGGCTAAAGACCGCGCCTAAATTTGTCGCCAACTTAATGCTGGCGACATTATGCTCTAAGCAACAAAACTCGATGATTTTGGCTGGGGTCTCCCGCAGTAGCTTAGCGCTTGCACTGGTAATAATTTGACTCATGATACCATAGCCAGTTGCCGGCTTGGCTAGCCAATATCCGACCTCGGCAATTCCTTGCTCCTCTACCGACTTAATCGCAAACACCCCAACCATCTCGCCTTTAAAGATAATCGCATGCCACTGAGCGTGAGGTAGACCGCTGTTAATGCGTTGGCTGATGTATTGTTGGCAGCTGGCGAGATCGGTAACTTTATCAACCCAATACAGATACTTCGCCAGATGCGTGCGACTGTCGTTAACCTGCTGCAATATCGCTGCGCTGTGGGTAAGTGATAATGGATCAAGGGAGATATGTTGGCTTATCTTGATGCTCAAAGGGAAGACTCTAGAAAAACTAAGGTTTAAGATACTATCTTAAGCCTTAGTATGTGATCAAGTTAGAAACTAGTGAGCATCCCAGCTGGGATTAAATCGTTAAGACGGCAAGCCGCGAGTAGTTGCGTCGCATTGTCGATATCAGGAGAGAAATACCGATCTTTGTCATAAAAATCAACTTCTTCACGTAAAATTAGCTTGGCTTTCTCTATTGTGTCAGATGATAGCAAAGGTAACCTAAAATCGAGCCCTTGAGCGGCCGCTAAGTATTCAACCGCCAGCACACCACGGGTATTTTCGCTCATGTAGCGTAAACGGCGTGCGGCGAAGGTCGCCATAGACACGTGATCTTCTTGGTTAGCGCTGGTGGGCAGGCTGTCCACCGATGCGGGATGAGCGAGACTCTTATTCTCACTAGCTAAAGCAGCACTGGTCACCTGGGCGATCATAAAGCCGGAGTTTAAACCGCCATTATCGACGAGGAACGAAGGGAGTTTACTGATACTTTTATCGATCAGTAGCGCCATGCGTCGCTCCGACAACGCACCAATTTCAGCAATGACCAACGCAAGATTGTCGGCGGCCATCGCCACTGGCTCGGCATGGAAGTTACCGCCAGAAATGATGTCCCCCTCTTGTGCAAACACCAACGGATTATCGGTGACGCCATTTGCTTCGACGCGTAACACTTCACCGGCGTGGCGAATTTGCGTAAGACACGCTCCCATCACCTGTGGCTGACAGCGGAGGCTGTAGGGATCTTGAACTTTTTCACAGTCGACGTGCGACTGACTAATCTCAGTGGTTTCATCCAAAATCGCGCGATAGATGGTGGCCGAGTCGATTTGGCCAAGCTGGCCCCGTACTTGATGTACACGATCATCAAATGGGCTGCGACTGCCAAGCGCGGCATCGACACTCATCGCGCCAATCACACTGGCGCTGGCAAATAGATCTTCACTATGGAACAAGCCTTCCAATGCTAATGCCGTGGATGCCTGGGTGCCATTTAATAGGGCCAAGCCTTCCTTAGCGATCAATTCGACAGGCTCAAGCCCGGCGATGTTCAATCCCTCAAGTGCGGGAATAATCTCACCTTGGTGACGACACTCACCTTCGCCCAATAAGATTGCGCTCATGTGCGACAATGGCGCTAAATCGCCGGACGCGCCAACAGAGCCCTTTTCTGGTATACACGGAAACACCTGTGCGTTCACTAATTGGATTAGCGCTTCTAATACTAAGAGGCGAATACCCGAAAAGCCGCGTGACAATGAATTTATTTTTAATGCCATCATCAATCGCACGGTGCCATCACTCATGTAACGGCCGGTGCCCGCGGAGTGAGACAGCACAATTGAACGTTGCAGTTCTTCCAGTTTATCTTTGGGAATGCGCGTGTTGGCGAGTAAGCCAAAACCGGTGTTAATACCGTAAACGACTCGGTCGTCTCGGATGATCTGTTGCACGATTTCGGCACTGGCGTTGATGCCGTCAAAGGCAACGCTATCAAGGGTTAATGTCACATTATTACGACTTATCGCTCTTAGTTGACTAAGAGTCAGTTGTCCTGGGGTGATGTGGATTGTTGTCATTGTACTAACCCTTATTTTCATTAATCATTGGTAAATCTAGTCGCTGCTCGGCGGCACATTGTCGTGCTACCTCATAACCTGCATCGGCATGGCGCATCACGCCAGTAGCGGGATCGTTCCATAACACGCGACTAAGACGCGCATCCGCCGCTTCACTGCCATCGGCGACGATAACTACGCCAGAATGCTGACTAAAACCCATGCCGACGCCTCCGCCATGATGCAAGGATACCCAAGTCGCACCACTCGCCGTATTAAGGAGCGCGTTAAGTAATGGCCAATCAGACACGGCATCTGAACCGTCCATCATGGATTCTGTTTCGCGATTTGGTGAAGCCACCGAACCGGAATCGAGATGATCACGTCCGATAACAATCGGTGCACTGAGCTCACCACTCTTAACCATGTCGTTAAAAGCGCGCGCGAGACGGGCGCGGTCTTTTAAGCCAACCCAACAGATACGGGCGGGTAGTCCTTGGAATTGAATGCGTTCGCGCGCCATATCAAGCCAGTTGTGGAGGTGTGGATTGTCGGGAATGAGCTCTTTGACTTTTTGGTCGGTTTTGTAGATATCTTCTGGGTCACCAGAGAGTGCGACCCAGCGGAATGGTCCAATGCCTTCACAAAATAACGGACGGACATAAGCGGGTACAAACCCCGGAAAATCAAACGCGTTGTCGACCCCTGCTTCATAAGCCATCTGACGAATGTTATTGCCATAATCTACCGTCGGCGCGCCGCGTTGTTGCATGGTTAGCATCGCTTTAACCTGCACTGCCATTGACTCCTTAGCGGCCTTTACTACGCCAGCTTCATCGACTTTGCGTTGCTCAGCCGCATGTTCCATACTCCAGCCTTGCGGCAGGTAGCCGTTGAGTGGATCGTGGGCGCTGGTTTGGTCAGTGACGGCGTCAGGGGTGACATTGCGTGCCACCAGTTCGGCATAGACATCTGCTGCGTTACCCAATAATCCAACGGAAATTGCTTCACCTTTGGTTGTTGCGTCATAAATCATCGTTAATGCTTGATCGACACTGGTGGCCTTCTTGTCGACATAGCCCGTCTGCAAGCGATAATCGATCCGGCTTTCATCCACTTCAACCGCTAACATTGAATAGCCAGCCATCGTCGCCGCGAGTGGTTGCGCGCCGCCCATACCACCGAGGCCACCGGTTAAGATCCATTTTCCAGTCGACTCACCATCAAAGTGTTGGCGCGCCATTTCAACGAAGGTTTCATAGGTGCCTTGAACAATGCCCTGAGAACCGATGTAAATCCAGCTGCCGGCGGTCATTTGCCCGTACATCATAAGCCCTTTACGATCGAGCTCATTAAAATGCTCCCAACTGGACCAGTTCGGCACTAAATTGGAGTTAGCGATGAGTACGCGGGGCGCATCGTTATGGGTTCTAAAAACGCCCACTGGTTTGCCTGATTGGACGAGGAGTGTTTCATCATCTTCGAGCCGCTGTAGTGTCTCAATAATTTTGTCATAGCACGCCCAGTTGCGTGCGGCGCGACCTATACCGCCGTACACAACCAGTGATTGCGGATGCTCTGCCACCATCGGGTCGAGATTGTTCATTAACATGCGCATTGGCGCTTCGGTTAGCCAACTTTTACAGCTCAGGGTGGTGCCTGTTGGCGCATGTATAACGCGGCTTTCATCTAAGCGAGGATCGGATTTATCTGCCATTGCTATTTCCTTCTACATTTTCGTTACGCTAAAACGGCCGCCGAGTCTAAAGCGGCTACTTGGGTGAATGAGGCGGGCGAAACTGACCACACCTTTGGAGCTGAATGTGCGCCGCTTAATCTCTAGGCAGGGCTCATTTGACTGAAGTTTTAGTTGCTGTGAAACCGTCACATCAGGCATCACAGCCTCGATAATATGCTCCGCTTCGGTTAGCGGAGCCGCCATGCTCAAAAATTCATGCGGTGTGTGCTGACTAAAATCATTGTTAAGATAGCCACTGACCATCTTAGGGTTAACGTAGCGTAGTTCCAATTGCACCGGTAAATCGTTCTCGAGGTGAATGAGTGAGGAAAAAAAGATTGAGCTACCTTCATCGACCTCTAGTGTGAACGCGTGCTCTTTGGTCGCTGTTAATTCCAGTAATTCAACAACGTGAACGCTATACTGATGTCCGCGCTCGCGTATTTCATCGCTAATATTGCGTATTTCCATTAACGATGATTGCGATTTTAGGGTGGCTACAAAGGTGCCGCGCCCTTGGCTACGTACTAGTAATCCTGTCTCGCATAACTCCGTAATGGCGCGGCGGGCAGTCATTCTGCTACAAACAAACTGTTGCGATAGCGCATTCTCTGAAGGCACTTTATCGCTCTCTTGCCAGTGGCCAGCATCAACTTTCTGACAGATGTACTGTTTTATTTGCTCAAACTTTGCGGGCGCCATGATCAATCTCTAAACTACGGTATAGGCTATATAAAATGTCACAACCAACTTGTATATACAAGTGGTTGCGCGTATTATTTTCAATAGTAAAATTACATAAAGGAACGGCAATATGAGTCAAGTGTTTGATAGTGTTTGGTTTGATCTTAATCTTGCGACAATGGAAGGCGGGGATTATGGCATCATCGACAATGCGGCGTTGGCGATTAAGGACGGTCGTATTGCCTGGCTGGGTAAACGTAGTGATTTACCTGAATTTGATGTGTTTTCGACCCCAACTTATCAGGGAAAGGGTGGCTGGTTAACGCCGGGACTGATCGATTGTCACACACATCTGGTCTATGGTGGCAATCGCGCCAAGGAATTTGAGATGCGGTTGGAGGGCGCGAGTTATCAAGACATCGCAGCTGCCGGTGGTGGCATTGTCTCTACAGTCAAAGCGACACGCGAGGCCGATGATGAGACACTTTATGTGAGTGCCAAAAATCGTTTGAACGTGCTGATGAAAGAAGGGGTGACCACGGTTGAAATTAAGTCTGGCTATGGCTTGGATGTTGAAACAGAACTCAGGATGCTACGTATCGCGCGTCTGTTAGGTGAGCATCATCCGGTGGATGTAAAGACCTCGTTTCTAGGCGCGCATGCGCTACCACCAGAGTTTAAAGACAATAGTGATGGTTACATTGATTTAGTCTGTGGCGAGATGATGCAGGCAGTGGTGGATGAAAACCTGGCGGATGCAGTGGACGTCTTTTGTGAATCGGTGGGATTTAGTTTGAGTCAGACGCGGCGCGTGTTCGAGGCGGCTAAAGCGCATGGTCGGCCGGTTAAGTTGCATGCAGAGCAGATGTCTAATTTAGGCGGCAGCGCGTTGGCCGCCAGCTTTAATGCGTTATCAGTGGATCATATCGAATATCTCGACGAAGCCGGAATTAAGGCGATTAAGGCGGCGGGAACCACCGCGGTGGTGTTGCCGGGCGCCTTCTATTTTTTACGTGAAACACAGGCACCGCCGATCGAGCTCCTTAGAAAACACCAGGTGCCAATGGCGATTGCGACTGACGCGAATCCGGGTTCGTCACCACTATGTTCGCTACAACTGATGCTAAATATGGCATGCACCCTGTTTAGAATGACGCCCTATGAAGCGCTCGCAGGTGTTACGGTAAATGCGGCTAAGGCATTAAATATTATTGATAATGTTGGTAGCCTAACCGTGGGAAAACAAGCCGATTTAGTATTGTGGGACATCGAGCATCCCGCGCAGTTAAGCTATCAATTCGGGGTTAATCCTTGCCTTCAAGTGATTAAAAACGGCATTGTGGTCTAAGCTCTAATACCAATCGAGGTAAGTGAGTGGTCTACTCTTTTACGAGTAAAAATTGACTATGGCAAGGCGTTTCTTTACGTATGTAGTTATTTTACATAGAAAAGAAATAACGCAGCCATCGGCAATTTAGGCCGTTAAAAATGGTCAGGTACTTTTCTTGGTTGGTATAATACCGTTGCGAATGATTGGGGCAGTTTATGCGCATGAGTGCAATATTGATAGGGATTATCTCCGCAACCGCGATAGCGGAAGATAGCCCATTGCCGAAATCGCTTAATTTAACGGCGACCCATTGGTGCCCCTATGTGTGCCAGCGCGATGGTGGTGCCGTAGCGAAATATGTTGGCGAAATATTAGCGCGATATAACGTCAGCCTAAACATTCGTGTGGTGCCCTGGTCCCGTGCTATCGATCAAGCAAAACAGGGCGTGAGCGATGGGTTACTAACCGTTGGTGCAACCGAAGCCAAGGCATTAAGTTACACTCATACGCCCATTGGCTATTATCAAACTTGCTTCATCACCCAACGAAATAACCAGTGGTCCTATGAAAAACCGCTACGGCTCGACGGTGTGACGCTAGGACTGGTGCAAGGTTATGCCTACGGCGTTGAGCTTAACAGCTTGGTGGAGAAAAAACTGGACGCGATTTTTATGATATCAGGCTCCAATGTGTTGCCGCGTCTCATTTCGCTATTATATAAGAATCGAGTCGATATCATCGCGCTTGATATCCGTGAGTTTCAACGGATACTGGAGAGTCATTTGATGGGGGCAATGCGCTTAAAGCCCGTGGGCTGTTTAACGCCGGAACCGTATTATTTAGCGCTTAATCGCGCCTTGTTAGGGCGCGGTCAACTGATCAAGGTGCTAGATAAGGCGTTTGCCGTGCCAGCAAACCAACGCCGGCTGCAATTCTTATTAGATAATTTTCTGCGTTAAGAGAACAGCTGCTGCTCTAACGATAAGCCTTTGGTCAATTGGCGGTAGCTAACGTTGTTCTTCGCCAGCAGTTGCAGTAACTCTATATCAAAACTAGGATGCTCAGTGGCATCGTAATGCAAAATAAACTCCTGTTTATTCAGTGGGGCTACCGTGGTTATTGATGGGAATTGTTTCAGTATTTCAACCGCATTATCCTGATTACCTTCTAATAAAAGCGTGACACTACGTGACGCTTCTGTGCTGAGTTGGCCGACCTTTTGTTGGCTCAGTTTGCCCTGCTCGAGCAATAGCACCGTGTCACACAGCTTCTCGAGCTCGTCGAGGTTGTGAGAGCTAATGACAAAATTTACCTGTCCATTAAGAGCCATCACTAACTGACGAATATTCTTGGCATTAGCTGGATCGAGGCCGGCGGTTGGCTCATCCAGCATCACTAATTTAGGCTCACCAATAAGAGCTTGAGCAATACTCACTCGTTTGCGCATGCCGTGACTTAACGCGCCGGGGCGCTCGTTAATCGTCTGGCTCAAATCTACAACTTCCAGTACCCGCTGACACTCGATACGCGCTTGCTTTGTGCTATATCCTTGGAGTTTAGCGTAGAGCTCTAGTTGATGTTTAATTGCAAATCGAGGGTCAAGCTGCGCGTCTTGAGGTAGGGCTCCTACCTGTCCAAATAGCGCATTACTGCCGGGTTTATGCCCTAAAATACTGACTTGTCCTGAGCTCGGTAGGTGATAATTACATAAGATGCTAAAAAGGGTGGTTTTCCCCGCGCCATTGGGGCCAACAAGCGCGGTGGTGGTGCCTTGTTCTAGCTCGAAACTGACATCGCGCAATGCTTGCTTGCTGCCGTAAAATTTATTGATGCCTTGGCAAGAAATTAAGGTACTCATAGTGCTCTCCTCGTCAATAACAACTGCGCGGCGGCCAAGTAGGCGATGGTTTGTAAGAATGGAATGACGGTGGTTTGCGATAGCTCTAACTGCGGCATTTGTACCGCGTCGATGAGCCCAATACCCGGCAGGATAAGCAACAAGTGATCGAGCGGTGAAAAATAAGTGCCGAGATAGCTAATGATTGAATGAGAGATGGGCAACACAATAATCATCATGACTATCGATAGTTTTGATGATTTCATGACGATGTTTAATAAGCTAGTCACGGCGATAAAAGGCATCGCGATTAATAAGAGATTAAAGCCAACAAATATGAGTTCGGATATCGCGCTCATTGCTAATGATGGATCTCGATAAAGGCCCATCGCAAAAGCCGCGAGCAAGGTCATGGTGATCAGGCTGATAACAATAAGTAACTGACCTAAAAAACGACCGACTAATAATTGGCTTCGTGAGCAGCGTAGTAGTATGAAGCGCAGCGTACCGCGGTTGGCATCAGAGGCGAGTTGATCTGAGCTCATTAACACTGCGGTTATTGGAAAGGCGAACACAGCGAACAACCAGTAAATCGCCAACTCGCTATAATTCCACTCCATTAAATGCTGTAAGTTTAGCTGTTGCGAGAAGGCGGTGATATTGTCGCCGAAACTGGAATCGCTGAGGATGTTAGATGCTTGCAACACAGGGTATTTAAAGATAAATAGCCAGATAATAGCAAAGGCGAGTAATAAAACTCCGCCGCGCTTGGTTAGAAAGAGTCGGGTTAGCTCAAATTGGCAAATATGCCAGATAGAATGCATGGGTGGTCCTCGTTGTTAGTCACTTCACCTAGTAAGCAAATACTATACCACTTAGGTAAGGTGATAAATATCAAATATTTAGTGTTTTCATTATACTAGCGACTAACATTTTTTGACTAAATGTTAGTCAAAGCTAAAAATGGTATATCCCTCCAATAAGATGAATGATAGTGTGGTAGAGCATTAACTCAACAATAATAAAGAGCGAGCTTGCGCCATCTCATCGCTCTATGCCCTTGGAGAGTCATTTTGAAAAGTTTAACATTTAAGTTGTCTGCCATCGCTTTGAGCGTTGCCTTAGTCGGTTGCTCTAACGATGATAATGAAAAAGTCGATGAAGTCGCCGCAGAGCGCGCGCCTTATTCGGCGCAAATCAAATACACCAGTTTCGGTGTGCCACATATTACTGCAGACACGTACGGTAGCTTAGGTTATGGCGTCGCACATGCACAAATGAAAGACAATATGTGTACGCTGTCAGAACAGCTCATGAAACTCAAAGGGCTAAAATCTTTGTATCTTGGTCCAGGCACTGCCAATGAGAACTTAGCGAGTGATATCGGTTATCAAGCGTTGGATTTATCTGGGCAGGCCGTTGCTGCTTGGGATGACATTTCGCCACAGGCGCAACAGGTATTGGAGGGATACGCCAAGGGGTTTAATGATTCGTTAGCGAAGCGCGGCTCAAGTGCCAACTATCCAACCCCTTGTGTTGGCGCTCCATGGGTCACCGAAATTGAGGCAACCGATCTGTTAGCCTACACCATGGACATTTCACTACTGGCCAGTGGTCGACGTTTGATTCCTGCTGTCGCAGCCGCAGCGCCCCCTGTAACTGATAATGTTAATAATTCCGTTAAGGGAGCGGCGCAATATGCGAAATTAGATGTTCAGTTAGATCCTGAGTTAGTGCTAAAAAATCAGGGTATCGGTAGCAACGGTTGGGGCATTGGTGCCACTCGTTCAGAGTCTGGCAATGCATTGCTGATGGCTAATCCCCATTTCCCGTGGGATGGCGAGCTGCGCTTCTTCGAAAATCACCTGACCATCCCCGGAGAGTTAGATGTCACCGGTGTTACTTTTGCAGGCTTACCGGGCGTGCTAGTCGGCTTTAATAAAGATGTCGCGTGGACACATACGGTATCTCAAGCGAAACACTTTACTCTTTATCAATTGACGTTAGATCCAGCAGACGCTACCCGCTATATGTTCGATGGTAAATCAATTGCGATGACGACCAAAGATGTGTCGGTGGAAGTGGCTATCGGCGGTGGTGAGACGATGACAGTACCCAAAACAGTCTACTACAGTCATTTTGGTCCTATGGTCGATATGAGTAGTATCAGTTCATTCTTAGGTTGGTCTGAAACTAGCGCTATTACTTACCGCGATGCCAATGCGGGCAACAGTCAAATATTGGATCAGTGGCTAGCGATCAATCGCGCAACCAGCACCGAAGATATCACGACTAAGTTCAAAGAAATTCAAGGTAATCCTTGGGTTAACACTATCATGGTAGACAAGACAGGTAAGGCAACTTATATCGATGCCACTAACGTTCCTGCTTTTAGTGCGGCAACCGAAAGTTACGTCAAGGCTGCGATTAAGAAGCAGCCAGTGGCAAGCCTATGGATGCACGGTGGTGGTTCTCTGATGTTGCCTGGTAACACCTCAGCACATGAATGGCTTGAATATGAGTCTAGCGTCACGCCTGGCTTACGTTCGGTGGCCGCTGCGCCTAAACAAGTACGCGATGATTATGTCTTTAATGCTAACAGTAGTCACTGGCTGACCAATGTGTCGAAGCCGCTTGAAGGCTACAGTATTATCTATGGACCAGAGCGCACCGAACGTAGTACCCGCACGCGTCATAATGCGCAGCTTATTTCTGATATGTCAGGAATGGGCGTTGCCGGTGAAGATAATCTATTTAGCCTCACTGAACTGCGCGATACGATCACCGATAACCGCTCGTTATTCTCTGGCAAGCTACGTGGCCAATTAGTGGCTTTATGTGAAAAGACGCCGATAGTGACTGTGGGTGATCAAGACTTAGACTTAACACCAGCTTGTGGTGTATTAAAAGCGTGGGATGGTTATTACAACGTTGATAGTAGAGGGGCTCATCTGATGCGTGAGTTCTTGCAAGCCTACCGTTGGTCGAGTCATACCAATTTAGCGCCGTCATTGTTTAAGACATCATTTGATGCCGACAATCCCGCCACAACGCCGACCGACTTAAACCCCGACAATGCACTTAAAGCCTTTGCGGGCGCGGTGGTTCGTTTAATGACAAACGGTATTGCGTTAGATAGTGCACTGGGAGATATTCAGTACGTCATTAAGAATGACATATATATTGCGGTGACTGGTGGCTACAGCTTCGAAGGTGTGATGAACATGGCTGAGACCGCTAGACCATCGGCTAGTAGCTCGGTCTTTGAAACCTTGCCTATTGGTGAGCAGCAAGAGGGCACGCAATTGTCATTGCTCGATGGTGAGTCCGCGTACCGGATTAACTACGGCACCAGCTTTGCGATGGCGCTGGAAATGACGCCGCAGGGCCCACAAGCTCAAGCGATACTGACCTTTAGTCAGTCACATGATCCACAGTCGATGCATTTTGATGATCAAACCAAGATGTATGCCGAGAAAACGTGGCGTCCGGTGTTATTTAACCAAGCCGACATAGATAAAGACCTTAAGGAAACGGTTGCTGTAGCTGAGTGAGCTGCTCCTTAACTCAAAGCCCGATCACCGCACGGCAAGAGCGTATTAATTTAATTTTAGCGGCTGCAACGAAATATTCCTTTGAATGTCGAAAAACGTATGAATACGTCCATGTAGCTCTAATTTTCATCCCTGAAAATGGTTTTTCTCCATTTCAAAGCAATATTTAGTCAATCAATTCCTCTGAGAAATTGAAACCCTCAGGATCCGGAGCGGTCAATTGACATTGTCCGTGCATGTGAAGAAAAACATCTTTTTCATGGACGAAAAATAAGTCCCCACGGATGGATTTACGGCGATTTTTCGTAATAGTATGGATTATGGCATGCGATATTTATAATGCGCTTGCCGTGCCGATCACCGCAATGGTGGTCGGGCTTTCATTATAATCATAGACAAGCCGCTAGTGACCTGATAAAACATCGCTTTACTCTATTCTAATAACAATAAGGTTGTCTTATGAGTTCTGCGCTTAATCGTATTAAATCGCTGGGTTTGGTTAGTCAAATCATTATCGCGATATTCTTCGGGGTTATCATTGCCCTTACTGCACCAGATATTGCTAAATCATTATCGTTTTTCGGCTCACTATTTGTTGGTGGCTTAAAAGCGGTGGCCCCGATTTTAGTCTTTGTGTTGGTCGCTTCCTCAATTGCTAATCAAAAAACCAACAGCGATGCTAATTTAAAGCCCATTGTTGGTCTGTACTTCATTGGGACGCTAACGGCGGCACTTATCGCTGTTGTGATGAGCTTTATGTTTCCAACCGTACTGACGCTCGATTTGGCTGGCGCAACCGCAAATCCGCCACAAGGCTTGGGCGAAGTGCTATATACACTAGCGTTTAAGGTGGTTGATAATCCAATCAATGCCATTGCCACCGGCAACTTTATCGGGATCTTGGCTTGGGGCATCGGTTTAGGCTTTGCCTTAAAGCAGGGCAGTGAGTCGACCAAGGTGATGGTCGGTGACCTCGCTAATGCCGTTTCATTTATCGTCCGTCTAGTGATTAAGTTTGCGCCGTTGGGTATCTTAGGTCTTGTGGCTAATACCGTGGCCACTACGGGCTTTTCAACGCTAAGCGAATACAGCCACTTAGTGATTGTGTTGGTGAGCTCTATGCTCATGATTGCCTTACTAGTTAACCCGTTGATTGTCTTTCTAGTGACCAAGAAAAACCCTTATCCATTGGTCTTTACGTGTTTACGTGAGTCGGGTATCACCGCCTTCTTTACGCGTAGCTCAGCGGCTAATATTCCGGTTAACATGGCACTATGTAAGAAACTAGATCTACATGAAGACACATACTCGGTATCGATTCCACTGGGTGCGACGGTTAATATGGCGGGCGCTGCCATTACGATCACCGTACTAACGCTGGCAACCGCTAACACGTTAAATGTTGATGTAGATTTCACAACAGCTCTATTACTTAGCGTAGTAGCTTCTGTTGCGGCTTGTGGCTCGTCTGGTGTGGCTGGTGGTTCACTATTATTAATTCCATTGGCTTGTAGCCTGTTTGGTATTAATGATGACATCGCGATGCAAGTGGTGGCGATTGGCTTCATTATTGGCGTGATCCAGGATTCAGCTGAAACAGCGCTAAACAGTTCGACTGATGTGGTGTTCTCAGCCGCGGCGTCCCATCATCTGAATAACTAATCCTCAAAGGCGATTAGCTCTTTTTATAGAGAGTTAATCGCTTCTTATCTTAATCTCCCGACTATCCTTGTGATCCTTTCAATGGGCGCCGTAATACCTATTCTTAGGTTGAGAAGCGTTGACGATAGCGCGCTGGTGTTGTCGAGTGGACTCTTTTAAACACCGTAATAAAATGACTTTGACTGTTAAAACCTAGCGCCGTCGATATTTGGATAAGTGGCATCTCGGTCGAAATAAGAAACTCACGGGCTTTTTTGAGCCGAAGGTGAATAATAAATTGATGGATTGGACTGCCTGTAGCCGCCAGGAAAATACGCCTCAAATGGGTGGCGCTAATATCAACTTGAGCCGCTAATGTGGCTATCGTTAGTGGCTGTGATAGATTGTTTTGAATGTAGCCTATTAGCCGCTGAATTCGATTAAGCTGCTGATAACTCGGTTTAACGTTGATTTCCTGTTGCTGCTCTAACTCTCTCTTTACCTGCTCTAGTGCGACCATGGCCAAATGATTAACGAATTGATGATTGGGCTGTTGCTTAAATAAATCTTGCGCGATGTGCTGAATGCTCATCGACAACAACGGTTCGGTCACTGGAATAGGTGCCGTAATGTCCTGCATATATTGCACGATAGCTTGATGTGAGGGTTCGGTCGACGTTAAAGGAATAAATATCAATGCCATATCAGTGACGCCGGCAAAGTGCCAATTGGTGGCGCAATTCGCCGGGATAATGACCGAAAACCCGGTGAAAAAATCGGCCTGAAATTCCGGCTCCACCGCCTCGCCAACTATCTTCGTCCCGCCAAATTGTGTCCCCAATAAAATCGCTGGCAGCGGCGCAACCGAAAACGTCATTGGCTGACAAATATAGCGTTCAAAATACAGTTCTGACTGATGAACTAACGCCTGACTCACGATCGGCTGAGTCGCTAACGTCTGCTGCACCAGCTGCCATGCACTCTTCTGATGTTCTAGTTTAGTCATAAATGGACACTTTTTAATATTCTATGGTTCATATTATAGGGCATAAGTTCACTAATTGATTATAAACTGTTCATTCAACAACATCATGTTTAAACATATGCCAATGAAGGAAACTTAATGGATACGACACTCCAAACTAGAGCCAATGACTTGCTGTGCCAAATTACTCAGCATCCGAACTTTATCAAATTAAACACCATTGAGACCTTTGGCCTGCAAATGCTCTATACCATCGCCGGCTATGTCGTATTTTTTAGCAGCACCTGGGCCTATCTATCAGGACATATTCACTATCTGGTGATGATGTTACTTAATGGCTACAGCATGCTGTCGATGTTCACCATTTTACATGACGCAACCCATGGCGCGGTGTCACGCAAGCCGTGGCTCAATGAGGCCGCCGGAACGCTCGGCGCCTTTATTTATTTTCCCGGCATGTCAACTAAGTTGTATCGTCTATTGCATCTCACCCATCATCGGTTTACTGGTGACGCTCAGCGAGATCCTGATATTAAATTTGCCAGTGGAGGCATCGTAAGATGTATGTTGTACGCACTGGTCAAAGATCTTTATTGGGGCGTATGGATAGCTCAAAACCATCGTGATCTCACTGCTTCTGATCTCCGTAGCTTTGCGCGGACTTCGATTATTTTTGTCGCGTGGTATGGCGGTTGGTTACTATCGCCTTATGCACTTGAATTTGTGATGATTTATCTGTTACCTCAACGAGTTGGTTATGTCATTCTAGTGTATTTTTTCGCCCATGCTCCACATCCCGCCGGTATTAAGCAAAGTGAGCAACCTTTTACGGCTACTGAGGTCGTCGACATGCCGTTATGGGCAGGACTGCTACTGACCAATCAAGATTTGCACCCGGTGCATCACCTGTTCCCATCCATTCCTTGGCATCGCTATCGCAAAGTATGGGCGCTAGGTGAAACGCTATTAGCACGGGAGATCCCGCGTCGTTATGTGGTAGAGAAAACCTACCGACCGGTAGAGGCTCGAGTCAAGATGGACGCGTTAATCACGGTTAAGATTGATAAAATTGACGGTGTGGCCGTCGGTGTTAAGCGCTATCAATTGATTTCGCCGACCGGTGCTATTTTGCCTAAGTTCTCCCCCGGCGCCCATATTGATGTTCATATCAATGAGCAGTTCGTGAGGCAATATTCATTGTGTAATGACAGTAAGGATAGCGATCGCTATGTTATCGCGGTTAAGTGTGACGAGAACGGGCGTGGTGGATCGGTGGCGCTACACCGCGAATTCAGGCTAAATAAACAGATTGAAGTGAGTTTTCCTCGCAACCATTTTCACTTGGGGCCTAATGCCGCACGTTATCAACTCGTGGCTGGTGGGATCGGTATCACGCCTATTTTATCGATGGCAAAGTATTTACATAGTCACAATAAAAACTTTACGTTACATGTTTTTTCGCGCTCGCCAGATGAACTACCATTGGCCGATGAACTGACCAACAGCCCATACCAGCAGAATATTTGTTATTACTACAGCCGAGATTTGAGCTTGCAACAACGTGATATTTCTAAAATTATCGGCAAGCCTATGGTCGACAACGAGTTGTATATTTGTGGCCCAACGTTATTTATGCAGCATTTTGTTGAGCAGGCTACATCGGATAATTGGTCGAGCGATAATATCCATCTGGAAGCGTTTAGCGCATCAAAAGTAGGCACTGAACACTCGAATGATATTGTTAATCAACCGTTTGAGCTGACATTAACTCAGTCCAATAAGACGGTCACGGTTGGTGCGAACGAATCGATTGTTGAGGCGGCCAAACGTGCTAAGGTGACCATAGCCACGTCTTGCGAAATGGGATTATGCGCCACTTGTGTCTGTGAGGTCGTTGCAGGAGATATTGATCATCGCGATTGCGTTTTATCTGCTCAAGAGCACGCTAACGGCAAAAAACTAACCGCCTGTGTCTCACGCGCTAAGGGTAAAGCGCTGAGCCTGAGATTATAACAATAATTCTTGGCCACATAGCGCTCCGTCATGCTCCTCAGTAACTGATTTTGGTTGTGTTACTGACGTGTTGTGAGGGGCGTTGATATCTGGTTGAACTATTACGGGCTGAATTTATGTCGTTCAGCTATAGCGTTTTTTGCATCATATTATATCGATGGCTAACGATAAGCTCCCTTATTCAAACAATCCCTTCATAGCAGGCAACTGTTTAACTTCTTCCTGTAACCGCTCAGCAGCTTCTCTGATAATCGTGATACACAAATCAATATGCCCAACTTCTGCGTCTGACAAACCCTGTTCAAGGGCTTTGTTTTTCGCTGCATCTACTGTGTTGAGAACCGATTTTATCATTTGATTCACGAGTAACTGCACACGAGGTAGTGATATTCTAAACTCGTCAGCAAAGTCGGCTAGCATATACGCTGTGATAGGGTTATTAAAGTTTCCTGGACTTCCTGTATTGTACTCTCCAATGGACATCGCGTAGTGTTGTGAAATACTATTATTCCTGCCACTAGTGACGTCGATCTTCTGCTTTTGTATTTCTCTGATGATGGCTTCTATATTCACTAGGTCATAAAATGGCGTTAGCTCTAAACTATTTCTTCCTACAAAGAAACTGATATTTTTTCCATGTGCATCATAGTTGCGTACTAAGATATTAAACGTCATCCAACGAACGAGTTGAGCCTGATACGCCTCATTATTAGTCGTTTTTATCGAAAATAATTTTGGAAACGAAACACCATCGCGAATATAGATGCCGTCGCCTTCATCACCATATTGGCGTTCATACTTATAGGAAGGAGGAAGGTTTGCCGCCTGGCAACCATCAATAACATGACGGCGTAGCACACGGTTCCCCTTGGATGTAATACGTCTATCGAAACGCTCAATTACAAAAGCTCTCACGCCACCATATGTTCGCACTTCAACATGAGAAACTTCAAGGCCTGCTTCACTCGCGAGCAACATGG
>Ga0105356_10001394_pt1 | contig 23796 bp, 32 predicted proteins | sample GOMGulsemesocosm_3_FD_83502 | JGI IMG/M metagenome (GOLD analysis project Ga0105356, IMG submission 83502) | Methane-oxidizing microbial communities from mesocosms in the Gulf of Mexico - GOM9D Gulf of Mexico | ecosystem: Environmental > Aquatic > Marine > Cold seeps | place: Gulf of Mexico... | reverse complement strand
TATCGTTCCGTAAAACGAAATAAAATCTCTTGAAGAAGCTCCTATTACTCTACAAATATTACTAGTATTTGGGATTTCATTATTATAATTAATATTTCCATCCGTATAAACTAACATTGTCAAACTTCCATTTAACGACCAAACAATATCTGGGTGGTTTTCCTGAAGAATTATTTTAAACCATCTTTTTTGATTTAAACTTCTTACTTGTGTTTCATAGTTTTTTAGAGACTGCTCTTCCGCATTTCTCAATCCTTCTTTGTAAGATTTAAAAGTGTTTAAATTTTCAATTTCTAATTTAATTACTTCGCTTTTTGGTAATGTTAAAATTTGTCTAGTTGTCATGATGTTGTTTTTAGTGTTATTATTTCCTTTCGATACTCAAAGATACAATAAACTTGCATATTTGCAACCTATTTGCTTAAATAAATTGCAAATATGCGTGTTTTTATTAATTTCGTAATAAAACAACTAAATAAATGAATTATTATCAATATTTTCTTTTCACTATGTCAATGAACTCTTTTCTTTATTTTTCGAGGCGAAAAACCTACTGTTTGTTTAATCTATCTGTTACTTCTTTGTAGACTACATTCTCGTTTAGAGGATCATTTAATCTCCAGTTCAGTTCAGAAAAATATGCTTTGAAAAAATCCGATCTATCAGCTTCTGGAATTCTTTTCATGCTTTCAAATACATCTGTCAATTTGTTTTCTTCAATTACCGCTTTCAAGTCTAGCATAGATGTTTTTGAATTATTTAAAGCTTTCTCTAATTTATTAGACCAGGGAATTTTTACTACGTCGTCTATGTGTTGACTTTCTCCTTTGCCGAAATCAGCAAAAGTTTTAGGAACTGTTTTAAAATCTTGAATGTTTCCGTTCTTAAAAGCTTCTGACATCGCTTTCATTCCTTTATCCATCCATTCTCTGTCTTCGTGTTGTGGCATATTTTCTATTTGTTTAATTACAGATTTTACATAAATAAGATTTCATACTTCAAACATTTGATCGCTTCAACATCGTTTTTGTAATGTTGGAAAATGTGCTTTCCGTACATGTAGAAAAACATCTGCTTGTAATTGATCCATTCGTTTAATTTCTCCATCTTATCTACTGTTAGTTTAACCACCCAAAAGCTTGAGCTGCTATTTCTCCAATTGTTGCTAAGTCATGATCCTCGTTTTCTTCATCATGTTCAATGAATTCTCCGTTTACTGTTGTACCATACTCACCTTCAATTTCTTTAGCCAAAGCATCCCATTTGTTTGCTTTCTCTTGTAGTTTTTCAATTTCTTCTTGCGTGTAATTTTTCATTTGTTTTATTGTTTTAGCATATCAAAATAACCAGTAATTTATATTTAGTTATTTGATACTATTACTTGAATTTTGTTTTTAGAATTTAATAATTGCGTTATATACGTTGATACAGTACTTTTCGGTATACCTAATTCTTTTGAAATTGTTGGAACTCCATTTTCATGGGTGTTATAAAACAAATTCTTTATGTCATCTTTTTCAGATTTAGACAGCGGTTTTCTGTATTTTCTGTTCTTCATGATTCTTCCTTTTATTGATCAAGTTTAAATTGTTTTTTAGAAGTTTTTTTATCCTTTTGTTATGTTCTGAAGCTTGATTGTGCTTTCCTCTTGATTGAACAATTTTCATTTTGGATAATGAAACTTCAATTGTTTCTACTGGAACACCAGCATGGCGAGCTGAGAGGATTAACGAGTCTGGTTTTTTATAATAGCCACTTGCAAATAAGCAGTGCTTTAATAATTCTCCCTCATCTAAAAAATCTTTGACACTTTCGAGAACTTGAATTGTGATCTGATCATCTGAGAATTTTAATCCAAAGAAATTCTTCTTTTGTTCCTGGTATAACTTGTCGGCTTTTAAAATATCAGCTCTTTGTTTTTGTAGTTTTTGTTTCCTTGTAATATTTCTTTTTTTCTCAACAAGTCTGTCGTGTTCCTTTTTTAAGTTGGAAGGACATACGTATTTTTTATTTCTTAAATCTTTATTGAAGTAAACAAGTAGATCCAAGTAGTCAACCCACATAGAAGCATCCTTCACTTTGTATTTGTTTCTGATGCATATTTTTATTGAATTCCAAAAACGTCTAATATCGGATCCATAGCTATAGGATCTATCCAAAAGATTGTATTGTTTTGTTTTTAATAAAGTCTCTAATTTTGGATTATCGGGAATGGTTTTTATGGCTTGTAAAAAAGTTAAACCTTGAAGTTTGTAGCTAATTCCATATTTAGAATACTCTCTTTTAAATTTTGATTTCGGGTGATAAAGTCTTGGGTAAACTTCATATTTATTTTGGTAATAATAACCATTCTCTTTTCTTATGGACCAATCTCCACCCCAAGAATCGCAATAACCTTGTACATTATGATTTCTACCAACCATTACTTTTTTGAATGTAGGTAATATCCAATCTTGAAGTATTTCATGAAGAAAATATCTTACTGGCTCTCCTTTTTTATAATATGCATATAATTCAAAATTTCTGATCACCTGAAACTCTTCCACAATTTCAGCTATTGCAAAATAGTTCACTTGCTTACCTGTTGTTTTTCTAGTGTTTTCAATACTCAATTTTGTTTGGCAGCTTGGGCACTCTGCTCTTTTTCTTTTAATTAAATCAAGTGAAAAAGATTTACCACAGTCTAAGCAGAAAGCGATTGATTTATTTGCATATCCTTCATGTTTCAAACATTTTTTATATGCCCATTCCTCTTGTGTACTATCTATTCTAGGTAAATTAAGACTTAGTTCTAAAACTCTTCTTTGTAATTTATTGGTTGGTTTCATAATGATTTAAAATAAAGTTGGTGCAGCAGGTGTTGAATCTGTTTTTTTGACTTTTTTCTTAGTTCTGAGACGTAATTTTTCTTCCTCAATCACTTTGTCCAAAGCTTGCTGTTTTGCTGTTTTGATATCTTTCTGAGATAGTTTCACCGGCTTATTTACGGTTGGCCCTATAGAGTGATTCACTACAACTTTAGCGTTCATTGATTTGATGTTTTTAATATCATCTTCATCATAATAATGAATGGCCATTTTAAATATTTCTTCATCTTCAAAACCATTATTACCACTTGCTTTCACAGTTTTAAAGATGTAGTTAATACATTCATCAATGTTCTTATTCTTTTTTTTAAGTGTCTCAGCAAATAAAGGGTCCTTATCCCCAACGCTTTTTAAGTGTTCACTAATTACTTTTTTAAAATTGTCTGATGCTTTCATAATTAAAAATTTGAGATTCTTATATTATTATCTAATGCTCCTACTGGAACATAAATTCTACCTTGACTATACCATGTAGAGAACTCTTGTTGATTTGTGTACGCGGCAGTTTTCAGAGGCCCACAAAAAGTGTCTGGGTTTTTAGAGCTGGAGACATAATAGGTTAATCCAACTTTTAAGCTTTTGCCATTCAAAACATCATATTTTGTGGCTCTTCTAATTTGTAACTCAACTGTTTTTGTTGCTGCCATAAGGGTTTATTTAAAATGGTAAATCTTCATATTCTTCTTCTTGTTCAAATACTAATTCGGGTTCCATAACTGGCATTGCTTCAATAGCTTCTTCTCCAGTCAACCAATTTGTATTATCCCAATTCCAACTAGGATTCGGATTCGTTCTTTCGTCAAATTCTCCATAAGATTCTGTGTATCTCCCGTTATTCATATTCCAACCAACGTACATGTCAACTCCCGGTTTCCCTGTGTGTTGAAATTTCCATTTCAATGTTCTGATATGTATTAAATTATGCTCATAATCCTTCACCATTCCTATAATATTATACGCCATATCAAAATGTTCTCCACCGCCTTTGATTTCGTAGGCTGTAGGCATTAAAAATGTTTTCTTAGAGCCTTCTTTCAATTTGATCTTTACAGGATGTACAACTAAGAAAATATGTGCATCGTATTTGGTAACAAATTCATCTAACATATTGTGATATTCCGAAGTATATTCGTTGGTGTCATTACCTTTAAACCCTTTGATTTTTATTTTATTGAAAGGATCCAAAACAAACCATCGACAGCCTTTTCTTTTTACCAATTCAGCAAATTTTTGCAATACATCTTGAAGCCAATACCTACCCGTTTTTTCAACATGAAAAAAGTGAGTATTTATAAATTCTTTGCATTGCACAACATCTTCATTTTTTATCTCTTCTTTAGTAGGTCTTTTCCCAAGTATTTTTCTAAATATTTTATCATAATGAAACTTCAAAGGTTTGTTTTCAGGTGAACAAATTCCAATTGTATGATCATATCGAAATGCCATTTTTGATAGTATATGATCAACAAGTTCAGATTTCCCAGAGTTTGGAGCGGAAGTAACCAAGGTTGTTTGTCCCATCGGAAAAGACATACAATCATCAAAAACATTCTGGCCAAGAATAAAACCTTTAGGAGCTCCATTGATCCAAAACTCATCTAGTTCTTCAGAAATATCATGAATAGTTTTAACGCCTTCCAATGGCACTTGTATCGCATCATCAATCGTTTGTTTTAATGCTTTTTCTCCATGTGCTTTTAAATAATCATTGGCATCTTTTAAATCTCCAAAATCTACCAACCAACATTTTTCAGCTCCAAATCTTCTAATTAATTCCTGTTGGCCATGTTTACCTGCTGCATCATTATCAACGGCTAAGTAAATTTTATCCATATTCTCAAAAACATGGTACAACCTGTCTAAATAACTTGTGTTTATTGTGCTGGAACCATCTTCTCGAGGAAGAGTAAAGCCATTTGGCACGCTTATACAGTTTTTTATTTTTGCTTGGTAATACGAATGCTTATCTTCTTCTCCTTCAACAATTACACACCATTTTAAACTAATGATATCATCCATTCCGTAAGGAATTTGCTCACATCCTTTTTCAAATGCAAAATCTTTATTTTTCCCTCTATATTTTACATTGATTAATTCTCCATGAAGGAAATAACGATATTCAATTACATCAATATCTTTTTGGGCTTTTGGCATCCAACGTTTAGAAAAACCAATTTTTACATCTTCTAATGTTCGTTGGGTTAATCCTCTGTAATCCCTGTAGTAATTCAAGTAAGTTTCGTTAAAACTTGCTTTTGATTCTATGTTTTTGGCAGGTTTTATATAAGCCTTTATTTCGTTTTTTTTCTTATATGTGTGTAATTGTGTGCTTTGACCGCAATGATTGCATCTGCCTAGCCCAGTGTCCCAAAAAACACTCATACACTTTTGTTTTTGATTCTGAGGTTTTCTCTCATGAGAACACTTTGGGCATACTGCTGTTTTGGTACCAGTTGGTAGTTTTAAAACATTGTGTTCTTCTATTTCAAATCCGTTCAGTTCCATTATTCTTCTGAAATTATTTCATAAATATATCCTCCAGCTTTCCCTTTTTCTTGTAATTCTAAAAATTGTGATTTAGGGAGTTTTCTTTTAGCAGGATTTACGTTATCACGAAAGGTTATTGTTGGTTCGTTAGAGTCTGAATTTTGAATGTTAGATGATGTATTTGGAAATTCTTTACCCAACCATTTGTTTGCTGTTAGATACAAAGATTTGTAATTCGTGTTTTTTTTATAATTCTCAATAGAATCCAAAACATTATCAATTTGGTCTTTATTCCATTTTTGATTAAGCTTTGAAAATTCATCATTGGATAAAGTCAAGTGGGCGAATTTTCTATATACTTTTACTTTTATTTTATTTACTATTATCTTATCTACTTTACTTTGTTGAATGTCTCCTTCATTTTTTGAATTTCGTTTGTTTGTTTTTGAAATATGTTTACTTGTTTTTAAAAATTGCATACATATTTCAGAATATTGTAAAATCTCATTTTTACGTCTTTTATAGGCGTCTTTTATGCTTGAAATGAACTTTTCAGAATAAACGACTTTGGCTTCTTTCCATAAAAGCTCATCAAATTCATCAAACCCAACAAGTGTGTTTATAATGTCAAAAAACAACTCTTTTTGTATTTTAAACTCTGCACATAGGTATAATACCTGTGTGTTATCTGAAAGATCTAGAACGTGATTATTAGCCTTTCCTAGCTCTTCTAACAGCATAAACCACACAGCATATCCATCGTTTCCAAATTGATTTCTAATAATGAACATTTTTCGACCATGACCGACACTGTGAGGGAAATAATCAACTGTATTCTGTTTTTCGTATGCCATACTTATTTATTTTTGAAATGGTACATTCGTTAATTGCCTTCCATCATTCCATATGGAAAAACGACCTTTACTATCTTGTTTGATCTTCATAGTTTCAATTTTTCCAAAGAAGTTTACGTTACCTCCTAAATCTAATATCCACGCATTCTTTTTGTTTGGAGCAATCCTCATTGCTCTACCAACAATTTGATAGTATAATGCTAATGACATTGTGCTTCGAGCAATCAAAACAGCTTCTAGCTCTGGGTAATCAAATCCAGTTGTCAAAACACCTACATTAACTACACATCTAATTTTACCACTCTTGAATTGTGATAGAATTCTTTCTCTTTCTGCTTTCTTTGTATCTGATGTTAAAAGAACGGAACCAGGTACATATCTAACTACCTCAGCAGCTTCATCGGTCATAGCACAAAAAATCAATAGGTTTGGTCTTTTTTGCAAAACTCTTATAGCATACTGAACAATAATTCTAGGCATGTTGATAGACTTATAGTATTGCTTTAAAGACTTCTGATCAAAATCAGTTCCTGTGCTATTCGTTTTAATCATTTGTCTATTCACAACATCGAATGAGAAGTATTCCAATTTTGACAAAAATCCAGCATCAAATAAAACATTGTTTTGAACAAAATAGAGAACACTTTTAAATATGCTAGGACGCGTTCTGTTAATGAACCTTAGTTCTGCACCAAAAGAGTTGTTATATAGCCTGTACGGTGTTGCTGTAAGCCCTAGAACCTTTACTTCTTTAAAGCTGTTTATGAACTCTTCATACATTCCTCCTTTAGGATTAACCAAATGACATTCATCAATTAAAATTGTTTTTACATTTTGAAACAGATGCTTCTTTTTGATGATACTCCCAATAGTTGCAAATGTTACTTTTGATATCTTCTTTTGACCAACTGATGCGCTATAAATAGTAGCGTAATATCCGTAACTAACATACTTAGCAAAGTTTTGCTCAAGGATCTCTTTTGATGGTTGAAGGACGAGTGTATCATCCTCCAACGGTTTCAAAAGATTAGCTATCACAATTGACTTTCCAGAGCCTGTGGGTAGCACTAGAATAGCATTGTCTTTTCTAGTGCTGTTTAGGTATTCAACACCAATATTGACAGATTCTTCTTGATATGGTCGTAGTTGAAATGCCATTATCTAATTTACTTTAGCTTCATCAAAATTTGCCTCTTCCACATCATCAAACCCCATGTCTAGTTGCTCAAACTCTGGTGCTCTTTTTCCATCCATATATTGCTCGACTTCAGAAATCAAAGTAGCAATTCTTAGTTCTAACTCTTCAATGTATAGGTAGGTGCTTTGTAGTTTTATTTTTGGCGTGCTAAATGAAATATCTCCGTGTACAGTAGTTTTAGTTCCACTTATTACAATAGCTTTATTCTCTTCGACTCCTGTGATTTTCATAGCAGATACATAGTAATTCGCTAAATCTTCATGGGCTTCAAGTTCTTGAATAGCTGTTTGGTTATTTGACCATGAATTATAAGCACCGTCAATATGTGCAAGGAATACGTCCATTTCTGAAAATGCTTCTTTCAAATCATCATGAATTAAATGAGCACCTTTTCTATTTGGAATAACATCTCCAATGTTTCTACCCGTTAAAAGTTCATAACCATAATTACAATAGAGATCCTTAATGTTTGCGCTGATGATTTCTAAATCCTTTTCTTGTTCTACCAAGTCTTTTAATTTATTCGCATCAAGTGTGATTGTTTCTGACATAATTTTAAATTAATTTAATTGATTTTCCTACGTTGTTATTGTGTTTTACTCCTAGCTTTGAGACTTTGCCATTCAGTCTGAACTTTATTAAAACTTCATCTCCCTTTTTTAGTCCGTTTAGCAGCTCCTGGTACTTTCCAAAAAAATCAAAGAAGCCGACATTAGAACTACCTCCAGCAATGGTTACTACTTTCTTATCGTTACCATTGTTATTGACTGTTTCTATTTTTAGAATTTTGCCACTGAAGGTTAAAGGTTGAAACTCTTCTTTCATTTTTATAAATATTGTTTTGATGATTTTATTGATAATTGTCTTTCCATTTCATTGATTGAGGCCATGTCATTTGGCTCTGGTAGATAACAGCCTTGCTTTGCTGAAAAATCCCTAAACCGATCAATTGCTATAGTTAGTTCTTGTGTACTTAGATTAGCGGTACTTCTCCATCTTGATAGATTTACAATACCTTCTTTTTCGCCTTTGTAAAAAGTTTCTGAATTAACATGTTCTTTAAAAATTGATTGTTTTACTTCTGTAAGTTCATATCCGAACTCAATTCCAAACCAGTTTAATATCAGATGCAAGTATCTGTTTTGAGAAATTGAACGCTTTTGTGTCTTTACTTTTATATCAAAGGATTTACCTTTTTTGATTAAAAAATTTAAGCGTTCAATAGCTCTGTTTTTATCTAATGGTATGGATGAGTCGAAAAACATATTTAGGCTTCAATTTTTTCTAGTCCGAATATTTTAGTGTCCTTAATCAATGCTTTATTTGTGTCAAGGAACTCAATAAACCGTTCACAATGTTGTTGTAAAGCCAAAAAGTCTTTTTCTTTATCGTAGGTATATAATTCTGTATATATTTTTTTGAAGTCAGTAACTTTGTATTCAAAATCATTAATAAAAATCTGATTTTGAATCAAACAAAAAGGATATACTTTATGTTGCCAATTGTTACGATACTTGAATGCTTTGTATTGTTTGGTAGTTTTTAAATCAACTACTTTAAAAGGCATCAGTTGGTCCAAGTAACCATACAATAAAACATCTCCGTATTTTGTAGAAATAACTCCTTCAACACATTGCTGAGTAAGAGCTCCTTTTAATTGTTGTGAAATTTGTTGGCATAAATCAAGACAGAATAGAAATGTATGTTCCTTGTATTTTACTTGAATAGCTTTACCATCTTTGTATTTTCTTAAATTTACTTTTCCTTCTAATTGAACAACTTCTATATCCATTATTTCAGACTTTCTAAATTCAATCAAGCAATCAATCACTTCATTAAATGCAGTTCCTTTATCTGCAGGTTCACTTGAAAAAGGAACTCTATTGATTCTGTCAATAAGACTTTGGAATTGTTCCTTTTCAAAGTCTTCTTCTGATATTTTCGGGTTATCTCCAAAGCCATAGTATTGTTGGTAGATTTCAGAACTAGACAGGTAGTTCTGAAATGCATCTAATAAAGTAGCGTAGAATTTATAATTGACCTTCATAGTTATATTTTTTCAAATGAAATTCCGTTCTCGTTCATGAAATTGCCTAGTGCAATTATTTTATCTTTTGTAGCTGTTACCTTTAAGCTTCTAACAAGAAGTTCCTCTTCTTTGGGTTTTTCTATAGCTGGAGATGAAGATGGACCAGGAATAGGTGTTGCATCAAAAGGATTAGATTCAGTTTTTTTGAAAATAGTAACAGTTTCAGGTACCACTTCCTTTTCAGCTTCTAATTTTTCCTTTGCAGCATTTTCTTTTAAAGTTTTAGAATACTGAATTGTAGTATTGATATTGAGTGTGTCCAGATAAATTGATTTTAACAAATCAACATTATCATCGATTGCTTCTAGAGTGACAATGTCATCTTTGATTGTCGCAATTTTTTTATCAACTTCAGTATAAATATTTTTAATTTTGGATGTTTTATTTAGCCATTTATCTATAAATATTTTATCTAAAGTTACAAGTTCAAAGTTTTTAGAATCGAAATGAGTTTGGATTAATTCTCTTTTTTCTTTTTTATATTTCTCATCACTTTCTTTAACTACTGTATCAATTTTTGAGGTGCACTCTGAAATCAATTTTATGGTAGAATTAACTACTTCTTTGAACTCTCCAAATGGTTTCATGAATTCCTTTTCGAATTCGATACGTTTTGAATTAAGTGCTTTAGATGCTTTGTTAAGCTTCGCTTTATCCTTTTTAGCTAAATCAACATTTGATTCGTTGTAATTGGATATATCATAGTTTGGCAGTGCTGTTTCAACTAGAACCTTTATTTTCTCTGCATTAGTTGTAAGACTTCCTAAAGTCTTTTTACCAACAACTAATTTTAAGTCTTCTTCTTGTAACATGAATTTTTCTACCATTATAAAAGTGAATTTTGAGGTTGTACTTTGGTTTCGTTCTCATAAGCTTTAGTTTCTTTATTAAAAACTAACTTTAGTTCTTTTGCTCTCTCATTCAATTTCTTTCCGGCAGCTATCTTTGAATTTCCAATATGTTCAAATTCGTTAATTCTTCCCACAAAATCGTTAGCCGTTACATCATCAGTAACTAATAGAATTTGATGTTCTAACTCTTCAATTAGTTTGTTGTACTTTTCACCATCTGCACGTCTATCTTCCAATCTTGCATAGTAAGGTTTGATAACATGCTCTTCCATATAATTATTTGGAGCTGTTGGGTTTCCAGTTGCATCTAAAATTGTAGGGATTTTAATTACTGAAGGTAGATTACAAGTGTTTTTACCATCATTTCTACTTGTAGGATCAAATGTGATTGTTCTTTCTTTTCCATTTGCTTCCATGTAGCCAACCAAATCTAATTCAGTAACTAAACTATCATAGTTTGAACCTCCAAACATTGGAACAAATCTCGTATCATCTCCTTCTTGTGTTGTTTGTCTGTGAGCTACAAAAACAATGTGTTTGTTCATGATTGATATCTTTTTTACCAATGCAGAAAACGTTGCTTTTCTTTCGCCATAACCTTGTAAAGTAAGCATCCCATTTGCTCTTCCCATTTTAGGGTTTTTAGAAATTATATGGCTTCCCATATAATCTAAAAGTTTACCTCCAGTGTCAATAACAAAAGTTTCGTAAGTACTTAGATCCTCTTCCAATACATCAATAAAGTTTTGATAGCTTTCAATTTGAACAGTATCTACAGTTTGTAGATGGTTGTAATTTACACGGTGTACACCGTTGTCAAAATCGAATAATAAAGGTTTCGGAGATGATAAGGCAAAAGTAGATTTACCCATCCCTGCTTGTCCATAAATTAATGCTTTGATTTTTCCTTGAATGTTTAGCTCATTCGCTTTTTTAATTAGGCTCATAAAATTTGATTTTAGAATTGATATTTACTATTTTTGTAATGCTCAAAGGCATTAGCTTGTCTTTTAAAATTTGATTAAACCAATTGTTTCCGCAGTTGGTTTTTTTTATTTTGGTACTCCAAATCCTGCTAGAGTTTTCTTTTTGTTTTCATCTTCTTTGTAAATAGGGTAGTGGTAGCTATTCGTTTTTCTAGCATATTGATAAGCTTCTGTTTCAGTGTCAAAAACTTTTGTTCTACCTTCTTCTATAAATTTGGTAACATCAACTCCTTCTTTTGTTTGGTACATAGGTGATTTATTTTTGATTTAGTTTTTTTAATGCTTTATAACCAATCGCATAGACAACACATGTAATAATTGCAAGACCTATTAATGCAACTAGATATACTATTGTTGGGGTTTCTTGAATTTGTGTTTCCATAGATTGTGATATTAAAATTTAGATTCCGTTATTTCTACGCCACACGACTTAATTAGCTCATGACTTTGGTTAAACACTAATCCTCCTTTTTCAACCATATCATGTAACACTTCAACAAGCTGTAATAGCTTAGATGCGTTTTCTTTCGCTTTGATCTCTGTTTCGTCTGTGTGTATGAATGCCATTACTTTTTTGTTATATCTGATTTCTTAATTCTTGTGCCTTTTGATAATGCCTTTTGATACTTCATCATTCGTTTCTTTTCTGTGGAAAGTTTGGGAGCTTTTTGCTCCCGAACCCCCAGACCTTCGAAAATATCAAAGGCTTCATTTAAGCACCTCCGCAAGCACTCGTATTCTTTTCTTGGAATTGTAACTGTATCACCCATTTTGATTAGCTATGTAGTTTTGCATAAAACCAATAAGGTTTTCTTGAACTTTATATTTTTCAGGTATTTCAAATCGAGTAAACCATCCTATCCGTACAGAAGAGATCTTCATACCAAATTCTTCCGCAACTTTTTTATATAAATCTTGCTTGTCAATTACTTGGTCAAATAAAAATTTGATATTGTCTATTTTATCTTTTATTACCTCCATTATATTGTGATTTCTTTTCTAGTTCTTGATGTTTTCGTTCTTACTGGTTTTCTTAAATCAATATCCAAAGCGTTAAGCGAAATTGATAGTTGAATTATTAGAAGTAATGTTTTTACATATTGGCTAGGATCTCCGTGAGCCAAAACAAACTCTCTTGTTATTTCACAAGCATTTTTAAGTCCGTTTTTTATTCTTATACTTTTTAGATGAGCTACAACGGTATGGTATGATCGAAAAAGTTTACTTGCTATTTCTTTAGTCTCATACCCAGAAGCGAGTAACGCACCAACTGTAAATTCTGCTTTACTTAAATTCATTAGGCTACAATTTTTAAATTCCCTTTCAATAGTTGAATGTTCCATTTTTTCTCTGCTTCTAGAATAGCTTTTTTCAAAGCTGCTTTGTAACCTCGAACATCAGAATAGTGTTTGCAAACAGCGTTTTTTGAAATCCACATTTTAAAAACTTCATCATAAACATCTTTAAACACCATCACATATCTTTCTTTTAGAATCTTATCATACTTATCCTCAAATGCGATTTTGTATTGTTCTCCACTTTTAAGAGTTCCTTTTAAGTTTCTTGTAATTATTCGCATAGCTCTAAGTTTTTGTTTAAGATTTCATAAATTTTATCTAACTCGATATCTGAACACACAATTCCATCACCTTCATTATCCCAAACCTTTATATCAGTTGGTTCAAAATCCACCATTTCAAAATCTATCCAACCACTAGCTAAATCAACTTTGAACTCTGGAGATAATTCTTTATCCCAAATCAAAACCACCTGATTTAATTCAAGTAGTAATTTTTCCGATGTCGATTTTAACTTTTGCATATCCCTAATATTTGGTATTCTGTCTGTTTTGTTTTGTTGCCCCTTGCTTTTTTATTAGATTTGTGTTGCAGTACATTACAAATATAGGACATTTGTCCGAATAAATAAATAAAAAAGGAAAATATTCCTAAAATAATTCTTTTTATGGATTTTTACGTGCAAATAGAAAAGCTAAAAAAGCTACATGGAATCAATAATAAGCTTGTAGGTCAGATTCTTGAAAAGAGTGGAGATACCTTTAGAAAAGCAATGAACAGAAAAAGTTTAACTGATTTAGAGATAATGCATATAGCGGAAACTTTAAGAAGGGGAATATTGTCCGATTCTAGTGTGGAGTTAATGAAAGAATCGGAATTGTTTTATCAAGAGATTTCAAGAAAGTTAAATATAAAGAGAGCAAGTGCTAGGTTAGAAGGTGATATAGTAAATGAAGAAGAGAATCATGTTTTAGAGAGTCAGTCAAATTTTAAAACATATTCTACTTTTTTTAATGAAAAAGAAGAAGCGATCCTGCAAACAAATTCTAACGGAAATAAATTTGTAGAAAAAGAAGATGGCACATTTAATATTACTGTAGATTTGATACCGTTTGAAGCTTATGCCACCTATTGCGAAAGTTTAGAAGATGCAACTGAGGTTGTTGATTTTGAAGAAGTCACCTTTAATGTCGGTCAATTTGGCAAGGGGAATTACAAAGCTTTTACCGTTAAAGGAGATAGTATGAATGGAGGGATGCTGAATGACACACCAGATAACACATTGGTATTGGCTAGGGAGCTGGGTAGACAACATTGGATGGATGGATTCAAGAAAAATGATTACGGTTGGATTATATTATCAAAACACAATATCTTTCATAAAGATATAACAGGGCTAGATAAAGAATCTGGATCCATAATCTGTCATTCAAGAAACAAGAGTCCTGAATATTCTGATTTTGAAATAAATCTTAATGATGTTTATCAAATATTCAAGGTTATTAAAAGAACATTTTAATTTTTAAAATAAAACCATTAATAAATTTGTTATGAAAAAAAATGCTATTACCTTATTAATGTTATTCATTACTTTACAAATAATTTCTCAAGAAATACCTAAGTTTAGTTTAACAAAAGAAGGGGTTTTTCCTATTGTGGTAAAGGTTGATAGTCTTGCCTCTGATCAAATTTATTCTAGAGTAATTGAATGGATTCAGGTTACTTATAAAGACCCTGAAAAGGTTCTGAAAGCTGATATTAAAAATAAAATGATAAGAATTAACGGCTATACAAAAAAAGGTTTTTACCGTTTGTTTAGTGATGGAGATAAGGTTTTTTATAGTTTTGATTATTCTATTGAGTTTAACTTTAAAGAGGGTAAATATCGAATGTCTTTTGCTCCAGGGGAAATACGTGTCGGCACATCTATAGTTCATTTTAATACATTAAATTTTTTAGACGAAAAAGACAGGAATGGAAATTCTTATGAAGGTTGTAAAGGATCGTATGAAAAAACTATTAATGATATTTCAAAATCAATTCATGATTACATACTTGGTGAAGTTGATAAAAATGACAACTGGTAATTAAAGAACACACAAATAGTACACAGAAATAAATATTAATCAATTTTAATTTGTTTGCAAATATTTAAAAATCAATTAGTTAGTTTTTAAAGAGTGGGGTTATAGAGTTTCCCTCATTCTCCGCACAGAGATGCAAAAATCTCACCAAAACCCGATAAACACTATGTTTATCGGGTTTTTTAATGCCTACACTTTTCAAAGAAAACCATCTAAAAGCGGATCAGTCGTAAAAGGGATCAGTCGTAAAAGTTGTGGGCTTTTAATAATTAGGCAAAAATATTTGTTAGTCTGAATAGAAAGAAAGGTGTATTTCTCACTCCTCTAAATTGTGCTCTGAAAGCTTTAATTTTGGCATTGAAAGATTCTGCTGACGCATTTGTACTTCTGTTGTCAAAGTAGTTTAATATTCCTTGATAATGTATTGACATGGTTTTAGCAATTGAGTTAAAAGATTTAAATCCAGACTGTCTTACTTTTTCATGCCAATGAGCCAATCTTGTTAATTCAACAGTTTTATCTTTCGTGTTTTCAAATATCCAAGATAGGTTTTGAGATAAATCATATGCTTTTTTTTAATCAGGGTATATTATGAATACTATTTTTGCTCTTTTAGCGTGACTTTGAGTTCATTTGCTAGGTTTTTTAAAGCAGGTGTCTACTTCTTGCTAAAAGTTGCTTTAAAGTATCGCCGTTTTCTAAAATCCCTGTCGTGTATGTTACGCCTTTTTTACGTGCGTACTGAATAGCGTCATTTTCCTTGTCAATAGCATTCCACGATGTTTTCTTCTTATTTCTTGTATAGCTTCTGTTGTTGGTTTTTGTACGTGAAATCTATCAATTACTCTAACGGCTTTAACAAATGAATGCTTCACAATCAAGCCCATATTAGCCGTCATATCTAAAGTTACTTCTTCAACTTTGTTTCTTTTACTAACAGGAATTTTTGAAAATATTTTAATAATAGTAGTTGCTTAGGTTCCTTTAATCATTGCTAGGATTGCTCCTTTTTTACCCTTTGCACTTTTGTTGGTTACTATGGTATAAAGTTCTCCATTAGACAAAGCTGTTTCATTAATGGATAAATATTTCCCTATGTTTTCAGGAAAAAGCAACCACTTATCAGCATGTGATTTTTGTTTCCATGAACTAAATTCACTTAAATAATCTTTATACTGCTTTTGTAGTTTTTTACCATTAATGCCATAAAAACTGGCTACAACACTTACGTTAGAAGGACTATTATGAATAGACTTCTTTTAAAAAAGTGGCGAATTCCTTCGTCATTCTAATTTCTTTTGCTGCTAATTCCCAATCTCTTGTTACTACTTTACCTGTAGTCTCATTGATTCATCTGCGACGTGTTATATGTAAAAAAACTTGCTTACCTCGAAGTGGGAAATCTTGGAGTGTAGCCTCGGAAAAGAAGCCTTTAGAAGTGAGTTTGTCCTTTCTAAATCCTTCTGGGGTAGTATTGTTTTCTTTGAAATAAAAATGAAGCTCTTCTTCTTTTATTTTGTGGTTTGTTAATTCAAAATATTCAAGTAAAACTTCAGGTAATAAAAGACTAGCAACTGCTAATATAGAATTCGATGACATAGCATGAATTTATTCTTCAAAGTTCCGAGTTTTTAAATTGCTCCACAACTTTTGTTCTTGATCCAAAAATATTAAAATCCCACAACTTTTACGAATGATCCAAATTCTTCCTCTTTAGGTTGACTAAAATATATGCATGAAATTATCTAAATCCAGAAAGTGCACTTGATTCATTATTTGCTTGATCCCATGTCAAGCAGGTTGAAAATAAAAAAGCTTCAGTAAAACTGAAGCTTTTTTTAGTAGCGGGAACTGGACTCGAACCAGTGACCTTCGGGTTATGAGCCCGACGAGCTACCTACTGCTCTATCCCGCGATTTCGTGCTGCAAAGATACTACATGTGAGTCTTATGGGCAAGCTTTTTTTTGTTTTTTTTAATAATAAAATATAAGTCATTTTTAAACAGTGTTTTATAGATGAAGTTTTTTTTAAAAAGATTTTTATTGAGAACTTGGGTACGTTTTTCTTAGTGAAGGCTATTAAAGTTTCCTTATTTTGATTTTTACCTCAATGAAAAAGCGAGTATCTTTGCCTCATTAAATAAACATCATGACACATAAAGCTGGTTTTGTAAATATTATAGGAAATCCTAATGTAGGAAAGTCAACATTAATGAATGCACTTGTAGGGGAGCGTTTGTCAATTATCACTTCAAAAGCGCAAACAACAAGACATCGAATTTTGGGGATTGTAAACGGAGATGATTTTCAAATCTTGTTTTCTGATACACCTGGAATAATAAAGCCTGCTTATGATTTGCAAGAGTCGATGATGAATTTTGTGAAGTCAGCTTTCGATGATGCTGATGTCTTAATTTATATGGTTGAGATTGGTGAATTGGAATTGAAAGATGAAAATTTTTTCAATAAAATTACCAATGCTAAAATCCCAGTCTTGTTATTAATTAATAAGATAGACAAATCTTCTCAAGGGGAGGTAGAAGAAAAATTGGCCTACTGGCAAGAAAAAGTGCCAAATGCAAATGTGTATTTAATATCTGCACTAGAGAATTTTGGAGTAGCTGAGGTTTTGAATAAAATTGTAGAAATTCTTCCTGAGTCTCCTGCTTTTTACCCTAAAGATCAACTTACAGACAAGCCAGAACGTTTTTTTGTAAATGAGTGTATTCGTGAAAAAATATTAATGCATTACAAAAAAGAGATTCCTTATTCTGTAGAGATAGAAACGGAAGAGTTTTTTGAAGACGACAAAATTATTAAAATTAGGGCCATTATAATGGTAGAGCGTGAAACTCAAAAAGGAATTATTATTGGTCATAAAGGAAGTGCTTTGAAAAGAGTTGGTGTTCAAGCAAGAAAAGATTTAGAGAAATTTTTTGATAAAAAAATATTCTTAGAACTGTATGTTAAAGTTAATAAAAACTGGAGAAATGATTCAAAACAGCTTAGGCGTTTTGGGTATAAGGATTAGTTTTAAAAATCTAAAACCTAAAGGAGGAAACCTATCTGAACTGAGATTCTTAATTGATATAATAAGTATTATTTGTTTTCTAGAATTGCAATCATAAAATCATGTAAATCTTGCATTTGCACATGTCCAGTTCGTTTGCCTATTCTGCCTAAAAAATACATTGAAAACCAGAAAACAGGTAATAATATTAGTACAATAAGGGTTATTTTGTAGTTGTTTTTTAGAGACCATTGTGTATAGGCTCTGATTAAAAAACCAATAAAAGTAATCGCTACCCCAAAATGTAAAAAAACAAATAAAGTCCATACTTGTGGTTTAGGTCCAAACAATCCTTTGGCTATAGATGAATCTTTATCGATAGATTCAATTTCCAAGTGCAACTGAGGTGACCAAAAATGATTCTCATTTTCGGGAATATCAACAACGATATGGCCATCTCTAATTTTACCTGAAAATTTGCAATCTGGTTTGTTTAGTGTTTGTTCGAATCGTTCTATGATTGATTGCTGATTTTCAGACATATCAATTCTAAATCTGGGTCTTAAAAAAACAGGACTATTTTTTTCTTCTTGCATATAGGCTTTTTGGGGATTGAAAGATACTGTTTTTTACTAAATGTCTTATTTAGACATGTTAATAAACTCTTTTCAAAATAAAAAGAGTAATTTTGCAAAAAATTAAAAAACACAATGAATACTATTGTAGCCATTGTTGGAAGACCTAATGTAGGGAAGTCAACATTATTTAACAGATTAGTGCAACGAAGAGAAGCTATTGTTGATTCTGTAAGTGGGGTAACCCGAGACAGGCACTATGGGAAAAGTGATTGGAATGGAAAAGAATTCTCACTAATAGATACAGGTGGTTATATTGTGGGTTCTGATGATGTGTTTGAAGGAGAAATTAGAAAGCAAGTACAGTTGGCGCTCGAAGAGTGTGATGTTATTGTGTTTGTTGTAGATGTTACAGAAGGGATAACACCTATGGATGTTGCCGTTGCTAAATTACTTAGGAAGTCAAAAAAACCTATATTCTTAGCAATTAATAAGGTTGACAATGCAATGAGAGCTGCAGATGCAGTTGAGTTTTACAACTTAGGGTTGGGAGATTATTATACTTTTTCTGCAATCAATGGTTCGGGTACAGGGGAATTGTTGGATGCTTTGGTGGCCAAAATGCCATTGCCAGAAGTATTTGATGAAGATGCTGAAAGGGAAGGTGAATTGCCGCGCTTTGCTGTAGTAGGAAGGCCCAATGCAGGGAAATCATCATTTATAAACGCATTAATAGGAAAGGAAAGAAATATTGTTACCGATGTTGCAGGAACAACACGTGATGCGATTGATACAGAATATACACGTTTTGGATTTAAATTTAATTTGGTAGATACAGCTGGGATTCGAAAAAAATCTAAAGTTTCTGAAGATTTAGAGTTTTATTCTGTGATGAGGGCTGTTAGAGCAATCGAGCATTGTGATGTTGCAATTCTGATGATAGACGCAACGAGAGGTTTTGAAGCGCAAGATCAAAATATTTTTTGGTTGGCAGAAAAAAACAGAAAGGGGATTGTTGTTTTGGTGAATAAATGGGATTTGATTGAAAAAGAAACAAATACCATGAAAGAATTTGAAGCTCATGTGAGAAGAGAAATAGCCCCTTTTACAGACGTCCCAATTATTTTCACATCTACAATAACAAAACAGCGTCTTATAAAAGCTATAGAAACTGCGGTTGAAGTTTTTGAAAACAAAAAACGTAGAATTACAACGAGTAAATTAAATGAGACGATGTTGAATATTATTCAGCAGTATTCTCCTCCAGCAATTAAAGGGAAATTTGTAAAAATAAAGTACTGTATGCAGTTGCCTACACATACACCTCAATTTGCGTTTTTTGCTAATTTACCACAATATGTTAGAGATCCATATAGACGATATTTGGAAAACAAGCTTCGTGAAATCTATGATTTTAAAGGAGTCCCAATAACGATATATTTCAGACAGAAATAATTTATAAGTTCAACTTAACGGTTGGGCTTTTTTTTATAAATAAAAAACTTGATTGATGTTGAATTGGTAATAGAGACTTCGATGTTATTTTTGAGTATCTTTACTACTTCAGACGGTTTGTTTTAATTTGACCTTACGTCTAAGTATAAATACTAAAAATTTGAGTAATGAAAATAATCAACTCACCCTATAAAGAAAAAGAATTGCCAATTCATATGCAAGTCAGTTTTGAAAAGATTTTTCAATTTATTGAGACAAAAGCAGAAGACACAACAGATTTTTACAACGAAGCTGCAAAAAGTGCTCTGAAAGAATTTAATAAATATCCCGTTTTAAAAGAAGGTTTCACCGATTTATCACTTTTAAAAAAGTATGACAAACAGATTAGTGCGTTGTTGGATTTGCTTTTTCCAGAATTGTTGATGAATAATGAGATCAAAGCGGTGAGTATTCCGTTTAACTTTACGACATTTAAATTTTCCAATAGGTTTTTAAAGATTATAGAAAATGCAGGAGTAGATTATGAATTAAAAATCCGTGATTTTGAGCAAGATAAAATGTATATTTTGGCTTGTACATTCGTAATAGCGCATTATTTCCAACATGATTTGGACTTTAAACGTCCGTTTTTTTATGATATTCCAGATGAAAAATCAGGAATAATGAAACATTACCGTGTTACTTTTAATGGCGATTTTTTTAGAATAATTCCAACTGAAAATGCGCCAAAGATAACAGAAGAGGATATTGCTAGTTTGATGGATAATTTTGACAACATAGACGTGTGGAAAGAAAAGTTTCCACCCAATAGTTATATTTTGAGTGGTTTCGGTATTATGAATTTATTTGATGTAACACAAGATGAGATTCTTTCAAGATTGAAAGCAAACCTACTGAGTAAAGATGCAAATTCATTTTCTGAGATACGAAAAAACTTAGCAACTATTTTTAATATTCCTGATTTGCATTTTGGTTTTTCAATATATGATTCATTAGAAAAAAGAATGAAGCCTGTTTCAGTACCTAACAATAAGAGTTTGTTATTGCCAGATAACAAGCATGCAACATGCACAGCACATTTTTGTGATGGTGTAATGGGGAGGGTTTTTAAAGAGCATCAGATTTTAGCAATTTCTGATACGGAAAAATATGGAGAAGCAACCAGTTATAATGGTTTTTATAAGAGTTTAAAATCGAATAATATAAAAAGCATCATTCTCGTTCCTTTGGTTGTAGAGAATTCATTTTACGGTGTCATGGAGTTAGGTTCTGAGAGAAAACAGGAGCTTAATTCTGTAAATGCAAATAAATTAAAAGATATCATTCCGGTTTTTACAATTGCCTCGCAGAGAGCAATGGAGGAGCATCAGAATAGATTGGAGTCGATTATACAAGAAAATTACACATCCATCCATTCTGCTGTAAAATGGCGTTTTTATCAAGCAGTTGAAAATCATATAGAGCAATTAGAAGTAGGGAATACTAAAACGGCTTTAGAAGAAATAGTGTTTGAAAATGTATATCCACTCTATGGGCAATGTGATATAAAAGGGTCTTCTGTAGCTAGAAATACAGCTATTCAACAAGATTTATCTATTCAGTTAGAGGTTGTAGTTTCAGTGTTGAAAGAAGCATTTGAATTTGAGAAGTTGCCTATATATGAAGAATTAATCTTTAGAACCCAACAATATTTACAAGCTATAGAAAAAGGATTGAAGACAGGAGATGAGGTTACTGTTACCCAGTTTTTGACTGCTGATATTGCTCCAGTATTTGATCATCTTGAAAATTTGAGTCTTGATCTTAAAAAAAGTGTGATAGGGTATCGTTCTATAGTCAATGAAAATTTACATATTGTTTATCAAAAGCGAAAAGAATATGAAGATTATGTGACTTTATTAAACGATACGTTGGCAAGCTATATTGATGTACAGCAAGAAGAAGCTCAGAAAATGTTTCCACATTATTTTGAGAGGTATAAAACAGATGGGGTTGATTTTAACATGTACATCGGTCAATCTCTTGTAAATACGAAAGAGTTTAGTAAACTGTATTTGTATAATTTGCGCTTATGGCAGTTGAAATTGATGTGTGAATTAGAGAATGTTGTTTACAATCTACAGGTAGATAATAAGTATTCCTTAGAGGTTGCTTCTTTGATTTTAGTACATAGCAGTGCATTAGCAATCAAATTTAGAATGGATGAAAAACAATTCGATGTAGATGGAGCTTATAATATTCGCTATGAAATAATAAAAAAACGAATAGATAAATCTCATGTGAAAAACAGTTCGGAGCGTATCACACAACCAAAGAAAATTGTAATCATTTACACTCAGGATTCAGATAAAAAGGAATACTTGAAATACATACATTATTTGCAATCCAAAAATTATTTAAAGGGAGAAATAGAAGATTTAGAAATAGAAGATTTACAAGGGATTTCCGGTTTGAAAGCTTTGAGAGTTCCTGTTTGTTATAATGATAAAAAAGAAAATGTTTCGTTTGAAGATTTAATGAAGGTAATAGACCAAGATGATTTATAATTTTTTTGTGAATTGCATAAGAAAGTGTTCTAGTTGTATAAAAAAGTATGCCATTCGGATGTGAAGCAAAATCCCTAGGCTAGAAGCGTGTTTTTAAAGAAAAAAAGCTTAATTTTGCAGTCAGAAATTTTGTAATCAAATAGTTTCAAATAACTCCTGTAGTTGCTAGCAGGGTTAATAGATGGAAGATGACAGAGCAATTCAAAAAAAAAGAAAAAGAAAAATGGTACGCAGTTGTTACTCGCCCGAAAGCTGAGAAGAAAGTGTATGCTAGGTTGTTGGAAATGAATTTCAATAGCTACTTGCCTTTGGTTGTTTCTATTAAACAATGGAGTGATCGGAAAAAAAGAGTCGAATCACCATTAATCCCTTCTTACGTATTTGTGAAAACAGAAGAGAGAAACTTATCTATGATTTTAGGTGAGTTAGGGGTTGTACGTGTTTTTAAATTTTTAAAAAAACCAGCGGTGATTTTGGAATCTGAAATTGAAATCTTGAAAATTTTGGTAAACGATTCTGAAAATGTAACTGTTTTAGATGCAGTTAATTTTTGCAAAGGAGAACGTGTTAAAATAATGAAAGGACCATTTCTAGGGATGGAAGCAGAATGTATTCAATTTCAGGGGAAACATAGGATAATAATCCGTACAGTAGCATTGGGGGTTGTTATGGAAGTAAACATACCAATGAGTTTTGTTGAAAAAATAGATATAAAGGCGACTGTCTAACTGTTGTTTTTCTTTTTTTGTAAAGTTGTTCTCATATTAGAATATGGGACTGACAATGGCGAAGCCGTATAAAAAAGTGATAAAGTTTAAATGCTGCTGTTTTTTGTTATTGATTAAAAAGAATTAAATATAATTATGAATAAAATAAATCAAAAAATGAAATATTGGATACCAACATTGATGCTGTTTTTTGTTGTTTTTTCTACACAGGAAATTGTTGGACAAGGAATTTCTGCAAGTCAATTATCAAAAGTAGATGTAGACGCGCTTTCAGATGCTCAAATTTCTAGTTATTGGGAGAAAGCAAAAGCAGAAGGGTATACTTTAGAACAATTAGAAATTGTAGCGACTTCAAAAGGAATGCCAACAAGTCAGTTTTTAAAGCTAAAGAGACGGATTTCGGCATTGCGTTTTGCAAGTGCCAAGTCTATTTCAGCTGATGAAATTAACAGTATAAGTCCAAATGAGCTTTCAGATTTAGAAAAATTTGGCTTAGAAGGAAAGATACCTGAAGAGACTGAAGAAAATGAATTGTTTGGATATGATTTTTTTAGCAATCCAAATATTTCATTCACCCCTAATTTAAATTTGGCAACTCCAGCAACGTATCAGTTGGGGCCAGGTGATGAAGTTTTAATTGATATCTGGGGAGCAGCTCAGAACAATTACAGAAAAGAAGTGGATAGAGAGGGAGCAATACATATAGAAAATATTGGACCTGTTTATGTTAGTGGTTTGTCTATAACAAAAGCCAAGACTAAGATTATT
>Ga0105356_10001393_pt1 | contig 23807 bp, 24 predicted proteins | sample GOMGulsemesocosm_3_FD_83502 | JGI IMG/M metagenome (GOLD analysis project Ga0105356, IMG submission 83502) | Methane-oxidizing microbial communities from mesocosms in the Gulf of Mexico - GOM9D Gulf of Mexico | ecosystem: Environmental > Aquatic > Marine > Cold seeps | place: Gulf of Mexico... | reverse complement strand
TATTTCTATTTTGTTGAGATTGAAATTCTTTCAAAACGATCCATAATTGTTTCGAAAACTTTTTTTCAAATTTTTGTTCGTAGTCTTTGACCAATTCTATCAACCAATTTCCTTCTAAATTTTTAAATTTGATTTCTTCCAATACCCCTAAAATTTCCTCTATAGTTTCTGGTTCTCCAAAGTCTTTTTTTAATACAGATCTTTCTACTTTTTTATCAAAGCCTTTTAATATAGACTTCTTTGAATTCTTTTTGTATTCAATATCTTTTACTTTCTCTAATTCTTCTTTTTGAAATTCTTTCAAGATAACGCCTAATGCTTTTGAAAATTTTTCATTGTACTTCTGTTCATAGTTTTCAAGCAATTCTTCTAACCAATCTTTTCCCTGAAACTCAAATTCTCCAAGCAAAGCGATACTATTTCTAAGTACTTTTTGTTCTTCTGAATATACAATTGGTTCCGATAAAGTAGGTTTTTGAATTGATGCGTTGAGCTTTGATTTTATACGACTTAACAGTAATTTCTTTGAAGCTTCCTTTTTTTCAATATTTTGAACACTTCTTATCTCAGAATTTCTTTGAATAAATTGATTTTTCTGCAAAATAGCTTGTACACTTCTAGAAAGAACTGTTCCAAATTTACTTTCGTACTGTTGTGATAATTCTGTAAACCAATTTTCACCTATAATCACAAATTCACCTAACAATAAAACAACATTTTCTAGTTGATTGTATTCCTCTAAATATGTTTTTATTTTTGACACTTCAGTATTCTTGAGAAGAGAGTTCAAGTATATTTTCAACTGATTTAATATGGAAGTATTTAAATAATATTTTAATCCAAAATCTTTAACAATTCTATTTTTTGTTTTGTTTTGAAGTAATTGAAACTCTTTCAAACTAACTATTAGTTTCTCAGGTATTTTTTTTTCGAACTTCTTCTCATATTTATCAATCAATTCAGACAACCAATTGTTACTATCAAATTTAAATTCATATAACAAGTCAAAAACATCTTCTAGGACATTTAATTCTTCAAACTTCTTATGTGCTTTGGGAATAACTATTTTTTGAGTCAAAAAAACCATGTGTTTTTTTAACTGATTTCTAAGTCTCTGCCTTAACGGACTCGAAAATTCAGAAACAAGCTCCAACTCTTTTGTGCCGTTCTTTTGTCTTTTTTGAAACTCAAACAGCAAGCTTTTCGCTTTTTTAGAACCATTCTCCCCAAACCTATCTTTGTACTTTTTCATCAATTCTGACAACCAGTTTTCGGTAAAATCAAAATTATTAAGCAATTTTAAAATATGCAATACAACATCAGGTTGTTTCAAATCTCTACCTGTCTCATACAATTTGTTTTTTAATTCTTTAAGAAGCGTTTCTGAATTTAAAATTTGACTGTTATCTGTTTGAAGTGTTTTAGCAAACCGCAACAATACTGCTTGACTCGATAAAGGAATAGTGCCTCTATATTTTTTTTGATACGCTTTTAAAATAATTTCAAACCAATTCTCTAAAAATAGATTTCCCCTACATTCTTCAACTAAAATTAACAGTTTATTCGTTTCTATATTTGAATCTATAGTGTTTAAAAAATTTCTTAAATAATTTCCAATAGATTTATTCAAATCAGGAATCGTATTCCTATCTCCTTGAGCCATATCAATTTGATCCTTTTTTGATACATGAAACTCAGATAAAGTGACTTCAAAAACTTTTGGCAATTTTTCTCCAAACTTTTGTTGGTAATTTTTTAAAAATAATTTCAACCAATTTTCTTCAAAAATTTCTTTTTCTAACAATGCTAAAACATTGGCTATTATTGCACCTTCATGAGGTCCTTGTACCTTTCTACGATTCTCTAGTTTTTCGTTATCTATGTTGAATTGTGCTTTTTCAGCCAAGCTAAAATCATTCAACAACTCCGTTAAAACTTTCAGTAAAGTATCAGACATTTCTACAGAAAACTCTTGGATATACATTTTCTTGAAGATATCAATAGTAACTTTATCTGATGTCCCTTCAAGTTTTCTTAGTAATTTTTGAAGCCTAATTATTTCTGTATTTCTATAAATTTCTGTGTGAATAGTTGTTATTTTATTTGCTCTAGAAAAACGCTCTTCCGAAATTGAATTTAATTTCTCTTTCTTATAAATTTTCATCAAATAAGCTACCAACTCGTCACACAAAGATTCCAAACGGATAAAAAAAGTTTTGTCATAATTTGACTCTGTAAAGTCTCCTAAATCTAAACTTAATTTTTTCAATCGAATGGTACCATCCAAATTGTCAAAGACTTGTAATTTCTTTGCCAATATCGCTTCCAACCGTGTTTTTATCTGAAAATTAAAAACATTCGTTTTCCGTGTATTTTGAGTGGTTGATAAATTACATTTTCGAATTCTTAACATACCTTTTCTTTAATCTAAACAAATCCAATCATTCAAAAGTGTATTCATTGCTTCTTCCTGCAAATCTGTAATCTCATTATCAAAATAAAACACTTCATTCGATGGATAAGCAGTAACAAGAAGTGCCTCCAAGTTTTCCAGAGAATACTTGTTTTCTGATCTATCCTTACCAATCCAACATATATGTGGAATCACATGAGAAGGAACAAAAGCCCTGACCAATTCTTTTGTGTATTCTTCAAAATCTCCAAAATCCTCCTCCTCGTATATATCCTTCTTTTTTGGAAATAAAAATACGGTCAGTTCAAAATTCAAACCATAATTTCCAGTCCATACAGGTTGTAAAAAGCAATGCTCCAAAATCCGAATATTAGAAATATCTGTTTGTAAAACAACTTTTAATTTTTCTTGAAGCAATGTCAGAGATACTGCTCGAAATATTTTATTGAGCCCATAATTAACCATACTATCTTTAAACCCATAATGTACAAGCGTTAAAAAATTATTTTTAATTTTTAACAAATCTATTCTTTGAGTATTCACCGAAACAATATTACCCACTAATGACCAGCCATTTAATGCCAATAAGTAATTCACTCTTTCTTCTTGAAACTCGGATTCTAAATTGATATCTTTTGCCAATAACAATGGGTTTACAGTCGACTCGTTAAAAGTAAGATCTTGATAAAAGGGACTGGAGCTGATATTTCTGGTTGCAACTTCACACGCACGCTTGGAAATAGTAAATACTTTAGACAAATTCCCCATTTGAGCGGAAGTATCTGCCCTCACTTGATCCATAAAATACAAAAAGGCTCTAAAACTTGAAGTTTTTCCCAATTCTGTTGATGACTGATTTGCCAAGTTGACTCCAATTTCATAATTCGGAGGAAATGATAATTGAATAGAATTGAATGCTCCAAGTCTTTTAAAAGACCCAGGACTCAGGTCTGTTCTTGAATAAGTTGACAATTCATCTTCAATAGCTTCTAATATTTTGGTATCTACACCGCGTTTTACCTCTTTTGTATTTACATTCAATCTATTTAATTTTGTGAATGTAAATTCTCCACAATCCAATACTGAGGTTTTATATGGCCTGTTTACCAACCCAATCTCTACAAGTTCAATAGAAGATATAAATGACAAATTCAAAAGCACATCATACAATTCTGCAACAATTATATACCTTCTATAGCTAGGTCGACTTAATGAAACTGGTCTGATAAACATAGAATCCAAATGAGGTTTCGATGTAAAACACGATTGTAAATTATGTATTCCCAATCCATCTTTTTCTAAGTATCTAAAATCAACACCTCTTAAAATTGGTAATAAATATCTTTCCAATGCATGTCTTAATTTTTGCCTGTTTTTAACCGTATCTTTTCCTGTATGATATATAACTTTTGCATTTATATTTACTGCTACAACTTTCTGTTTTACAAAAGTTTCACAATTATCTTGTCTATTGAAGTACTCACCTACTGCACGGTATTTTAACAGTCTTTTTTCCCAATAACCCACATCATCAAATGAGTCAGCAACAACATTCATATTCAACAGACATAGTAACTTTTTGGTTTCTACTTTAGTATTGGCCTTCAGTACTGGAATAGCAACAGCATTGTAAACAGCCTCATAAACACCGATTACACTTCGATAATCATCTTCTGACACCGCATATTTGGGATGTAATTTCATGATTCCCCAACTCGATAATGCATTTTTTATTCTTCCTTGCAACAAATCTTGAATTGGTAAATTATAGCGATACATAAAATCTTCATAAGAGAAATTTAATGCTTCCACCGTAGTAACACCTGGATCGTGATGGTTGAAATCTGCCCATCTACTAAAAAATTGTTCTTCTGGAACTTCTGGTAAAAAATCAGTAAAATCAGTATCGTCAAAAGAAAAGCCAAGGTTTGCTTCCATAATTAGGGTAGTATTTAAAATTTATTATAGGTATGTCTTATTTAATTGGATTCTATATTTTATTAGTACAGACTATTTCGATAAGTATCCCTTATATCTTATATCAAGCTGTGGTCGTTGTAGGATCATTTAGAGACCAATACTCCAGTAAAAAAAGCATAATTAAAAATATACAAATAAAAATCATTACCCTAAATAGAAATTTATATCGATCAGGTTTGGTTGGTTTTGAGTCCACATTCTCCATTAAGATATGGTACTTGGCATCCTTTGTTTTTAAAAAGAGTTTGCCATTATCAAAGGCTAGCAAACAATCTCCAAGTAGTATATTTTGGTCTACTTTTAAAGACCCGCTAATATCTAATTTGACTTCAGGTCGTTTAGTTCCAATACCAACACTTCCGTTTTTATCGATAACCATATGAGATTCAAAAGAAGAGCCATCATTTTTAAAAGCACCTATTTGAAGTCTTTCAGATTCATTGCACCCCATTCCTAAAACACCATTTTCTGGATGGGCTATTCGAAAAGTAGAATTGCAACCGTCACCTGTTAAAAAAGATTGATTTACTTCTTTTCGAGCTCCTGAAACTTCTAAAGGAGCCTTTGGGTTTTCGGTTCCTATTCCAATTTTATGGTCTACTCCAAATATTTTATCACTTTTTTGATTTAACGAACTGTCAATTAAATCTGCAAATGATTGCCCATTCGGACGGTCTCCATCTTCAAATTTTGATCTCAAATATTTCCGCCGTCTTAAATCTCTATTATTATTTTCCATATTTGTTTTTTTTAGTACTTATACTTTTCTTTAATCTTCGTCGACATAAAAATTTTCTCCAATCACCATTCTTCCAATAACCTTACATGTACATTCATCTCTTGCCGAACTCATTATCACTACAGCATTGATTTTTTTTAATTTGAACTTGTTATTTCTCCGATACTTTAAAACGTTATAACTGATAGATTCCTTCATATTATAGATGCGTTATTATTTTTTCTCCTTTGGTATTTGCTATATAAAAATCTTCTCCTATAATCATTTCATCAATTCCATTTTGTTCATAGCCCTCCAAATCATTCACTACAATAATTATATTGGGTTCGGTCAGAATCAAAATTTCATCTTCTTGAAATTCAAATTCTTCAGGAAACTCCAAATTTTCACCATCAGAAATTCCCATTTTTACATCTAAAACTGCGGCTATATAAGATTGACTTTGCAAATAAGATGCAATACTTGCATAATCAAACCAACAACCAAATTTGGGTATCTGGTATTTTTCAAAAAACCAAGGATTGATAAAATACTGCAAGTCATTATAAACCCTCTGTTTGTTTTCATCTTCGCTGGCATTTGTATCAAGATCAAACTTTAAGTGTATTAAAAACCCAATGGGTTGATAAACTGGATTTACTATTTCCAAATTTAATACGGAACGAAAAAAAGGGGATGTTAAGGGTAACATTTCGTTTCTAATAGTTTCCAATTGTGTTTTTGAATTTATTGGAGGAATTGCATAAGGTACATTACTTCCATAAAATTGTTCATTTACCACAACCACCTCAACCTTTTTACTTCTGCTCTTTCTAGGAATACATTTTACAAGAATTAAGTTTCTAAAATAATTTAAAATAAGATCTTCAAAATCTTGATCTTCTACCATTCTTCCTCTGTTACGAACTCTATTGAATGCCCTTGTCCAAAAACAAAGTCGAGATTCTTTTGCTACTTCACCATCGGTATGAAATGGCAATTCCACAATATATTCCGTCTCAGGTTCTTCAAAATACAATTCTGTTCCAGCAGCCAAATAAGTGACATTATCTGATTCATCCAATTCCTCTTGTTGCCTTGTGATAGCCATTGCATTTGCAAATACACCATCCAACTTCATAATAGATTCCTGAAAACTTGTCAGTTCCCCAACGCATTCATTTCCTTTGGACAACAATTTATCCTTTAAAACAGGTGTGATAGTTGCCTTTAACCAAAAAAAACCTCTTGGCATTAATGAATTGTAATTTACGATGTCCTCTGGAGTAGAAAAATTAAACAACCCTGTTTGGGTCAAACCAAAAGTACTATCTGTAAGAATATTGTTTTTTAAACTTGACCAACCTTCAGATGACAAATACCACCAATCAATAGTTGCTTCTTTTGCTCTTGGATTTCCTGAAGGACCATTAAAATACAAATTACCAGTACTGTCTGATGTCAAATTGCTAAATCCTAAATAAAGCAATCCATTCGCATCATATCCTAAATTTATAGCTTCACCTGAATAACTGCTATATCCCAGAGGTGCATTTTTATAGACTTGAATTTCGTTATCTTCTGCTGTCACGTCCCAAGACACTGTTTTTGAAGTATAAGAAATATTCAATTCACTCATCTCTGGGGTATAAGGCATATTAACTTCTGTAGGTTTTTTTCTTATTCTATTAAAAAAAGAACTTTCATAAGCCGCCAACTCAATTGCATAATTACTCATTAATAAAGGGTACTGACGCTCACCAAAATCTTGAACATTAAGTTCTAGCTGATAATACAAGTCGTGTACCAAAGGATCCAATTCTTCGGTATCCCAACTGCTATTCCCTGAAAGGTTGAAAGATGGAACAATTACCGAATTGAACTTTATAGACTCGTTAAACAATTCAGCTTCCAAATTTTCAAGGGCAGTATAACTAACTGCATCTTTTGCCTTAAAAACGGTACGAACGGCTACTTTGAAATTTTTTTCTTTCTTATCATAAGCCTTGTAATAATTTGTCAAATATTTTGGTTTTGATGCCCAAATAGGTTGCAAAGAAATTTCTTCTAAATAGGGATTCGTTAATTCTATATGTGTAAAACTAAAAACAGATTGCAACAAGGCATCCAAGCCAAAAGGCATAAAATTATCTTTTGAATTCAGTACCTGATCTTGATTTCGTATTGCAGTAGGCAATAAACCTTCCACAGCTACTTTTAAATTTACTTCTGAAACTTTAAAAGCATCCAAATCATCTTCTTTATAGCTCACTTTTATACCTGTTTTATTTGACAAATTGGTTTCAACTTCTTCAAATATATTAAAGGGAGCTATCGGTTCACATTCGACATCTATTTTAAAAATAAATTCATACCCATCTTCTAAAGTGATGCAATCTTCTAATAAGATTGTTGTTCCATTAGGCATAGATACCCACCCATCTTCAGTTGTTATTTGAAATACAAATTGGTTCGATTCCAAGTTCAATATTGTCTCCCCTTTTAGAGTCAAATAGATGGTGCGCATTCCTTGGCTTAAATATAAAAGTGATGAACTAATAATTAAAGATGGGACAAACTCATGATGAAAATCAGTTACTTCTTCTGTTCTAAACGGTGCTATTTGTGACTCAAGAGGTAATGTTTCTTTTGATAGAATAAGTGAGCTTGTAGTATTCTCATCAGGAAACCCCACTATAAATTGATCAAATAACATGGTATCACCGATCAAAGCCGAAGTAATTGTATATTTACGTGTAACCGGTTCTCCTTGAATAACGGCTTCTAGTATTTCTCCTACAACGATCTCAACTGGGTCTTCTCCGTTGTTGTACAAAACAACATACCCGCTATCTGGTAATGCCGCAAGAGGTTCTAGTTGAAAAAGAACTCTTGAAATTGCATTGTTCGTATTTCTTATGATTTCATTATTCTGTTCTTCAAACGTTGCCATTTTTTTTAGAAAATAAAACAGCATAATTCTTTGAGGTTGTCTTAATTCATTGATTTCATCTGCTGTAAAACGACCATTTGCAATGGTTCCTCTAGGATCATTGATATATTCAGCTATTAAAATATTGGACAAATTGTTTGGCAATAAATCATTCCAATGTGCTCCATAGGATTCTATGTTTGATGACAAGGATCGAATCATTGTCAACCAATAGAGCGTAGAACGGGGTTCAGATTTAAAATAATCTGTTTGAATATAGGCAGATATTGGGGTATCGTACTTACTTGTCCCCTGCCGCATATTGGTATCTTCTACTATGGCGTTATAATTCTTCATCTAAATAATTAATTCCTTCCATCGTATAAAAAGGGATGGTAATATTGTATCGTGAATTGGTTCTATTTAACATATATACAAGATTGATATCTACTCTGTGAGGAACATCTGTATTTACATAAACTTCCAATTTCAACAGTTTTATCCGAGTTTCGTAGAGCGTAATTGCCGTTCGAATCGTATTTTCCATGTTTGAAATCAGAGAATTATTAATTGGTTTGAAGACATACTGCATCAAATCACAACCATACAATTGCTGTCCGATCCGCTGTCCGGGTAGTGTGGTAAAAAGAATTTTCAAACTTTGATAAACATCAGCATCATAAGTCAAATCTTGAATTCTTGCTCCATCATTTGTTATTTCAGGAAAAAAACTCCAACCTGTTTGTAAGAATACGTTTTTCTTCATCATCCAATATTTACAGTTCCTGAAGCTATTATTTTTCCAACAGGTAAATCTACAGGGTCATTACATGTTAGTACCATATCTCCTGATCTTGCAGCTTGTTTTCCATTTATTTTCACTGTCAAACTTCCTAAAAAGACAGTTCCTTTATTTGTGGGTTCTTTCACAAATTTCATCCCCATGGGCACGTGTTTGGGGTTGTTTTCTCCCCAACTATCTTTGGTTGCAGCTGGTTTCCCCATAATCTTAACATTGCTACTCAACGCTTTTGTTAGCTCTCCTTTAAAAGGATGTGGCAATGGTACCGTAATCGGCCCTGATGGTGATGGTATTTGTACCAAGTGAATATCGGCTGGAGAAACAATTTGATCTCCTTCTTTAGCTGCTGGCATTCCCATATTTTCTAATTTAAATTAATTGTGGTTCCTTTGATTGTAACTGTACTACTTGCCTTTATTTCTGATTTCCCTGAACTGTTACTGGTAAAATCTTTTTTACTTTCCACTGTAATCCCACTAGAATCGTTGAGTGTTATTTTATTTGAATCTGAAGAGCTGGTTGTGATTTCTTTCTCATCGTCATCAAAAATCAACTTCAAACCTTTTTTTGATATGAATCCCGTTGGTGTTGTAGCCGCTAATTTAAAAGGTGAAGGAGGTGTGTTTTTACTCAAATATGACGAAGTTAAAATAACCCCTTGGCTGTAATTATTATGCACAAACCCTACTATTACAATTTCCCCTTCTTCTGGAAGTAGGTAACTGCTTTGTTTAACTCCTGCAGATACTTGACCTGGGTATGCCCAATATTTATCAGTTCCAAAGGCCAATACTTGAACAGGAATACGTCCCAGACCCTCAGGATCTTTTTCCCATTTTAATACCGTTGCCGTTTCCATACTTTTTACAGCTAGAGATAAACGTTCATCTACTTGAAAAGAATTCAAAATCGGAATTGTTGTATTCCCTAATCCTATCTTAGTTGTCCATGTTCCAAAACGCACATTTTGTGTTACTTTATTAATTGTATAACTGCCATTGTAAGCTGAAGGCAAACTGGAAAGGTTTAATTTCTGCATTACTTTGACTTCAGCCTTTCCTGGAATTTGGACCCATCCTTTCATCTCTCCTTGTTGCTGCGTGATTTCAAAATAATTCAACAAAGCTTCGGCTTCATTTTTATCGGTAATCCCTAAAAAAACATAATTTGCTGATGAAGCACTTACAGCTTTAGCTGATGTATCGGAGCTGTTTTTTTGGACTGTCATTAATTTATTTTGTTTGACATCCCAATACCCAATTGTTATTTCTTGATTTAAATTTTCGGCATCTTCTTCAATATCAATATCCAGCACTTCATCTACTCCAATTTCAAGACTGAGTTCTCCTTCAGTATCACTAAGCTCCAAAACACTCATGGCCCCATTATCTAACCTTATGAACAATCCATGTGCGGCTGCCCTTTCTAAAATAAAAAACCAATCTGAGAGTTGCTTTTTCACAAACTGATCAAAAGAAAAACTGGTTAAACTGGCGGCAGATGTTGTCAAACTTATTCCTGTTTGTGTAGCCAATACAGTTTCTATAATTTGTTTGTCATTTTTCTTGGTATAAAATGCAGTATTTACAGAATTTATCAGACGAAAAGCAGGGTCACTGATAAACAATGCCATAATTGGCATTCCATCCATAGTTTCAAATTTTATTTTGGTCACTATTCCTTTAAAAATACTTACATCAGAACTTCCCGAACTTTCGTATCGTATATTCACATCTAACTCGGCTCCTATCTGAAAGTCAGCTTCTTCAAAAAGTGGATATTGCCTATCTGAAAAATTCCCCGTAGAAAACACCAATTTTGCTTCTGGTATTTTATTCAATTCATGTTCCGTAAAAAGAGATATAAGCGCATCGCTTATATCTGTTTTTTTCTTTCCATACAATGTTACAGTTAAAGCATTACTCATATACAGGTTCCGTTAATGGTGGTATTAATAATACTTTTCCTGGTATACAGGCATACAAATTGTTCATGTCATTTTGGTTCGCTATCAAATGAAGATGACTTGTATCTTGGTAATACTGGTACGAAATGGTTGCTAGATTCTCATTATTTCTAACCAAATGTTCATGAAATAAGTCTGGAGACTCTTTGTTTGCTTGACGTTTGCTTAATTCTATATTTACATCTTCTACTAATAACAACGTAATGTCTGCCCTTACTGGAACACCTTCATTGTTAAATGTTTTATAATCCACATCCAAACTCTCACCTCTACAAAGAAATACAGGCGTCGTTCCCCAAATTACTTTTAAAAATGGAGGTTGATGAATAGAACCATCATACAGCATCGTATTACTCATTAAATCATTCAGTTGGGTGATTACATCAATAGGTTCATCATCGTGCGAAGCATATGCCCCTGTACCATCTAAAATTATACTGACTTCCATTGTATTTCTTCCTCCACATGCAAACGCTGTTAAGGGCAATGAACTGTTGATTCCTTGCAAGCTTCCATATGTATTTTGCTGATGGATTTTTACTGATAAAGGACTTACAAAACACTCAAAAACACCCAATTCAACTTTGCGTTCAGAGTCACTAAATGAATATATTTTAAGTAAATCTTCCATATCAACTGTTCATCATTTCTCTTAATTTTCTTTCTAAATGTTTCTCTATTAAAAGTTCTAATTCTGCTTTATTTTGATGCCCAATATTTCCAGTTTGTCTTGGTTGTTCATCTTGTATTTTTGTTTTAATTTCTAAACTGTCTATTTGTATATCCATTAGGTAACTTCTCTAAGCGTTTTGTATTTAAATTCTATAGTTTCTAACAGTACCTCATTTGAAGTGGTATCAAAATCAGAAGTACTCCAATTGATAGTATAAGCTCCATTGATATTCCAACTTCTTACATACTTACCTTCATTGTCCATAAGGTGAATGGCCATATCAATTTGTTGGACTTCTAATTTTGTCAAGAGTTCTGAAGTGCTGTACCCCATAGGAACAGCATCTTCAAGAATTGCTCTTTTAATTGTTAAATTACCATAGGTTACATCCGTTGGCATCATTTTAACCCCTCCTGTACTGCTAAATTCAGAAACATTTAAACTATAACTGAGCCCAGTTACATGTTGCGCATGCATAGAAGTTTCTTTATTTCCATCAAGCATGCGAACATAAAATCGATAGGCTAAAACAGGTTTCAACTCATCCATTATTGATCTGCTACAGTCATCGAATCTGCTTTTATTTCAATCGATTGAAAAGAAATATCATTAGACGTCGCATCCAAACTTGGTCCTTCAAACTTTGTGGGAAAGGCATTTGCCAAAGTCCAAGTCATAATTGCTTCATTTGTATTGTTTAGTAAAGAAATAATCACATCCTTCTTTGTAAAATCATCGGTATGCATGCTATTGAACCAGTCATACAATTCAAGACTTTTTTCAAAAAGACCTCTTTTTAAAGTGACCGTTGGTGTATTCCGTTGTCCAACTACTTGTATCGTTTTGATCCCTTCACTAGTCGCTTCTTTATACTCTGTACTTTCGTATTCCAAATCCAATCCGGAAATTTCACTAAAATTGACTTCATCTCCACCAATGGTAGCTTTGTACCTAAAAGCTGTAATTGGATATTCTGAATTAATTACTGATTGTTTATCTTCTGCCATGATATTTTATTTTTTTTAATTAAACTGTATTTTTAGAAATTAGACCCCTACCATTTGTGAGAATGTAAGCACAATGAATTCTGCGGGTCTTACTGGTGCAACTAAAATAGATGCCCTCATATAACCATTCAAAACATCTTCATCTGTCATGGTCTCTCCAATACCAATTAATACTTGGTAGCTTCCTTCTGGTGTTGTTCCTGCAAATGCGCCATCATTAAACAAGCCAAATAAATAACTCTCTATCATCGTTTTAACTTCTACCCAAGTATTGTGTACATTTGGTTTAAATACATAAGCTTCCAAAGCCATACTGATATCTGTTTCCATAGAAATAAACAACCTGCGAACATTTACATAACGCCAATCCATGCTGTTACCATCATTCGTTCTTGCTCCCCAAACCAAGGTTCCTTTTCCGGTAAAGCTTCGAATTGCATTGATAGATTTTCCTGAAGTGGCATCTACATTCAAATCTTCTTGTTGTTTGCTTGTTATCGGAACCAAAGGCCCTGTTACACCAATTGGAGACGTATTTGCTGGAGGAGTCCATACACCAGTTGCACTGTCTAAACGGCTATAAATTCCAGCCATAAATGGTGAAGGTGGCATATTTATATAATTACTTGCTAGAAAAGTTTTCACTTCTTCTACTGTAGCATTGTTTGGCGGTTCGTGTAATAAGTCCAATGCTACTGCAGCTACATCAGTATCTATAGTATCTTCAGATGTAGTATTTGTTGCACTCAATGTAAAACTTAATGCTTCTCCTGTATCTTCCGGTTTGTATACAGCAACAGCGGCTGAAGCTGTACTATCAACAGGAATGGTAATTATGGCCGTCATTGGGCTTGCTGTATTATCAACTACCACTGTTGTTTCCGTAGCATCCTCATCACTTACAACAACTGAGCACGTAATACTTTCTATCAAAGTACCGGAAGTAGGATCAATACTTAATGCATCAAAATCAAGTATAAAAGGAAAAAGTTCTGTTTCCCCATCAGAAGAATCTATACTTATGGTTTCCCAAACACCTTCTTGAATTAAAATGGTAGTTCCATCTTCTTCTAAAGGTAGTAGAAAATTTAAAGACCATTCTGGATAACCTTCAGACTTTCCACTCCAAATAGCATTGAAATCTGCAGCAGTACTTCCTTCAACATAAGTTATTGTAAGTGTATTTGTATCTGGATCAATACTAATATCATTCCCATCTGTTGTAGTTAAGGTCACGTCACCAATAATCGGAGCTACTTCATTTTGACTTGCAAAAACAAGGGAAAATAATACATTCGTTTCATTATCATAAGTTCCTGCGAAAGCATACTCAACAACTTCATCCGTTCCTAAATTGTAACCATTTAATAGTACTCCAGTAAGATCTGGATTGTATGCATAATTGGTTAGTGACTTTAAATATGGAAAATAAGCTCCTGCATAACTCGGGTAATCTGGAGTTACAGCTTCTCTATAAGCACTAATATCTTCTTTATTATAAACAGGATCTAACGGATCACTTTGAATCACATCCAAGACACAAAAATATTTCTTTTCGACTTGAGCAAAATTGACAAATTTTGTACCCCAGGTGTAATAATAAGTTTCTCCATATCGGATAAGATCTGTTGGCAGAATTAAAGTAGCATCCTTTGCTAGTTCTATAGCTTCCTCTATAAAATCAATATTTACCGCATCTTGATTCTCCGTTGTAAAGTCGTTATAATTTCCTATTGCAACAATGTAACAACTCCCACCTCCATTGCCAAAAAAGTTAGACACTGAAGGGTAAATAAGTCCAGGTGTATACGGTTCCAATTCTCCTGAAGAGGAATTTACTTTTTGATTGGTTGCAACATAAGAAACGGGATCTGAAGTGGTTTCTACCACTTGCATTACAGAGATAATCCCCGTCGTATCTTCATACCCAAAAGTTTGCTCATATTCTAACATACTACTTACCATAACGGGTTCCCTAACTGAATCCGAGCCTTTGATAAAATTGAGTTCTTCTCCATTAGATTTCGTCATTTTTTGAGTAAATCCAATAAAAACAGGAATCGCTGTTTCATTGGCTACAATACTTGATCCGAAAGAATTTTTTTCTTCGACATACACGCCGGGAGTTTTGAAAGTTGTCATTTTCTATGCGTTTTAAATTATTAATAATTATGTGTACTCTGTTTTATTAAAATATATTGCAAGCTCTTGGTTAAATTCATTACTATAGATTCGCTATCTATATAGTTTATAGCTTGATATGCATCTGTATAGGCTTTCAAGTATGCTTCTTTTATTTCTGCTGTTATTTCTGTATTTCTATTGTTGTATTTTTCGTTTAGTTTCGTGAATTTATTTATGGGTTCATTTATTTGAAGCCCACAATTCTTTAATAAAGCAATGAAGTTTGTATATACCACACCTCTGTCGTCCAATAATGAACTCTCTTTTTCAACAGCATAACATGCCTTTGTTTGTTTTAATAAATCTTCCAAATCCCACCATTTCTTTTGCAATTGTAAAAGACTTAATTGTTGGGATTCTTTAAAAACATTGTAGGGATATGTTCCTAAAGGGATATACACACTATCACCAACTGTAACAAATGATAAAATCTGCGTATTTATATTTGTTGTTATTTCTAAGTATTCTGTAGCTGTAGTCAATTGTTGTAGTAAAAGTAGAGAAAGTCCTCTATTTTCGCCTTCTATATTGCTCTTAGCAAGCACACAAATTTTAGTATAATTCATTATCGTATCCTTACCTAAAAACACCAACTCTTTTGCATATTTTTTTAATAGAAGTTGCAATCCACTTATTGCTGGAATAAAGGGGGAAAACTCTTTTTTCATTGTAGGATCTGTGGAAAAACTTGCTTTGAGACCTTTTTTAAAATCATTGATTTCTTGAACAGTAATACTGTAACTATCAATCAATTCATTGTAACGAGTTTCTATGATTTCATCGCTTTCGTCTTCAACTAGGTTTATGGAACAAAAAGCCAACGTTTTTTGTACAATTCCTTGAACAATATCTTCAATTGGATAATAGATGAAGTTTAAGATCATTGCATCTATTTCTGAAGCTGCCGCATCCACTATATCAGCATCCAAACTAACATTTCTAACTACTGGAAGTTGTTCAACCCTTCCTGAAATTAAAACATACCTGAAATAATATCTAAGCATTGGAATACCTGGCGTATTAAAACTATTCCAAATTTCAATCTCATTCCTATCATTAAAACTTGAGAGCAATACTTCTACTCTAGTATCATAGCCGTCAAAAGGAACATTCATAATGTCGTTGTTATAAAAATAACCCAAAACTTGACCATAGCAATCTATTGCTGTAGCATAATTTGTAAAATTAAACAGCAATAAAATATCAATAGATAATTTTAATGGAGCCTTTTGGGCGATTCCTAAATTGCCTGAAGTTGGGACAGAAAATGTTGCATTTCCCATAATGTCTTTTTCAGCAATACTACCAAACAGAGCAATGTTAATTGCATTCGGATACAAAGTTTCTTCTCCATTATTTGGATCAACAAATCTTACAGTAAATTTATTTTCATTCCCTTCGGCTTGTAATGCAATGTCCTCAAGGTTGCTTTTTATTTTCTGTAAAATTGTATTCAACATTTAGTTATAGGGGTATTTTTAACAGCCATAAAAGGCAGGGGAATTTGTACTTACTTTTATTAAATCAAAAACTTACATATTTATAACATTGTTATTCAAATTTATTTTTCAAGAGCTACCATATTCAGTGTGTTTTTCTCTTATAATTGTATAAAACGGGCATTTGTAACTTTATAAAAAATCCTATACATTTTTATACTATCTCAACAATTTTCTTGAAATACTTCGAACAAATGAGCAACTTTAGAATACAAGATATTGATACGAATTCAGCCTCTTGTTTTTACATCTCTAAATTACAAGCTAAGCATACCTGAATTTAAAAAAAATACCCTAAGCACCTAATATTAAACCATAAGCGTAAATATACAAGTCATGAACGCATGATTTTTATATAAATAAAAAAGAAGCCTTAAGAACAAAATATTTTTTTTAAAAACACCTTTTTAAAGACTTTTATCTAAAGGAAAAAACTTTTCACTAGGTTCTAAACACATAGAAGTCAATGATTAAAAACCATACTAGACCTCAATTCATTTTATCAAATGCTTTTTAGATAAGCACTTTAATTTTTAATCATCATGAAAGTTTACGTACATTTATTACATAAACCAGAAATGACCCCATTAAAATTCTCAAAAGTATAGCCTTTAGGCAATTCAATTTTAATTTCATTTTTCAAACAATCTATTGTTCCACATTTGACACATCTAAAATGAAAATGATTGTGTCTATGTATTTTATTTTTGCAATTTTTGCAAATAGCAAAATACTGCTTGCCATCATCGCCAGTTACACGGTGCACTATTCCATCTTCACAAAACCGATTCAATACCCTATAAATAGTTGCTCTATTAATTTCAGGAAGTTTAGATTGAATTACATCCTGACTCAAGGCCGATTTAGACGACTTTAGAATAGCTAATATTTCTTGTTTTGACTGCGTGTTTCTTCTTTTCATTTTTATAAATGCGACAATGTTGCAATAAAGTAATTTTTATATACCTTTACAAAAATATAAAATTTTAAATTATGGACTTTGCAATTATAGTATTAACAGTTTATGGAATCTCTGCCATCGTAACAATTAGTAAAATTTTTGCTCCTTTAAGAGATTGGGCAGACAAACACAGTCCCGATTTCTGGAGCTATCTCGTAAAGTGTATGCAGTGTTTTCCTTTTTGGGCAGGTGTTTTTGTCTCCTTTGTCCTAGAAGCTCCTTTAAAAGTTAACAACGATTTATTTCCCTCTTCCTTAAACATATTTTTCACCTATTTATTTTCTGGAGCTCTTCTAAGTGGAACAACAATGCTCCTTCATGTTTTACATGTGCATTTAATGGGTGACAAATGGAATCTTTATCAGGAAATGGAATTAAAAAGAAAAATAAAAAAAGGAATAATAAAAGACCCTAAATCCGAATAACAAACCTAATTTCAGTATTTTTAAGGCATTCTATTTTCATCTATAAATCTTAAAAATGAGTTTCCTAAAAGCAGAATGGAGAAAACTGGCAATTGCCAATTATATTATCACCCCTAAACTGTTAGAGAAATACCTTCCATTTGGAACTGAACTGGATCTGTATAATGGACAATGTTATGTAAGCTTAGTGGGATTTATGTTTTGCAATACTCAATTATTTGGAATAAAGGTTCCATACCATATTAATTTTGAAGAAGTAAACTTGCGCTTTTATGTAAAGAAGAAAGAGAAAGAATTGATCAAAAGAGGAGTTGTCTTTATCAAAGAGATTGTTCCCAAACCTGCTTTGACTCTAATTGCAAATACTTTTTACAATGAACATTATGAAACGCTCCCAATGAAGCATGAATGGAAAGAGGACGGAAATAATTCTGTAATAAATTATCAGTGGAAAAAACATCAAAAATGGAATTCTTTTACGGTCAACGCTTCCTCAAAAACTTCTGAAATTAAAGCAGGAAGTGTAACTGAGTTTATTACAGAACACTATTGGGGATATGCCCGCGTTAATTCTAAAAAAACGAACGAATACGAAGTAACACACCCTAGATGGAAAAAACACGACGTTTCTGATTATCAAATAGATGTTGATTTTGGAAGTGTCTATGGAGATAAATTTTCGTTCTTGACTGCTGAAAATCCTGTTTCGGTAATGCTAGCGGAAGGGTCTAACATTACTGTTGAAAATAAAACCACAATAAAAAAATAACTATCTCAGTATCAATTTAACTAACACTTATTTTTTTCAACTTCGCATACCAATTCATGTGATACTAATATAAAAAAATAAAATTTCACAATTCTATTCGCGAGTAAAAATCATCTGATTTAACTCTCTGTATAAAAAAAACAGAATAAACTTTATTTAGTTAGGATTCCTTACTATATTTACATCGGCAATTTTGTCTAACAATTTAAAATATACTATTATGAGCAAATCTATTTTTTACCACGCCGGTTGTCCTGTATGTATAAGTGCAGAGCAAGACATCTTAAACCTTATTGATCCTTCTCTTGTAGAAATCGTTAATTTTGCAGAAGGAAAATCTCGTATGGAGGAAGCTGAAAAATCAGGAGTTACATCTGTCCCAGCTCTAGTAACTCCAAATGGAAACGTGTTGCATATCAATTTCGGAGCATCCATTGAAGATGTAAAAGGTTAAACAACACTTACACAGTTAGGATTCCTATCTTATTTAAATCTTTGCTAATATAAATTATAACTTATGAAAGTTTCTGTTTGGGATACCTACGTAAAAAGAGAGAACAGCCTAATGGCGCATTTTGATATTCTTGTTTCAAGTACAACGACCAATAAATCTAAGATTATTGAATTTGGCACAAGATATTTAGACAGTAAATCAATTAAATACAAACAATTTTCTTCAGAAGAATGTCAATTTTGTCATATCGAAGAAGCTACTGAACAAATAATAGAATCCATTAAAAATAAAGGATATGCTATTATTGAGATGGAAAACTGTTCCTAATTTTTGATTACATAATTAGGATTACTAACTTTACCTGCTAAATTTAATCTTTAGCAGGTTTTTAAATAAATGGAAAAAAGCATTTTTAACACAGAATTCCAACAGAAAAGCGTCACAAGTAAAATTGTGGTTGGACTTGAACGTATTTCTGAAGTATTCAAAGTACTCTTATGGGAACATGCCAAAACCATTGGCTTGAGCCCTATTCAAATTCAAATTCTTATTTTCATTGAGTACCATAAACAACAACTCTGCAATGTAAGTCATTTGGCTAAAGAATTTAATATTACCAAACCAACAATAAGCGACGCAATTAAAGTACTTGATAAAAAAGGATACATTCTAAAAGATTACTCTTCTACTGATAGTCGTAGCTACAGCATTTTATTATCTGATCTAGGAAAAAAAACAGTTGTTAAAACAGAAAATTTTGCCAATCCAATCGAAAAGCAATTGAATACTATTCAAACAAAAGATTTGGAAAATTTATTTAAATCTTTAAGTAAATTAATTTACCAACTAAATAATACGGGAATTCTTACTGTTCAGCGTACTTGTTTTGGCTGTAAATTCTACAACAAATCTACCAACGGTGACTATTGTAATTTAATGGAAAAAAAATTATTAACTTCTGACATTCGAGTAGACTGCCCAGAATATGAAGAAAAACCTACCACTGCCCCTAACTAAAATTTTTATTTTAGCTTTCAAGTCTAAGTAGACTCATAAGTTAAAATAAACAAAAAGCTTGCGTAACCAAATGATTACATTTATATTTGTAACCAAACGATTACGTAATATTATGAGAAGAGACGTTTTTCAAGCGATAGCCGACCCTATTAGAAGGGATATTATTCAATTAATTTCAAACGAAATACTCACTGTAAATACTGTAGCTGAAAAATTTGAAATTAGTAGACCCGCAATCTCAAAACATCTGAAAATATTGAGTGAATGCGGTATCATTGAAATTAATAAAAAAGGGAGAGAACGTTATTGCCAAATTCAACCTCAAAATCTTATTCCCGCTTTTTTATGGTTGGAACAATATCAAAAATTATGGGAGAACAAACTAGACTCTTTTGAAAATTATTTAATGAAACTACAATCAAAAACCAATGAAAATGAATAAAACCAATGAAGCTAACAACAGAACCGTAACAATTAAAAGAACATTCAATGCGCCCATAAGTCTAGTTTGGGAGGCTTGGACTCAACCTGAGCATATAGCTGAGTGGTGGAGCCCTAAAGGAATGAAAACGCAAATAATTGAACATGAATTTAAAGTCGGAGGAAAATGGAAATACTCGATGCCTATGCCAGATGGCAACGAATTTATTGCAGAGGGAATTTATACAGAAATTATTGAATTAAAAAAAATTGTTTCTTCTGCTAATTTTAGACCCATGACAGAAGGCGTAGAGATACAATCGATTTTTAAAGAAAATGGAAATAAAACTGATTTTACTTTTGCTATTATTCATGCTACCGAAGCATATAAAATCCAACAAGAAAAAATGGGAATTTTAAACGGTTGGGGATCTGTATTTACCCGACTTGAAGAATTTTTATCTACTAAATTTTAATTCAAAAACTATTCGATTATGAAAACAATGACATGTAAACAATTAGGAGGTGCTTGTGACATCAAATTTCAAGCAAATACGTTTAAAGAAATTGCAGAAATAAGTAAAAAACATGGAATGGAGATGTTTCAAAAAAAAGACGCACCACACTTAAAAGCGATGAATGCTATGCAAGAATTGATGCAATCTCCAAACGACATGAAAAAATGGTTTGATCTCAAGAGAAAAGAATTTGATAAGTTATCTCAATAATACTATTACAATCTACAAAACGACAAAGGGCATTGATATATAAATCAATGCCCTTTGTCATTCTATTCAGTTCACAACTAAATTTATTAAAAAATTTTACTTTTAATAATTTCCTTCAAATACTATTTCTACTTAAACGAAGGATCTTAATCCAAATGATAAATTTCTCTAATATTTTTCAAAATCTTATCAAAATCGATTTTTAAATCAATTAGGTTTCCCGTGTGTATATCAAATACCCAACCGTGTACAACCAAACCTCTTTCTCTATAAGCTCTTTGCACAGAAGCAACCTTCATCATATTTATACATTGCTCTTCTACATTTAATTCGATCAATCTGTTGTATCTTTTTTCCTCATCATCGATCGCATTTAATTCCGTTTTATGCAAGCGATACACATCTCGAATATTTCTTAACCATGGGTTTAGCAAACCTAAATCTGCCGATTGCATTGCTGCCTTTACACCGCCACAACCATAATGTCCACAAATAACAATATGTGGGACTTTTAAATGTTCTACTGCATATTCAACTACAGACATCACATTTAAATCTGTATTGGGCACCATATTGGCAATGTTTCTATGTACAAAAACATCACCAGGACCTAAGCCCATTAAATCTTCAGCTGTTACCCTACTATCAGAGCAACCAATGTATAACAATTCTGGGTTTTGTCCTTTTCCCAAATTTTCGAAATAGTCTTTTTCAAGCTCTAATTTATTATTAATCCACTTTTTATTATTGTCAAAAACTTTACTAAAATTCATCTTTGTCTATTTTAATATTAAACAACAACATTACTTTTCACCCAATCAAGACAGCTATCAAAATTAGAAAACATATGCTCTCTAGGAATCAAATCAGGAATAATATCAATACGTTCCATCATATATTTTGGCTGGTCCAAAATACCTACAAATAATACGTTTTTTCCTTCATTTTTTAAATCTACTAAAATATCTTCAATAACGTACAAACCAGATTGATCTATATAGGGCATTCTTCCCATTCTTATGATGACTGTTGATGCCGATTCTGGAATTTGTTTGGCCAATTGTTGAAAATTACTTGTAGAACCAAAAAATAAAGGTCCTTTTATATGCTTGATAAATACTTCATTTTTCAATTTTTCAGGAAAATCAGCTTCATCCTTCCAATTTTTTTCTTTTTTCAGAGACTTTACATCAGATTGTTTTGCAGTAACATCTCCAATTTTTTTCATAAAAATCAAACATGCAATCACCAAACCAATTCCAACAGCATTTACCAAATTCCAAAATGTAGATAGTAACAAAACTGTTATCATAATAAGCACTTCTGAACTTACTTTTATAGGGCCTATTTTTAAATCTTTTGGCAATACACGAATGGCTTTCAATCCTTTATAATCCATTACACCTATACCAACCGTAATCAAAATTCCTGCAAGAACGGATGCTGGAATCTTAGAAGCAATAGGACTTAATACTAAAAGCACCAATAATAACACTACACCTGCAACCATTCCTGAAAGTTTTGTTTTCCCTCCAGCTTTGATGTTCACAACTGTTCGTATCGTAGCTCCTGCACCTGGAATACCTCCAAAGAATGCTGCTATGGTATTTCCAACACCTTGTCCAACCAATTCCTTGTTAGGATTGTGCTTTGTTTTTGTCATATTATCTGCCACAACACTGGTTAACAAAGAATCTATCGCTCCTAATAGCGCCAATGTAATTGCTGAAAAAACATAAGGTAATAAATTAAAAAAATTAAATTCTGTTAGAATCTTTAAATTAGGAATGGGCAACCCACTAGGTATTTCATCTATAGACCTGTAATTTAAACCAAAGCCGTAGGCAACACCAGACACCAATAACAAGGCAACCAATGTACTAGGTATTGAAGTTGTAATTTTTTTGAATCCATAAATAATCACAATAGTACTTAGTGCCAAAATAAACTCCAGCCAATTGATGTTTTTCAATCCTTTTGGCATTGCTTTTAATGCTCCTAAGACGCCTGAAGTATTTTTAGCTACCAATGATTTTGCTTCTTTTAAAATTGAAGCATCATCAATAGCAGAAGCTTTTTCTATTGTTTGCGTAAAATTTTCCAATACGAGAACCCCTTCCCCAACTTCTTTTTTAAGAATTTTCTCCAAAATAATTTCTTCTGCTTGGGGCTTGAATTTATTTACCAAATCTACATCCTCTTTTGGATAATATCCAATAGCTGGTAATATTTGTGTAATCAATATAATGACTCCAATAGCCGTCATGAATCCTGAGACTACAGGGTAAGGAATGTATTTTATATATTTTCCAAGGCCTAACAAACCCAATCCGATTTGAAAAACACCCGCCATTATAAAAACAGTTAAAATAGCCGGCAATGCTTTAGAAACATCTCCCTCATTAATTGCAATAATTCCTGAAATAACAACCATACTCACAGCTACCATTGGTGCTGTTGGCCCAGAAATCTGTGTATTCGTTCCACCTAATAAAGCGGCAAAGAAACTTAAAAAAATAGCACCATATAATCCAGCACTTGGGCCTAAACCAGAAGAAACTCCAAAGGCTAAGGCTAATGGCAATGCCACGATTCCAGCAGTAATACCTCCAAAAGCATCGCCTTTGAGGTTTGAAAATAATTTTTTCATTTATTGTATGTATTAATTTATAAATTGGACATGAAACTAGTACCGTTTCCACTTCTCAAAATTCACAAATTAACATTTAGGAGGAGGCGTAGTGCACTCTAGGTTACTCGACCTGACAAAAGAAGGTCTTTGATCGCTTAAAGTATTTTTTTTCTTGTTTTCTTTAAAAAGGTACACGGACAATTCCGGTATTATTTTCTTTTCGTTTT
>Ga0105356_10001392_pt1 | contig 23811 bp, 18 predicted proteins | sample GOMGulsemesocosm_3_FD_83502 | JGI IMG/M metagenome (GOLD analysis project Ga0105356, IMG submission 83502) | Methane-oxidizing microbial communities from mesocosms in the Gulf of Mexico - GOM9D Gulf of Mexico | ecosystem: Environmental > Aquatic > Marine > Cold seeps | place: Gulf of Mexico... | reverse complement strand
TGTAGAATAAAAACAAAAAACACGAAATGAAGTCTACAAAAAATAGAAGTATTTTAATATTGATTTTTTTGTTTGTCATGACGTAGTTTTCTAATACCTTTGCTTTCTTAAAATTAGATTCATGATTAAAATTACATTACCAGACGGAAGTGTGAAGGAGGTTGCTAAGAACAGCACTCCTTATGACGTTGCAAAAAGCATCAGTGAAGGATTGGCTAGAGTTGTTATCTCTGCTAAATTTAACGATATAACTGTTGAAACCGTAACTCCTTTGACCACCGACGGAAGTCTAGTTTTATATACATTTGACAGCCCCGAAGGTAAAAAAGCTTTTTGGCACTCCTCTGCTCACGTATTGGCACAAGCTATTCAAGAAATCTATAAGGGTGTTAAATTGACTATCGGTCCTGCTATTGACAATGGCTTTTACTACGATTTAGACTTAGGTGAAAAAACAATTTCTGAAAATGACTTTGGTGCCATCGAAAAGAAATTTATAGAATTGGCAAGAGGAAAACATGAATTTAAATTACGTGAAGTATCCAAAGCAGATGCCTTAGCAAAATACAAAGAAGAAGGAAATGAATACAAAGTTGAGTTGATTGAAAACTTAACTGACGGAGAAATTACTTTTTGTGACCATAGCGACTTTACCGATTTGTGTAGAGGTGGTCATATTCCAAATACTGGAATCATTAAAGCTATTAAAGTAATGAGTGCTGCTGGTGCTTATTGGCGTGGAGATGAAAAGAATAAGCAATTGACTCGTTTGTATGGAATATCTTTCCCTAAACAAAAAATGCTTACTGAGTATTTAGAATTGTTAGAACTTGCAAAACAACGCGACCACAGGAAATTAGGTAAAGAATTAGAATTGTTCGCCTTTTCTCCTAAAGTAGGACAAGGCTTGCCTTTATGGCTGCCTAAAGGAGCTGCCTTGAGAGATAGGTTAGAGCAATTTTTGAAAAAAGCACAAAAAAAAGCTGGATATGAGATGGTAATTACGCCTCATATCGGACAAAAAGAATTGTACGTTACTTCTGGTCATTATGAAAAGTATGGTGCAGATAGCTTCCAACCAATTCATACACCAAAAGATGATGAGGAATATTTATTGAAACCAATGAATTGCCCACATCACTGTGAAATATACAATGTAAAACCTTATTCATACAAAGAGTTACCCAAACGATTTGCTGAGTTTGGTACTGTTTATAGATACGAACAAAGTGGAGAATTGCATGGATTGACTCGCGTACGCTGTTTTACACAAGACGACGCTCATATTTTCTGTACACCAGATCAATTAGATTCAGAATTCAAAGCCGTTATAGATTTGGTATTGTATGTCTTTAAAGCCTTAGGATTCGAAGATTTCACAGCACAAGTCTCTTTAAGAGACCCTGAAAACAAAGAAAAATATATTGGTAGTGATGAAAATTGGGACAAAGCAGAACAAGCAATCATCAATGCAGCCAATGAAAAGGGCTTGAAAACAATAGTTGAGTATGGAGAAGCGGCCTTCTACGGCCCAAAACTAGATTTCATGGTAAAAGATGTTTTGGGAAGAAGTTGGCAACTTGGAACGATTCAAGTAGACTACAACCTGCCTGAACGTTTTGACTTAAACTACAAAGGATCAGACAACAAATTACACAGACCAGTAATGATTCACCGAGCTCCTTTTGGATCTATGGAAAGGTTTATTGCTATTTTATTGGAACATACAGGAGGTAATTTCCCATTGTGGCTTACTCCAGAACAGGTTATGATACTGCCAATCAGTGATAAATATGAAAAATATGCGAAAAAGGTTTCAGAACTGCTAGAAAATTCCGAAATTCGCGCCCTAATTGATTCTCGAAGTGAAAAAACGGGAAGAAAAATTAGAGATGCAGAAATGAGCAAAGTACCTTACATGATTATTGTAGGAGAAAAAGAAGAAAATGAAGGTTCTGTATCTATAAGAAAGCACGGAGAAGGTGATTTAGGATCATTTACAATTGAAGATTTTGTTCAATTGGTACAAAAAGAAGTAAACAGTACGTTAGTACAATTTTAAATAACACCTGTTTTAACAGGCTTAAATTTTTTAGTCATAGCAATACGTAGAAACAGAGCACCAAGAAAACCTTGGAGAGTTCAAAACGAAGACCAGCACAGAATCAACGGAAAAATTAGAGACGTTGAAGAAGTTAGATTGGTAGGAGACAACATTGAAGTCGGTGTTTATCCAATCAGAAAAGCAATAGAATTTGCTAGAGAACAAGAATTGGATTTGGTTGAGATTTCACCCAAGGCAGTTCCACCTGTTTGTAAAATTATTGATTACAAAAAATTCTTGTACGAACAGAAAAAGAGAGAGAAAGCACTTAAATCTAAAGCAACGAAAGTTATTGTTAAAGAAATTAGGTTCGGACCTCAAACAGATGAGCACGATTATGAGTTCAAGAAGAAACATGCAATTAAATTCCTTAAAGAAGGAGCTAAATTAAAAACGTTTGTTTTCTTTAAAGGACGTTCAATCATCTTTAAAGATCAGGGACAAATCTTATTATTAAGATTGGCTCAGGAACTTGAAGAGTATGGTAAGGTAGAACAAATGCCTAGACTAGAAGGAAAGAGGATGATTATGTTCATTGCTCCTAAAAAGAAGTAATGCATAAATGTTGAATTTGTCAAGGTTATTTTTAGAACAAATACCCATTGACTCAATTCAATATAAAATATATAAGTAAGAATTATAAAACTAAGGAGAGATGCCTAAAATGAAAACAAAATCTAGTGCTAAGAAGAGATTCAAAGTTACTGGAAGTGGAAAAATAAAAAGAAAGCATGCTTTTAAGAGTCATATTTTGACAAAAAAATCTAAAAAGCGTAAATTAAAGTTAACTCATGACGGTTTGGTTCACAAATCAGATACAGCTAACATTAAACAACAATTAAACTTAAAATAATCTTTTAAGTTTAATAGGTAATTATTAACCTTGGAGTAGCGCTTAAGTTTCGAAAGAACGCCTACTACAAAAAAACATTGAAATTATGCCAAGATCAGTAAATTCAGTAGCCTCAAGAAAAAGAAGAAAAAAAATCTTGAAGGCAGCAAAAGGTTACTTTGGGCGTCGTAAAAACGTTTATACAGTAGCAAAAAATGCAGTAGAAAAAGCGATGTGCTATGCATACCGTGACCGTAAAAACAACAAAAGAAACTTCCGTGGATTATGGATCCAACGTATCAACGCTGGAGCTCGTGCTCATGGAATGTCTTACTCTCAGTTTATTGGGAAAGTTAAAGCTAATAACATTGACTTAAACCGTAAGGTTTTAGCTGATTTAGCTATGAACAATCCTGAAGCTTTTAAGGCTATCGTTGACAAAGTAAAATAAATTATTAAATCTCTTACTTATATTAAAAACCTCAAACGAAAGTTTGAGGTTTTTTTATGAAGCATACTCACTCTTTATCTGTAAAAAAAAGCTTCAAACAATTTGTCTGAAGCCTTATTATTTTATTATACTACTGTATAATTATTGGGTACCGGTATATTAGTTTCCCTTTGCGTAATCTGCTAAAAAGGTAGCCAAACCACTATCTGTTAAAGGGTGCTTTAACAATCCTTCAATAGCGCTTAATGGTCCAGTCATTACATCTGCACCTAATTTAGCACAGTTGACAATATGCATTGTGTGTCGTACAGATGCTGCTAAGATTTCAGTTTGAAAACCATAGTTATCATAGATAAGCCTAATTTCTTCAATCAACCCCAATCCGTCTGTAGAAATATCATCTAGACGCCCAATAAATGGTGAAACATATGTTGCTCCTGCTTTTGCTGCCAATAAAGCTTGTCCTGCTGAAAACACCAAAGTTACATTTGTTCTAATTCCTTTTGATGAAAAATACTTACATGCTTTTACACCATCCTTTATCATCGGTAACTTTACTACAATTTGTGGGTTTAAGGCTGCTAATTTCTCTCCTTCTGCAATCATACCTTCATAATCGGTAGAAATCACTTCTGCAGAAACATCGCCCTCTACTGCTTCACAAATATCTACATAATGTTGAATAATATTTTCCTGACCAGTAATTCCCTCTTTAGCCATCAATGATGGATTTGTAGTAACCCCGTCCAATACTCCTAATGCTTGAGCTTCTTTTATCTGCTCTAAATTTGCTGTATCAATAAAAAATTTCATATTCCTTTATACTAATTAATTAGATTATTTTTTAAAACGGCAAAGTTAGGTTAATTAATGGAAAGAAAGGAAAATAAAGCGCATAAAAAATGGCAAGCTACCTACATCACACTGCTACGACTATGTACCCTTGCTGTGTTCCCACCCTGGGGGATTCCAAAGGAGCTAGTTGTGTAGGACTTGCCGCTGCAAAATTACAATCATTTTTCAGTTTCTGCAATTTTTTTGACATAAAAAACTTGTATTTTTTTTAACATTTTAACTGTGAAGTAATTAGTCAATAAATACAAGTCGGTCACAGGTAATATCTAACATTCTCTTTCTTAAGAGGGATTAAAACGATAAAAAAAAGACCAATCATTTAAGCTAAATTTTGTTTCAAAATAAAAAACGACAAAAATTTAAACATTTTACAACGTTTCTTATGATTAAAATAACAATTCAATTTTAGTATTATCCAAAAAACTATTTAGTAATGAGTATATTTGTTGTCTAAAAAATTATTTTTTTTGAGGTATTTCATCGAACTTTCATACAAAGGAAAAAACTATCATGGTTGGCAAATACAACCTGAAGATATAACTGTACAAGAAAAATTAAACAAGGCCTTGTCAAAAATATTAAACAGAACTACCTTAACAGTAGGAGCTGGAAGAACTGACACAGGAGTACATGCTTCTCAAATGTTTGCACATATAGATTCGGATAAAGAAATTGATCCAGATATTTATATATATAAATTAAATTCTATATTACCTAGTGACATTGTTATACATAATCTTTTTAAAGTGAATGCAAATGCCCATGCACGTTTCGATGCATTGACTAGAAGTTATGAGTATCATATCTATTTGGGCAGAAATGTATTTTTGTTAGATACAACTTGGCAAGTTTATCATCAAAAATTAGACATTTTAAAAATGAATGAGGCAGCTCAAATTTTATTGAGTTATACAAATTACAAGTGTTTTTCAAAATCCAAAACAGAAGTAAAAACTTATAACTGCAAAATAACGCATGCGATGTGGAAACAAAAAGGAGATATTCTTACCTTCCATATTACGGCAGACCGATTCTTAAGAAATATGGTAAGAGCAATTGTTGGCACTTTGGTGTCAATTGGAAAAGGAAAAACTTCCCTTTCTGATTTTATAAAAATTATTGAAAGTCAAGATAGATGTTTGGCAGGGACCTCTGCTCCTTCACAGGGATTGTCTTTGACTTCGGTAACTTACCCTGAAAATATCAAATATGAGTAAAAAAACAACTGGTAAAATTTTTGACATACAGATATTCAAACGCCTTATGGGCTTTGCTAGAAAATATCGAATACATTTCTTTATCGCTTGTCTGGCTGCAATATTGCTTGCTGTAATTGCTGCTATTAGACCCTATTTATTAATAGAAACAGTAGACGGTTATATCAAAACAAAAGATGCAGAAGGTCTATTGTTTTATACATTATTAATTTTGGCTGCTCTTATTACAGAGGTGCTTCTTAATCTAACTTTTATCTATATTGCCAACTGGTTAGGACAACACATCATCAAAGACATACGTACCAAATTGTTTGAACATGTTATACGTTTTAAAATGTCTTATTTTGACAAATCATCTGTTGGACAAATGGTTACTAGAGTTGTTTCTGATGTAGAAACAATTGCTCAGTTCTTTGGTCAAGGTTTGTTTATGATTATAGGTGATTTATTAAAAATGTTTGTAATAGCCGTTACAATGCTTGTACTTAATTGGAAATTGGCATTGGTTTCATTCACTGTATTGCCTATAATTATATATGCTACAAAAGTATTTCAAGCATCTATCAAAGTAGCCTTTCAAGAGGTTCGGAAACAAGTTGCTAATTTAAACGGATTCGTACAAGAACGCGTCACTGGTATGCAAATTGTTCAACTTTTCAGCAGAGAAAAAATTGAATATGATAAATTCGTTGCTATCAATGACATTCATAAAAAAGCACATATAAAAACTGTGTGGTATTTTTCTATCTTTTATCCCATTGCAGAAATTTTATCATCAATAGCTATAGGTTTACTCGTTTGGTTTGGAGGTTTGAATTCAGCACTTGAAGGATCTGTAACCACAGGAGAGGTTATTGGCTTTATTATGATGTCGGAAATGCTCTTTAGACCTTTAAGACAAATCGCAGATAAATTTACAACATTACAAATGGGAATGGTTGCTGGAGATCGTGTGTTCGAAATTATGGATACTAATGAAAGTATCTCTAAGGAAGGGACTATAGAAATTTCATCGTTAGAAGGTAGCATCCAATTTAAAAATGTACATTTTAGTTATATTGAAGGAGAAGAAGTTTTAAAAGGCATTTCTTTAAACGTAAAATCTGGAGAAACTGTTGCTATTGTTGGAGCTACAGGTGCTGGAAAATCGACTATCATTAATTTGATCAATCGCTTCTACGAAATTGATTCTGGTACTATTTCAATTGATGAAATGGACATTAATAATTTCACTTTAAATTCATTAAGAGATCATGTAGCTATCGTATTGCAAGATGTATTTTTATTTTCAGAATCTATCTATAATAACATTACATTAAAAAACGAATCGATTTCTCTTGAACAAGTCAAAACGGCAGCAAAGCAAATTGGAATTCATGATTTTATAATGAGCCTTCCAAATGACTATTACTACAATGTCAAAGAAAGAGGAAGCATGCTGTCCTCAGGCCAACGACAACTGATAGCATTTTTAAGAGCTTATGTAAGCAATCCTTCCATATTAATCTTAGACGAAGCGACCTCCTCTGTAGATTCTCATTCAGAACAAATGATACAATTTGCAACAGATAAAATCACTAAGGGAAGAACTTCCATAATAATTGCACACAGATTGGCAACTATTCAAAAAGCAGACACAATTATTGTAATGGACAAAGGACTTGTTGTTGAAAAAGGAACACATAAAGAACTATTGCAAAATGAAAAAGGGTATTATAAAAATCTATTTGACAAACAATTTAGTGAAGAAGTAATAGAACTATAATAGGTGTTTAACGACATTTTGTAAATATTTAATTTTATACAAAATTTTAATTATCACAATTGTCACGATAATTGTTACAAAAAGATTCACAAACCTGTTTTCCTCGTGAGTAATATGTTCCATAAATACTCTTGTAAAGGTGAATACAATAACGTGTAAGGCATACATGCCTAAAGAATATTTCCCTAAACTAGACAATCTTTTACTTTCTAAAAATTTTGGTCTATTTAAAGCTACCAATAGCCCTCCTACTCCCATTAAAAAAGTTGAAAAGAAATAATCTGAGAAATCTAATCTATAAAAAGTTTTTAATAGATATCTTTCTAATAGGTGTAAAAAAAATCCTATACAAAAAACTAAAACACTTACTTTAATACCTATATTTCTTTTTTTTAAACTGATAAAAGCTCCTAAAAAAAATGGCAAAGAAGAAAAAAAGATATAATCCCTAGTATTAAAAGGTACTAATATACCAATAGCACTATATCTATAACCTCTTCCAATAACACCATAAACATATAATGAGACAGCAATGATTAAAAGAAATTTAATCCTCTTAACACCTATTAAAAAATATAAAAAAGCAGTCAAATACAAACTTGTAAAAAACCATAAATGAAAGGATGCATCTCCCCGTAAAACACCAACAAATGAGCTTTTAATATAGCCTAAATCCAAAAACACAAAACTCCAAGTATTGGAAAACCTTATAAAGGCATAACAAAAAACATAAATACAATTCCATAAAAAAGAAAGAATTACTAATTTCTTAATAAAATAAAAATAGACTTTTGGGGAATTGTTTACAATCAATTTTTTTGTAAGAAAAAAACCGCTTACTGCAAAAAAGAATGGAACAGCAAAACGACTTATTTCTTTAATAAAAACTCCAAAAAGTCCGTTAAAACTAGAATAATGAAGAAACACAATACATATAGCAGCAATAAACCTTAAAGAATCTATAGATTTATTTCTCTCTTTAATAATCAGATCCCCTTTCATTTTTAAACTAGATGCATTTTAATTTTATCTAACAATTCTTCAATTGAAACAAATAATTCAAATTCACCGTCTTTAATCAAGGATATTTTACCTGTTTCCTCAGATACAACAACACAAATACTATCAGTTCTCTCCGTTATCCCAATAGCGGCTCTATGCCTCAATCCAAATCTACTCGGCAATGCTTTTTCAGATAATGGCAGCACCACTCTGGTTGCCGTAATAAAATTATCTTTTATAATAGTTGCTCCATCATGCAATGGACTATTTTTGTAAAAAACACTTTCCAATAAAGGAATGGTAATTTCGGCATTCATATAATCACCCGTTTGCTTTACAAAATCCAAACTATTATTTCTCTCAATAACTAGCAATGCTCCTGTTTTCGTTTGAGACATTTTTTCACATGCCGCAACGATACTCTCCGCATCTACTTCCGAAGTGATTTCAGTTTTTAAAAACTTCAATTGCTTTATAAAACTTCTTTTTGAAGAAATATTTGCTGATCCTAACATTAATAAAAACTTACGGAGTTCAGGGTGAAATATTATCAACATTGCAATAGCCCCTCCTCCTACTAAAACCTCCAATATACTACTCAACATTTCCATTTTTAAAGCCTGAGTAACTTTATAAATCAAAAAAACAATGGTAATACCAATAAAAATATTTATTGCAACAGTTCCTTTTAAAAGTTTATAAACATAGTACAACAAGACACCTACAAGAGTGATATCTAAAAAATCTAAAAAAGTAAAATCTAAAAAATCCAAATGAAAACTGTTTTATGTAAAAATAGCAATTAAAACCGACTCTTCAGCTTGTCAATTTCTTACCCGTATTAAAAAACTTAATTTTTCAATTCTTCTGAGATTTCACAAATTGGAATAGGGTTCATTTTATGTTGATTTATTCTATTCAGTCTACTATAAATTTTAAAAACCTCTTTTTCCCTGCCTAATAAGTCTGAATCTTTTAATCCTTTTTCTTGTTGCATCATTGCCACTTCCAATTCATCGTAAGATGCACCTATTTGATCTTCATCCGTTCTACTATCTCCAAACAAACCATCTGTAGGAGCTGCTTGTTGTATCGAGTCTGGCACTCCTAAAGCTGCAGCCAAAGCAAAAACTTCTGATTTAACCAAATCTGCTATTGGGCTCACATCTACTCCTCCATCTCCATATTTTGTATAAAAACCGACTCCAAAATCCTCTACTTTGTTTCCTGTTCCTGCAACCAAACAAGAGTTTAGCCCAGCTATATAATACAAAGAAGTCATTCGAATACGTGCTCTTGTATTTGCCAATGTCAAATCTTTTAGAGCATCGGATGGAGAGTCTTGATAAACTTTTTGAAACACTTCAAATGTTTCTGTCAAATCAGTCCGAACACTACTTACATTTGAATATTTTCCTTTAAGTTGTTTGATATGTTCTTCTGCCCTTGAAACTTGATTTTCATCTTGATGAATAGGCATTTCAACACAAATGGTTCTCAAACCAGTTTTTGCACAAAGCGTAGAAGTTACAGCAGAATCAATTCCTCCAGAAACTCCTACAACAAAACCTTTTACTCCAGCTTTTACAGCGTATGATTTTAACCAATTTACAATATATGATGCTACTTTTTCGGAATTCATTATCGTTAGATTTTTAGTATTTTTGATCCAAACAAAAGTAATCAAATTAATAATTAATAAACATTACTTTTTAGCGTTTCATTATAAAGTCATATTAAAAATATATTCTAACACTTTTTACAAAAAAATGAAAAATATTTTCTCAATCACGTTCTGTTGTCTGTTCTTTTTCAATTGTAAAAAACAAGCTACTCCAAAGGTTGACACTTCTTCAATTAAAATTGACGTTGATTATATAGATTTCCATACGTTATTTTATAACTCAGACAGCAACAAGCTTACTTCCTTAAAACAGTCCTTTCCTTACTTATTTCCTTCCAATATTAAAGATGAAGTATGGTATTCTAAAATGCAAAATAAAGAAGAGAAGATACTCTATAAAATGGTTGACAGTACTTTTGGTGATTTCAAAATGGAAGAAAAGAAAATAACCAATTTATTTAAACATATAAAACACTACAAACCTCAATTTACTCCGCCAAAAGTAATTACACTAATTACAAACTTAGATTATGATAGTAAAGTTATTTATGCCGATTCTTTACTTTTAATTTCATTGGATATGTATTTGGGAAAAAAAGCAGAAGTTTATAGCAGTTTCCCTTCCTATATTTCAAACAATTACACACCCGAACATTTAATCGTAGATATTGCCAAGAGTATAGCTAAAAAAGAATTTTCATTTGTAAACGGAAGGACTTTTCTTGAGTCTATGATATTTTATGGCAAAGAATTATTCCTATTACAATCATTAATCCCTAATAGTTCTCAAAAAGAAATTATTGGATATGAAGATCAAAAGTACAATTGGACAATTCAAAATGAATCAGAAATATGGAGCTATTTTATTACTGAAAAATTGCTATATAGTACGGATAAAAAATTAAACAATCGATTCCTAAACAATGCGCCATTTTCAAAATTTTATTTAGATACAGACATGGATTCACCTGGTAGAATTGGTGTATGGATAGGCTGGAAAATTGTACAATCTTTCATGAAAAACAATAACGTCTCACTTCAAAAAATGTTACTTCTTAACTCTGAAGTTATTTTCAGAAAATCCAAATACAAACCAAAAAAATAAGGTTGTCTAAAAAAGGTGATTTTTTTATTTTAGACTGTGTTTCATTTAAATTATTTATTTTGCTACAAATTAGAAAGTAAAAAACTCCTCCTAGTGGGGCAAATTAAACTTTTTAGAAATGTACCATGGCTATCGGCCCAGATACTATTTACTTTATAAACTCCTCTTAAAACAACTTTTCTGATAATCAATGTACCCCGACGCAAAGCGTCGAGGAGTTCTTTAGATTAAAGTCAGCCGACAATACCGTTTATTGCAAAAAAAAGACTGTCTTTTCAAACAGCCTTATTTCATATCAATCATGATAAAGTATCTTAATTAAACTTCATAACTACTCTATTATTTTTAGCATTTTCTACCTTATTGTCAGTATCATATTTTAGTTGACTCCCTCCCAATCCTATTACTTCCAATCTATTTTCAGAAATCTCTTTTACTTTTACGAGGTACTTCTTAATAGCAAATGCTCTACGTTTTGATAAATCTAAATTGTACTTCAAATTAGGTTTGTTACTTGTATGAATTTCAATAATAAACTTTGTTGCTTTAAAATCTAGCATTACATCAGCTATTTGATCTAAAACAGCTAAATTATTACTTTTTAGCACATGTCCTTCTGAACGAGCAAATTGAATTTTACTCACTAATTGATTCAATTGATCCCCTACACTACTCGTTAAGACTTGTTCTGGACATCCATTATTTTTAGCACTTCCCTTTACATCTGGACAAAAATCTTTGCTATCTACTACTCCATCACCATCCAAATCTTCATCTTCAGGGCAACCATTATTAGATACCTTTCCTTTAATCAATGGACATCTATCTTTGTAATCTGGTACACCATCTTTATCACTATCAAAAGAAACACCGTTATTATATACTTTTACGTTAGGAGGTGTGTTTGGTTCCTTGTCAAAAACATCTGCGACTCCGTCCCCATCAGTATCCTTAGCCTCAACATTCAATTCTTGCTTATTATCTTCATCTTTTGATTTCACTCCACCTATCGGACAACCATTATTAGCAACCGCTCCCTTCGCAAATGGACAATCGTCTTTATAATCGGCAATACCATCTCTATCAGAATCTACAGAAACACCGTCTCCATAAACCCTTGATTCTTTTGATGTATTAGGTTCTTTATCATATAAATCAATAACACCGTCTCCATCTGTATCAACAAAATTTTGAGAAAGATTAGTCTCTTTATCAATATTCTCTAAATCTGAACATCCATTATTTTCAATACTCCCCTTTATGAAAGGGCATTCATCTTTATAATCTGGAATACCATCAGTATCTGAATCTACAGAAACACCATCTCCATAAACTTTAACATCGACTGGTGTATTAGGCTCTTTATCATAAAGATCGGTAACACCATCTCCATCTGTATCAACAGTAGCATTTATATCTAAAGAAATTATTTCGTCTATTTCTGGACAACCGTTTCTTTCAACCGATCCTTTAGCAAAAGGACATTCATCTTTATAATCAGCAATACCGTCTGCATCTGAATCTACAGAAACACCATCTCCGTAAACTCTTGCTCCTTGCGGCGTATCTGGTTCTTTATCATACAAATCTGTTACTCCATCTCCGTCTGTATCAACGGTACTATTTGCTCCTGAAGAAACTACTTCATTTCTTTCGGTACAACCATTTCTTTCAACAGTCCCTTTTACAAATGGACATTCATCTATATAATCAGCTATTCCGTCTGCATCTGAATCTACAGAAACGCCGTCTCCGTAAACTCTTGCTCCTTGAGGTGTATCTGGCTCCTTATCATACAAATCTGTTACTCCATCTCCATCTGAATCAACAGAAGTATTTATATCTGAAGAAATTGTTTCATTTCCTTCTGGACAACCATTTCTTTCAACAGTCCCTTTTGCAAACGGACAATCATCTTTATAATCAGCAATGCCATCTGCATCTGAATCTACAGAAACGCCGTCTCCATAAACTCTTACTCCTTCTGGCGTATCTGGTTCTTTGTCATACAAATCTGTAACTCCATCCCCATCAGTATCAACTGTAACATTCGTTAATTTTGATATATCCAAAGTCATCAATTTAGAAGACAAATTGGTATCCAAACCACCACTTACCACTATTTCTTCTGTAAAAGAAACACCTTTATCATAAACCAACCTCCCTTCGACAGAATCAGGGTCAATAAAATTAATTTCTACACGTCTATTAAATTGCCGTCCAGCCTCAGTTTCATTTGTTTTAACAGGTTTCTCTTCACCAAAACCTTCTGAAGGAATCCTAACAGCATCTATATTTTTTCCTGTCAAATAATTACTTACTGATTTCGCTCTTCTCTTTGAAAGATCCAAATTGTAAGCTGCTTTCCCCCTGCTATCAGTATGTCCTTCAATTTTATATTTTGATTGAGGATATTCATTCATTATTCCAGAAATCTCATTCAAAGGCTTGTAAGATTCTTCTTTTAATTTATCACTAGCCGTCTTAAAATAAATACTTTTTGAAAGCAATGCTATTTGTTTGATTATTCTTTGTTTCTCTTCTTCATTAAACTGCACCTCTGGCTCTTCTTCCACCTCTGGTTCTTCTATAACCTCCTCTACAACAGGAATTGGACAACCTTCATTCTCTATTGGCCCCGGCTTTAAAGGACATTTATCTTTATAATCTTGCAAACCATCTTTATCACTGTCAATAGCTATCCCACTACCATAAACTTCAGCTCCCTCAGGAGTTTCTGGTTCTTTATCAAATAAATCTTCTACACCGTCATTATCGGAATCTACCAATTCCGAAGGATCTTTTTCATCTTCTTCGTTTATCCAAATAGCATATTTCTTTTTTTCTCCAAATTTATAAACAACACCTATATTTGTTACAAAGAAGGTTTCGTAATTTTGTTTTCTAGAAATGGCTGCATCCAAATGATCTTCGTTGTTCAAATTTAAAGTTGTACGTAATTCCAAGTCAAACTTTTTATTCAATCTATACTTCACACCAAGACCTGTATTTAAATAAATAGAACTTGCATGATCTCCATTGGGCCTATTTCCATTGGTTTCAAAATTAGCACCTTCTATAACCTTTCCTTTTTCAGTAACAATTAACTTAGAAGTATAACGCTGATATCCCATTCCTAGATAAGCACTGAAACTCCATTTTTCACTTTGTCTTCGCCATATATTATCAAGATTTAGGATTAAACTTGATTCCATCCCATATGAAATTCCTTCCATATGTAAACTCTCTCCTTTGTAAGCTTCTGCATATAAAATTTCATAAACATCTGATAAAAACTGACCAGATGCTCCCAATTGTGAAATATTTAATTTTACTTCAACACCTAGAATTGGATTGAACATTTTATTTGCATAAAAATAACCTCCAATATTAATAAAATTTTTACCATTCTCAGTTCCCAACGACCGAAAATCTCCATGCATTATCAAATTACTAAAACCAACACCTACAGCCCAAGTATTGAAATTTTGTTGATTTTTGAAAAAATTATTTTTAGTTGAACTCTTTTCAGTTATTCTTTCTTCATTTTGACCCAAGGCGTAAAATGAAGATAAAATAAATACAATTGTAATAATTCGTTTGCAATAGTCTAGCATTATTTTTTATAGGATTATTAGTAACAGTAATAAAACATTAGGGTATCTATAACAAAAGTAAATTATTCTTTTAAAATACATTCCTTTTTTTTTCTTTTTTTAATCAGTATTCTATCCATATTCATGTTTTGACTAAATAATATCCTACTTATGGTATTAAAAACAACTAAATTTTCATCTTTTGATATATCAATCACAGAAGTAATAATTTCACCATTAGACATCTAACACATTTAGGAACTACAAATTACCTAGTTAGAAACAAATTTCTGTAAGCAATTACTATTTTGTAGTACTAAACGTTTTAAAAAATAAAATGTATCTTTCTAAAAAAAAATGTGTCAAAATTATAGATGTTACGTTTATTCTAAAAGATTATGTCTAATTTTGCAATAGTAAATTAACTATGAAATAAAAAATGGTTTCCTAAAAAACTAAAAGTACGGATGCTGTCCCCCAACGGCTGTTTAATAAAATACTGGCGCCCCCAAGCCTTTTTAATAAAGTGACTCTGTCCCCCAGCAAGTCTTAATGTGTAATTGCCTCCCCCCAGGGCTGTTGGTTATATCTTATGATTATGAAAATTATTTCTGTTAAAAACGGCTGCTCTAATGGGCTTATTATTACTTGCATAAAAAAAATAGAAATTCTTTTTTTTATTTTCCTTTTCAGGGACTTTCACAATTACCTACAAACCATCCCTTATACAGAATCTAGTTCAGCTACTTTTGAAAGTTATATCCCAACAGATTGCCCCCCTGGAAATGCTTCAGATATTTCAGACAGAACAAATAATAAAAATTTGGTAACAACTACTTTTTCAGGTAACAAACTTGAAATTTTGTTTCAAACCAAAACGAATTCTCTAATGCTTCAAAATCCAAATCGAAATAAATTATTGGGCTTTGAACTTATAAATATGATATTAAAAAATTCAAAAACACCAACCAACATATATATTCCTATGTAAAAAAACCTGAAATAAATTCATCAAAAAAAATGCGACTTACTAAAATGAAAAACACAAAAATAAAACAACTTATTATAACAATACTCTTAGCATCATTCAGTCACAATATAGTCGCACAAGGACCACCACCACCTCCTCCTCCTCCAGGTTTGCCAATTGACGGTGGTATATTTTTGCTGATGAGCTTAGCTATTGGCTATGCAATAAAAAAAATTAGATAATAAGAACTTACTTGGATAAAAGCATTAATGATAAAGAGGATGGGGGTCCCCTTAAATTAATGCTTCCAAGTATTTTTTTTTAGAAATATATTCCTTGATAGCTACATTAGAAAAAGTTGTCATTCTATTACGACTATGTTACTTTTTATTATCCGAAACTAGTCCTCCAAATAAAACAAATCAGATGCAATACCATCAGCCAAAAATTTACCCTTTTTTGTTGTTTTTAAAATTCCATTTTTCAAGATCAAAGTCTCCTCAATCAAAAGAAATTTCATACATTTTTTTAAATAATTGGAATATTTCATACCAAAATCATTTTCTACCTTTTCCAAAGAAACACCAAAAATTGTACGTAATCCGGTCATTATATATTCATTATATTTATCTGTTATTGTTAGTTCCTCATACTCCAAAGCCAATTGACTAGCATTCAACAGCTTTAGATACTTGTTGTTATTTGAAACATTCCAAGAACGATGTGTTTTATTAAAAGAATGCGCAGAAGGGCCTACTCCAATATAATTGACACCTTCCCAATAAGAAATATTATGCTTTGAAAAGTAATTCGGTTTTCCAAAATTTGAAATTTCATATTGTATAAATCCATTTTTTTCTGTTTCAGAAACTAAAGTATTGAAATGTTCTAAAGCCAGATTCTCATCTAACGGTGGGTATTTTTTGTTTTTAATAAAACTTGCCAAAGCTGTTTTTTCCTCAACTGTCAAAGCATAACTTGAAATATGATTGACATTAAAACAAAAAGCCTTTTGTAAGTTTTCACTCCAACGCTCATTAGTCAAACCAGGAACTCCATAAATTAAATCAATAGTAATGTTATCAAAGTATTTTGTAGCAATCTCTAGACAATTTATTGCTTCTGAAGCAGAATGAGCCCGATTCATCATTTTCAAATCTTCTTCAAAAAAGGACTGCACACCTATACTCAACCGGTTAATCGCACTTTTTGAAAGCTCCTTTATTTTTTCGGGTACCAAATCATCTGGATTGGCTTCTAATGTAATTTCAGGAGTTTCAGAAACTTCATAATTCTCTCTTACTATTTTTAAAATATCTTCAACTTCAAATACCGTCAACAAACTTGGTGTACCTCCTCCAAAGTATATTGTTTCAATCAACTCATCCTTTAACTCCAAAGCACGTAGTTTCAATTCTTTTTGAATGGCAACCAACATTTCTTCTTTGTGTTTTAAAGAAGTAGAAAAATGAAAATCACAATAGTGACAAGCCTTTTTACAAAATGGAATGTGAATATAAATTCCTGACATTTATTTTTATTGAATGTTATTTATTTTAAGCTCTTATAAAAAATTAAGACCTTTAGATAACTGGTCCTCTTTGTTATTTTATGAGGTTTAAAATAACCAAATTAAAAACACGAATTTTGCTTATCTTATTTAAAGAGGTATTCGCATTAAGTACAAAAGTTACAAATACTAATTTATTTTAAATCGTATATTCTCCCTATCCAATCGTTCAAAAAATTCCGTAGAAATATTTAGTTTCATCCCTCTACTAGGTAACGTCAAATCTATTTTTTCTTTCCTTTCTCTTATTGCAAACTCTAACTTTTGCTTTCCAGCAATTTCATACTCTTTCAATACAGAATATAAGTGCTTTACATATTTAGCATTGATCTCAGTCATATTAAGTTGAATCGTTATTTTTTCACATTTATCATCCATTACATCATGCAATAGCATAAAGTTTGTAAATTTCAATCGTGGTTCACTTTCTGCTCCGGTCTCCTTATTTATCCAGCCTTTTTGCAATATTGCGCTTACATATAAAAACGAATTCACTACCAAAAAATGTCTAAACTGTAAATACTCATTTCCAAAAATTCGAAATTCATGACTATCTCCATAATCTTCGACTATAAAAGTTGCCCAACCTTTACCCATTTTTGAAACACGATGTTCAACAGCCGAAACGATAACTCCAAAATTTAATTTATGTCCTATATATTTCACCAGATCTTCCTTGAAAGCAGCCAGTTTCACATTGCAAAATTTTAATTCATTTCTAAAATCATCCAAAGGGTGTGCAGAAATAAACATTCCTGTAACTTCTTTTTCTTTTGCCAATAATTCCATGGTTCCCCATTTTTCACAACTAGGAATTTCTGGTTCAGGAAACGTTACCTCAGAAGCTTCACCAAACAAAGAAACTTGAGAAGAATTTTGACTTTCTTGGTATTTATTACCAAATTTTAGTGACTTTTCTAAAAATGTTGAATTCTTTTCATCTGTTATATAATATTGAGCTCTATGCGTTTTTGTAAAAGAATCAAAGCCTCCAGCCAAAATCAACCCCTCGACGGCTTTCTTACCTGCCAATCGTAAATCAATTCTTTTTACAACATCAAAAATCGAAGTAAACCAACCATTTTCTTTCCGCTCTCTAATAATTTCTTCAACAGCTCCACCACCAACACCTTTAATCGCTCCCATTCCAAAACGAATAGCACCTTGATCATTTACAGAAAACTTCAAATAAGATTCATTCACATCAGGCCCCAAAACAGTCAAACCTGCACGTTTACATTCTTCCATGAAAAACGCAACTTGTTTGATGTCATTCATATTATTAGACAATACCGCTGCCATATACTCTGCGGGATAATGTGCTTTTAAATAAGCCGTTTGATAAGCAATCCATGCATAACACGTAGAGTGTGATTTATTAAAGGCATAGGATGCAAAAGCCTCCCAATCTTTCCATATTTTCTCTAATGGTTTTTCTTCATGCCCATTGGCTACTGCTTGACTAATAAACAAAGGTTTCATTTTGGCCAGTACCGCAATCTGCTTCTTTCCCATTGCTTTACGCAAAGTATCGGCTTGACCTTTTGTAAAACTTGCCAAATCTTGTGAAAGTAACATTACTTGCTCTTGGTACACCGTAATACCATAAGTTTCTTCCAAACGCGCCTTCATTTCTGGAGCAGGTAAATCGTATAAAATTTCCTCTATACCATGCTTACGGTTAATGAAACTTGGAATGTATTCAATTGGTCCAGGTCGGTACAAAGCATTCATTGCAATTAAATCGGCAAACACTGTCGGCTTTAATTCCTTCATGTATTTTTGCATTCCAGCAGATTCATATTGAAAAATACCTACCGTTTCTCCCCTCTGGAACAACTCATAAGTTTTTACATCATCAATAGGAAAAAATTCAGGATCTAAATCTACATTGTGTCTCGCTTTTACAATCTTTACAGTATGCTTAATTAAAGTAAGGGTCTTCAGACCCAAAAAGTCCATTTTTAACAACCCAGCATCTTCCACAACGGAGTTATCAAACTGCGTGACGTACATGTCCGAATCCTTTGCAACAGACACAGGTACATATTTTGTAATATCATCTGGAGTAATAATCACACCACAGGCATGAATACCTGTATTTCTAACGGAACCTTCTAAAATTCTCGCCTTATTAATTGTTTCTGCTGTTAAATCATTCCCTTCAGATATCCTCTTCAATTCATTAACCATCTCCACCTCTTCAGAGCGTAGTTTTTCTTTCAAAGCTTTATCGTCAAGTCCAAAAATTTTCTTAAGCTTCATTCCTGGAATCAACTTGGCAACCCTATCAGCTTCATACAATGGTAAATCAAGTACACGAGCCGTATCTCTAATAGATGACTTTGCCGCCATTGTACCATAAGTAATGATTTGAGCTACTTGGTTTGCCCCATACTTATCAATTACATAATCTATAACCCGTCCTCTTCCTTCATCATCAAAATCAATATCAATATCGGGCATTGATATACGTTCTGGATTTAAAAAACGCTCAAAAAGCAAATCGTACTTAATGGGATCTATATTGGTTATCCACAAACAATAAGCTGCTACAGATCCTGCAGCAGATCCCCTTCCTGGCCCTACAGAAACCCCCATGTCTCGAGCAGCCCTTATAAAGTCTTCTACAATTAAGAAATATCCCGGATATCCAGTTTTAGCAATTACATCTAACTCTAAGTCTAACCTTTCTTTAATTTCGGGTGTAATTTCTTCATACCTTTTCTTTGCCCCTTCATACACCAAATGAGCCAAGAAATTATTTTCTCCACGTTTCCCGGAATCTTCTAAATCTTTAGCGTCTTGAAATTGTTCTGGTATATCAAAAGCAGGCAGCAACACATCACTTGTCAAAGTAAAAGGTGTTATTTTATCTACCAAGTCTTGAATATTGATAATGGCCTCAGGAACATCTACAAAAAGCTCCTTCATTTCTTCGGAAAGCTTAAAGTAATATTCCGAATTTGGCAAACCATATCTATATCCTCTACCACGACCAATCGGTGTTGCTTGTTTTTCACCATCTTTTACACATAATAAAATATCATGTGCATTGGCATCTCCCTTTCCTATATAAAAAGTATTATTAGTCGCAATAGTTTTGATATTGTATTCTGTAGCAAACTTTAGCAAGACTTTGTTCACCACATTTTCATCTTCTTGACCATGGCGCATCAACTCAATATACAAATCATCTCCAAATTGCTCCTTCCACCAAACCAAGGCTTCTTCTGCTTGTTTCTCTCCTACATTTAATATCTTACTCGGAATTTCCCCATACATGTTTCCTGTTAAAACAATTACATCTTCTTTGTGTTTTTCTATGACAGTTCTATCAATACGAGGAACATAATAAAAACCGTCTACAAATGCCGTAGATGACATTTTAGCCAAGTTTTGGTATCCATTTCTATTTTTTGCTAATAAAACTACCTGATACCCATTATCTTTTTGTTTTTTATCTAAATGATTATTACAAACATTAAACTCGCAACCAACAATAGGCACCAGCTCTTTACCATCAAAAGGCTCACCTGCCGCTTCGGCCTCTTCTTTTTGAGCTTTTATTCCTTTGTTATACCCAGCAACAGCATTGGTAAAATGGAAAGCCGCCATCATATTCCCTGTATCCGTCATTGCTACAGCAGACATGTTATCTTTACCAGCTGTATTGACTAATGTTCCTATCTCAATTGTAGATTGTAAAATAGAATACTGAGTATGATTATGCAAATGAGCAAAAGAAACATCTTTTAATAGCCCTTTATTTTTTGCAAGATCAATTTTACCACCTTCTTCTCCTTCTTCTTTTCTTTTTCTTATTTTTTCACTTTCCTTTTTAAGGTTTAAATGATTCAAACCAATGACTTCTATAGTCGTTGGATTTGCCCTATTAAAAACCTCTAAGTAGTCTGATTCAGCATGTAATTCATCCTTAGAATACACCTGTTTTCTAATCAACTCTAAAAAACAACGTGTTGTTGCCTCAACATCTGCTGTTGCATTATGAGCTTCTCCAAAACCTACACCAAACAAATGATTATGTAATTCAGTTAACGTAGGCAACTTAAACTTACCACCTCTTCCTCCAGGAATTTGACACATCTGTGCAGTTACTTCTGTACAAGTGTCTATTACAGGTAATTCTTGCAAATCGTTTTCTATTCCTAACCTGTGAAACTCACAGCCCATAATATTCAAATCAAACTTTACATTTTGCCCAACTACAAATTTAGATTTCGATAAAGCTATATTGAACCTCTCTAAACATTCTTTTAAAGATATACCTTGTTCTATTGCTAAATCCGTAGAAATACCATGTATTTGTTCTGCATCATAAGGAATATTAAATCCTTCAGGTTTCACTAAAAAATCATCATGTTCAATAACTTTGCCCAACTCATCATGCAATTGCCAAGCAATTTGAATACATCTTGGCCAATTGTCCGTATCCGTAATTGGTGCTTTAAAATTCTTTGGTAAACCAGTAGTTTCGGTATCAAATATTAAATACATAAAATCTTGTTGAGAGGTGCTTTTTAGAGGTCTTAAAAATACTAATAATATCGATGTCTTTAGTATCTTTTTATTAACAAAATAAACAACACATTATGGCTACTTAAAAATATAGAACCACTAAAACTACAATAAAAAAAAGAAGCTTAATTAACTTAAGCTTCCTTTCAATTCTCCTATAAAGAAGAATTATCTATCCTCCCCTTTTTCATAATAAGTATATTTTAAACAACCAAACTGTAATAAGCATTATTCAAAAGGTTATTTTAATATCATCACTAAGCATCTAATTAACTATTTTATACTACTTCAAATATAGAATGCTTATAACTTAAAAACAATAGCTATATATTATGATTTTTCTCTCTCCCTATAATTTGTAGTCTACAATTATTTAAATTTCTTCTAACAAAAAAAAGAAGCTTAATTTCTCAAGCTTCCTTTTAACTCTCCCTAAAAAAAGAGCACTAACAAACCACTTCTATATCAAAATATTTTATATTTATTCAAAAGCATTGCATTGTATCGAAATAGATTAACTCTATCGAACAACACTAAGTAAATGATCTAACTACATCAAGTTTCTAATATATTTCTTTTCCTAAAACGGCATCTCTAAATAGAAAGAATACTACTACCAAAAAGAAAAAAAACGCTGAACCTACCATAATTTTAAAATTAAATTAAACAAATTATTTACTTTCATTTTCCTAGCCAATTATCAGGCAAACACCTTAACAATTGTATACTACAAATATAAAACAGTAAGCTTCAAAGCACAATACCCTTTAAACATGAAATATTATACTCCCTATAAATAGGGTACTCCATATTTTATAAAATAAGAAAAACCCAAACCTGTAGGATTTCCGTATCAGGTTTGAGCTTCTATTTTATGTATAATCAACTTCTATCTCTTATTTTACAAACTGATCTATATTTATATTTAACCCTTTGGCTACACCAAGTCCCAACTTAGGACTTACACGGAACCAATGGCATATTTGCCTCATTATTATTTCTTCTTTCTTTCCACTTGAAATAGCACTCATAGAACCAATAATATTGGCTATTGTATTTTGTTGCTCTTGTTCTGAGAATACATCTTCAAATAATCCTTTAGGTTGTGAATAATGATCTTCGTCGTTTTCATTTCTATCAAAAAAAGCGACTTGTGCACTTTCCAGCTCATAAGTTGGTGTTTTTACATTGTCAACTTCGTAATTTCCATCAAAACTATTTGGAAAATAATTTGGAGCATCCGCTCCATTTCCATCAAAACGCATTGCCCCATCCCTATGATAGTTATTTGTCGAATAAGGACACCTATTGACAGGTAAGGCATCGTAATTTGCTCCCACTCGATAACGTTGAGCATCTGGATAAGCAAAAAGTCTTCCTTGCAACATTTTATCTGGAGAAAAACCAATTCCATCTACTAAATTAGAAGGAGAGAAGGCAGCTTGTTCTACATCTTGAAAATAATTTTGTGGAATTTCATTCAACTCAATTTCTCCAACCTCTAATAGTGGATACTCTGAATGTGGCCAAATTTTTGTCAAATCAAACGGATTCCATTTGAATTCTTTTGCTTCTTTTTGACTCATGACTTGAATCTTCAATGCATATTTTGGAAAATCTCCTTTGGAAATTGCATCCACCAAATCACGTTGTGAATAATCAGGGTCTGTCCCTTTTAATTCAGTTGCCTTAGCATCTGACAACGTTTTATTTCCTTGTAAAGTTTTATAATGAAATTTCACGTAAACCAGTTCATTCTCTTTATTAATCAATGAAAAAGTATGACTTCCATATCCATTCATAAAGCGATACCCATCAGGTATTCCTCTATCTGACATTAATATCAATACCTGATGCAAACTCTCTGGGTTTAAAGACCAATAATCCCATACGGCAGTTGCGTCCTTACAATTGGTTTTTGGATTTCTTTTTTGTGTGTGTATGAAATCAGGAAATTTTTTAGGATCTTTTATAAAAAATACAGGAGTATTATTTCCAACCAAATCCCAATTACCTTCTTCTGTATAAAATTTTATAGCAAAACCTCTTGGGTCACGCTCCGTATCGGCAGATCCTTTTTCCCCTCCTACAGTAGAAAACCTAACAAATAGTTTGGTTTCTTTTCCTATTTCCGAAAACACTTTTGCTCGCGTGTATTTAGAAACATCATGTGTAATTGTC
>Ga0105356_10001390_pt1 | contig 23839 bp, 22 predicted proteins | sample GOMGulsemesocosm_3_FD_83502 | JGI IMG/M metagenome (GOLD analysis project Ga0105356, IMG submission 83502) | Methane-oxidizing microbial communities from mesocosms in the Gulf of Mexico - GOM9D Gulf of Mexico | ecosystem: Environmental > Aquatic > Marine > Cold seeps | place: Gulf of Mexico... | reverse complement strand
GAGAAAATAGTCGAGAACAAGGCGCTCGAATGACCAATAGCGGGCTATTGGGATTGAGAGCAACGCCGTAGTCGTCAATTTTAACGAGTACAAGTGGTCAGTTATTAAATGCAAATGGTATAACATGCTGCTATGTAATAATAGCAACACGTTAGTCATTTGATTAAGCTTAAGTCTGCCTAACTGAGATTAGCTCCAATCAAAGTTAGCCTTAGCCTGTTGTAACTTATCATAGGCCGCCAATAGTTTTTGATGCAGTGGGAATTGTGACATTGTTTCGTCGCCCGCTGGTAATCCGAAGAACGCTTGTTCGCCAGTCACATGAGCAACTGCCGAGGCAAATAGCTCAGTACCGTACATCTTCGTTAAACCGAATTGGTATTGCGCGATGTCGCGATCTTGATCTAACGTAATATTTAATACATCTTTCACAGCGCGGTAAAAATGTGCGCGCTCGTTGGTGAATGTGCTGGCATTGTAATCAATGGTCCATTCAATCCAGTCTAATGCATCTTCATGTTCGCCAAGCGCCAAATGAATGAGTGCGCGTAGTTCACCAACACGTAGTGTTTTCCAGCCACTGCCAGCAGGTGCTGCTAAGCCGATGAGTTCGTAAACTGGTTGGAAGTCATCTTGCTGATCTAAGCGCTCAAGCAACTGTGTTAATTCGTCAGGCTTGGTCAGAGCAATCGCTGGTAGACTAAGGATAGTGGCACGAATATCGGCACATGACGTGTTGTTGCTCCAAATCAGATCATCCGCTGGATAAATTTCTGATAGGTTAGGGGCAATGATACGGCAGCTGTAAACACCAAGATGTTCGTAATCGGCGATATAGACTTCTTGACCCATGTTGTTAAAAACACTCATCAATTGATCGAATTCTTGTTGCGTATCACCTTGGAAGTCCCAATGTACGAACTCGTAATCAGGTTGATCTTTAAATAGATCCCAAGAAATTAGGCCTGATGAATCAATGAAATGTGTTTCAAGATTGTGATGATCGCCAACTTCTTCATTCTCAAAGCTTGGTGGGCTAAATACGTCTAAGTCTTTTAGGCCACGACCTTGAAGTAACTCGGTAACCGTACGCTCTAACGCGATTTCAAAACGTGGATGAGCACCAAAAGATGCAAAACAACCGCCATCGGCAGGGTTAAACAAGATCACCGCGATCACTGGATATTCACCGCCTAATGAGGCGTCATAACAGCTAATTGGATAGCCTTCTTGTTCTAATTTATCGATAGATGCTTTAATCGATGGGAACTGGGCAATAACGTCATCGGGAATTAACGGTAAGCTAATCGCTTCGCTAATGATGCGGTTCTTGATGCTACGTTCAAACAGTTCAGACAACGATTGAGTACGGGCTTCAGTTTTACTATTACCCGCTGACATGCCATTGCTAACGTATAAATTGCCAATAACATTCATTGGGATATATACCATTTCATGGTCAGATTGGCGTTCATAAGGAACACCACAAATACCGCGCTCGGCATTGCCAGATTGGAAATCAATCAGCTGCGATGCTTTCACTTGGTTTTCTGGATCATAATAAGCACGGGTGGTGTCATCAAGCAAACCGGCAGGAATAGTGTCATCGTCCGTTAACTTAAACCATTTTTCGTTAGGGTAATGAACAAAATCGGCGTTAGCGATGTCTTGTCCTAAATAGAAGTCGGCGAAGAAGTAGTTACAAGACAAACGCTCGAAATACTCGCCTAGTGCAGATGCTAATGCTGCTTTTTGAGTAGAACCTTTACCATTGGTAAAACATAGTGAACAATCGGTATCGCGAATATGAACCGACCAAACATTAGGGACTGGATTTAACCATGACGCTTCTTCGATATTGAAACCTAACGTCTTTAGTTTGGTTTGCATGCGGTCAATGGTAATTTCTAAGGCTTCGTCTTTGCCAATAATGTATGTTTTAGTCATGGGAATAGCCACTCAAAAAAAAAGATGCGGCATTGTAGTTGATAATCAGCTCAATGGCTAAAAAATGTTGTGATTATTTACGCTTCTTTGACAAACTGTGAGCAACAATCATAGCTTTAGAGAGATTTTTCAAAAATAGCAACATCATGGGTTTGCCCCAGTTTCTCACCGACTTCGCTCAGTAATCCAACTTGCTCAAATCCGAGGTTGAGATGAAGTTTGTTTGATGCCCCATTCGGCAGCGTGATTAGCGCGTAAGCGCGGTGGAAATCATTGGTTTTAAGTTCGTTCAATAAGCGTTTATAAAGCACTCGGCCAACCCCTTTGATCTCGCAATCTACGGCTTTATAGATCGTTACTTCAGTAGAACGACGATAAGCAGCTTTAGGGTTGTAAGGGCTGTTATAAGCAAAGCCGATTAGCTGATTGCCTTTTAATGCCACCAGAAACACGCTGGTTTCGTCCAAATGGTTCTGTTTAAACCATGCCTCGCGTTTATCCAATGTCCAAGGCTCGATATCGAATGTGATCGCCGAATGGCAAATGTAATGATTGTATATATCATTAATAGCCGATAAGTCTGCCATCGTGGCGTAGCGTAATTTAATCATGAGATTGTCTGATTCCTTTCATGTAACAGCGCGAGATGATCGCGCTGTATTTAAACTCATTAGCACTCAAATGTTGACCAAATGGGGGCATGATCTGATGGTTTCTCAATACCGCGCAGTTGATAATCAACGTCAGACTCTAAACAGTATTGACTTAAACTCTCGGTTGCTAAGACGACATCGATTCGTAGACCGCGATTGTCATCAAACCCACGTGAGCGATAATCAAACCAGCTGTAACAATCTTCACGCTCTGGGTGGAGTAGACGGAAGGTATCAACTAGTCCCCAACCTTTAAGCGTTGCCAGCCATTCGCGCTCTTCCGGTAAGAAACTACATTTCCCCGTTTTTAACCAACGCTTGGCGTTATCCGGACCAATACCAATGTCGATCTCAGCAGGTGAAATATTGATGTCACCCATCACAATCACGTTTTCATCATTGGTATGATTGTTGATCAAATATTGTTGCAAGTCTTCGTAGAATTTCTTTTTCGCTGGGTATTTTGTTTCGTGACTGCGATTCTCGCCTTGCGGGAAGTAACCGTTCAAGACACGCACTTTATTGCCTGCTTTAGTCGTCACTGTCGCCATAATCATTCGCCGCTGTGCATCTTCTTCATCAGTCTCGAAGCCGTATTGAACATCTTCAACGTCAAGCTTAGTCATTAATGCGACACCGTAATGTCCCTTCTGACCATGATAAAACACTTTGTAACCCATCGCTTCTACCGCTTCTAACGGAAACTGTGGGTTATCCACTTTAATCTCTTGCAAGCCGATAACATCAGGTTGATGTTTGTCGATTAGCTCTTGCAGTTGATGAAGTCGGGCTCTAAGGCCATTGATATTAAAGGATACAGCTTTCATAGGTTTCAATCTTTTTTGTTGAATTTACCCAATAGGGTATTAATGAGGATTATTCTAAACTAACCAATGGCATAGTAAAACTAATTCCGACAATTTGTTGATCATCGCTACCAGATAATATTTTCCTATTATTGACACCCATAACTTTTAGACGGCTAAAAGTTATGGGTGTCATATGTTACTAATTGACACATATAACTTTTGGACCGCCAAAAGTAGATTTTTGTACTACGCTAGAGTTCTACCTAACGAAAGTGGGAGAACTACCATGGCTAGAGCGAGAGGCGGTCTCATTGATTTGTCGGCAACACCTTATTATCACGTAGTTTCACGGTGTGTACGGCGGGCATTTTTATGCGGCGAAGATAAATACTCGGGTAAAAATTACAACCACCGACGGCAATGGGTCTTAGACAAGATTCATCTGTTATCGAGTATCTTCGCCATTGATATTGCCGCGTACGCGATTATGAGTAATCATTATCATCTCGTGCTACGCGTAGACCGTGAACGAGGAATAGAATGGTCTCAAGATGAAGTGATAGAGCGTTGGTATCGCCTTTACCATGGAAACCCTCTCGTTGATTTGTACCGCAAAGGCATGATTGACGATGCCGCGAGACTTAATAGGGTCGCTGAGTTCGCAACGCTATGGCGAGAGCGCTTATACGATATCAGTTGGTTTATGCGCAATCTTAATGAGTACATTGCTCGAGAAGCGAACAAAGAAGATAATTGTAAAGGGCGCTATTGGGAAGGACGATATTACTCGCAAGCATTATTAGATGAACAAGCCTTACTGAGTTGCATGGTGTATGTGGACTTAAACCCAGTCCGCGCGGGCATGTGCGACGATTTAGAACACAGTGATTACACGTCGATTCAAACACGAATAGCCCAATATCAACAACACACTAACTCATCGCCAGACATTTCTGATGACACGCCCTCTGAGCAACCTCGCTACCTGATGCCCTTTGGCTCGAGTGAAGATAACAACGCTATTGCGTTCAAACTCTACGACTATTTAGAGCTTGCTGATTGGAGTGGGCGAGCTATACACCCGAATAAACATGGTTCGATTGACCGCGCTAATCCAAAACTGATTGATAGCCTAGGTATTAGTCCAGATGATTGGATTGAAATCGTTAAGAATTTCAGGCGGCAATACGGCCATTTTGCTGGTAGCGAACACGCACTGCGACAATGCGCAAATGACCACGGGCAGTGTTGGATTAAAGGCGTCGGTTAACACATTAAAGAAAGCATATATACCAACAGTCTTTGTGGCTGATGTTGCCATGCCTGGAATTCAGAAATTGTGATCGAATCTGATTTTAGTCACATCACAAAAACTCAATCTAGTAAAAACATCAAACCAGAGAGCAAATAACAGTCGTCAATATCAAATTTACTAAAGAGTTTTAGCCGTCTAAATTTTATGGGTGTCAATACTTGAGAGAATTATAGTCCTCGCGCTACGCAACCGAATGTGCTTTGATTTGCTTGTTTTGTACGATTGCGCTACCATGTACGGAATTACGTACAAGAACGTTTGGGAGAATAAAATGAACGCAATAAGCTACACATCTGCTCGTGCCAATTTAGCCTCAACGATGGCGCAAGTTTGTAATGATCACGCACCGATCATTATTACTCGAAAGAGTGAAGCTCCCGTTGTAATGATGTCTCTGGAAGATTATCAAGCAATGGAAGAAACAACCTATTTACTCCGTTCGCCTGCCAATGCAAGACATTTGCTGGAATCAATTGCCGAACTTGAAGGCGATAAAGGTACCGAACGAGAATTACTTGAATGAAATTAACGTTTGCGACACAAGCATGGGAAAACTATCTGTACTGGCAAACAACCGATAAAAAAATGCTCAAACGAATTAATACATTGATTAAAGACATTCAACGATCACCTTATAGCGGTATTGGCAAACCAGAACCATTGAAACACGGATTAGCAGGTTATTGGTCTAGACGTATAAACGATGAGCATCGTATTGTGTATAAATACCATGACGATGCAATTCTCATTGCACAACTTAGATATCACTACAGTACATAATAGCTTTGTGCTCGTTGATAGACTGATAAGGCGATGCTAAATAGCGCTATCTCAATTCATGAGGCATTACACTAGAACCCCGATAGCAGAACCGATTTTAATTCCTACTGCTAGAAGGAACACCCCGCAAAAAAACATTCCTAGCACAATCAAGCCGGATTTTTGTTTTTCGGTGATACCTGCCCACCATGCTTTAAGTTGAGTAACTGAATCCATTTTATCCCCATAGCCTTATAATGCGCCACATAAGTGTGAGCATTTTGTTGCGCCCTTAATTTTTCAAACCAATGTGATAGCGTTGCCAAATCGGACTTCATAGGTTTGTTAGGTATCAAGTTTACGAATAATTCCGAAAAACACGCCAGCTGTAAAAGCCCCAGCTACACTGAAAATGACTCCCTGTAATAATAAAGTGAGAAATGCATCATTTCCTAGTGGTTTGAACAAAACCACCACAGTGAAGCCAAGTAGAGCCCCACAAAAAATATAATATGACAGTTTATCTTTGTTCAAATTTTTCAATGCAAAATGAAGAGGAAATCCAAAAATTAAAAGAGCAATAGCTGCTACCGTAGTTGCAACTGAAGATAAAAATAATGCTCCATCCAATCCAGCTGGGGAATGAGCAATTTCAGTTTGATATCCGAGAATAAATATGACCACAAACACCACGACTAACGTAAATATAAATGATTGGACTAATTTAAACATAGTGTCTCGATTCAGATGCATGCCTAACGCTGATTATATTGCACAACTGCGCAGCCATATTATGCTCTTTTGCATTGTTTAAACCTATTTACAATTACAGCTTCGATTTATAGAGTTCATATCATGAATGAGCAAGCCGGAAACAAAAATTACGGCAACACTTTCTTAAAGGGTTTTACAATGACGCTTTCATAAACACCAGCCGCAATATAGGGGTCATTATCGGCCCATGTTTTGGCGTGGACTAATGAATCAAATTCTGCGATAACCACCGAGCCAGTGAATCCTGCATCGCCGGGCTCTTCGCTGTCGATTGCGGGGGTTGGTCCGGCAACAAACAAGCGACCCTGTGCTTTTAATTCCTTTAACCGTTCAACATGGGCTGGGCGGGCTGCTAATCTTTTTTCTAAAGTGTGTTCAATGTCTTGTGCAAAAATAACGTACCACATAGTTAAGGCTTCTCTTGTTCAGTTGATTCTGGCATGTATTTATAAAGATAAACGCCGGTAAGTATAAATAACACCATGGTTAGCGCGAATAGGCCAAAGACTTTGAAGTTGACCCAAAATTCCAAGCTCAAGTTAAAGGCGATGTAATAATTAAGCGATGCCGCGAAGACACAACACAGTGCCCAGCCGATACTGACGTTACGCCACACGCTATCTGGCGCGTTCATCTCGCTGCCGAGCAGCTTTTTAGGGACTGGGTCAGATCGTAGTTGAAACACCATAATAGCTACGGCAAACAAGCTATAAATTATCGTTACTTTCCATTTAATAAACGCGTCATCACGTAAATACAGTGTTAGTGAGCCAAAGATCATAATCGCAATTAACGCCATCCAATGGCTCTTGCCGATTTCTTTAAACAATATTTTGATTAGGATTAGCTGAATAACGGTAGCGACCATTAAGACAGCGGTGCCGATGTAAATATCAAAGATATAGTAGGCGATAAAAAAGGCGAGCAAGGGTAGGAAATCGAGTAGTTGTTTCATGATTCTATTAATTTATGTATTTTGACTAGTGTAGTAAAAAACACACAGAACTGGAACAACTTATTTAGTTCTGTGTGGTTATACCATTTGCATTTAATAACTGACGACTTGTACTCGTTAAAATTGACGACAACGGCGTTGCTCTCAATCCCAATAGCCCGCTATTGGTCATTCGAGCGCCTTGTTCTCGACTATTTTCTCTTCGCACAACAAGATCAAATAATTAATACAAATGGTATTACCTATTAACTCTGCTGTCCAAAAGCGTCGCCACTTGAACAGTAAGATGCCGTAAATCCATCCGTGGAGGCTTTAGAGCAGCATCCATGCTGCTCAAGTTTGCTTTATCAAATATCAACGTTTTCAATTAATTACTTGTGAAACAATAATTAACGGGAACATAAGTTCATTATTAGCGTGTTGCTGCTTTCATTGCGCTAACAAAATCACTGAGTTGGTTTAGCATCTGCTTTGGATCGTTGAGGTTATTCTCAATGATTTTAACCACCGCTGAGCCGCTAATAATCCCATCTGCGCCAGCCGCTAAACCGTTTTTGGCATCAAGTGGTGTTGCTATACCAAACCCGAGCAATAACGGTGCTGCGTGATGCTCTTTTAAGGTTGTGATTAAAAGATCCACTGGCATTTTTACCTTGGCTTCAGTACCTGTGACACCAGCGCGACTGAGCAAATAGGTGTAGCCTTGGGTTTGCTTAGCGACTTCACTGAGTGTTTTTTCACTACCATTAGGCGGTGCAATAAAGATCGCTTGAATGCCGGCGGCATTAGCGGCGGCTTTAAATGGCGCTGCTTCACGCAATGGTACATCGGCAATCAATACTGAATCGACGCCAGCGTCTTTACATTTTTTGTAAAATAATTCAATGCCGTTGCTCACCACGAGATTGGCGTACAGCAGCAAACCGATCGGAGTATCTGGGTGACGCGCCCTAATTTCAGACAATATCTCAAAACAAATTGTTGGGGTGGTGCCAGCCTCCAGGGCACGGTCATTCGCTGCTTGAATGGTTGGGCCATCGGCGCTTGGGTCTGAAAATGGTATGCCAAGTTCAAGCGCATCGGCGCCAGCATTGACTAAGGTGTCGATCAATGCCAGTGATTGCTCAGGGTTAGGATCGCCAAGGGTTACAAATGGCACAAAGGCACCTTGTTGCTGCTCTTTGAGAGCCGAAAATGTTTGCTCGTAACGAGATGATAATGCGATGCTCATGATGATTGTGCTCCTGAGGCCGCTTCTTGCTCGGCAAGAATGGCGGTAACGTGGGCTAAATCTTTGTCACCACGTCCTGATAAGTTAACGAGTAGGGTCGTTGGCTTTGTGGCGGCTTTAGCCATTTCATAGGCGTAGGCGAGGGCATGTGATGACTCAAGTGCTGGAATGATGCCTTCGGTGCGTGCCAGACGCTGAAAGGCGTCAAGTGCTTGTTGATCGGTGACTGACTCATAACGAGCGCGTCCAATATCAGCAAGGTGGGCATGCTGGGGGCCAACACCTGGGTAATCTAGTCCGGCAGACACCGAGTACGACTCTTCGATTTGACCATCTTTATCTTGCATGAGATAAGTGTAGGTACCGTGAATGATCCCTTTGCGACCTTTACCGATCGTTGCACCGTGTTTGCCGCTATCAACCCCAAGACCAGCTGGTTCTACGCCGATTAGCTCGACTCCCGCTTCGTCGATAAAGTCGTTAAACATACCGATGGCATTTGAGCCACCACCAACACAGGCAATCACGGTGTCGGGTAATTTACCTTCAGCCGCCAATATTTGCGATTTCGCTTCCTCGCCAATCATCTTTTGGAATTCACGTACCATGGTTGGGAATGGGTGTGGGCCTGCGGCGGTGCCTAACAAATAATGCGCGGTGTCGTAGGTTGCTGACCAATCGCGCAATGCTTCATTGACGGCATCTTTTAATGTGCCGCTGCCTGCGGTCACTGGAATGACGGTTGCACCCATCAGCTTCATGCGAAATACGTTGGGTTGCTGACGTTCACAATCTTTAGCGCCCATGTAAATTCGTGCTTTAAGACCCAATAACGCACAAGCTAATGCAGTTGCAACGCCATGTTGACCGGCACCTGTTTCGGCAATTATTTCATGTTTGCCCATGCGCTTGGCTAACAACGCCTGACCCAATACTTGATTGGTCTTGTGCGCGCCGCCGTGTAATAGATCTTCACGTTTAAGGTAGATCTTTACATCAGGGTTCGGACTAAAATTACGGGTTAAGGTTAATGCGGTTGGGCGTCCGGCATAGTTTTTTAACAGATCCATAAACTCGGTCTGAAATTCTTCATCGGTTGTACTGTCGATAAACGCTTGCTCAAGTTGCTCAAGTGCGGGTACTAATATTTCCGGGACGAACATGCCGCCAAAATCGCCAAAGTAGGCTTCTTTGCTACTCATAATAATTATTCCTAGTATTCTCTAATGTTTTGCATTAATTTTTTAATTTGGACTAAGTCTTTCACGCCAGGGCTGCTTTCCACCCCTGAGTTAACATCTAGACCAATGAACCCGCTACTAGCGGCTTGCTTAATGTTGTCGATATTGAGTCCGCCGGCTAACATGGCTTGGCCGCGGATGTCTTTGGGCACTTGTTCCCAATCGAACGCGTGGCCTGTACCGCCAAATTGCAGATTGTGATCGGTAGTGACGGCGCTGTCAATGAGCAGGCGATCAACCATAGGTGATGCTGGAATGTCGCCTAATTGGTCACTGCGTAACGCTCGCCATATTTGGCAGTCGCTGTTAAGCAACTGGCGTAATTCTCTAATGTATTCATTGTCTTCACCACCGTGCAATTGCACCGCGTGCAACGCTAATTCGTTAGCGTGATTGGCAATGAATGCAATGTCTTCGTTAACAAACACGCCAACAAAACGCAGTGCTGCACTCGCTGTGATCTCTTTCGCTTGGGCTAATTCAATGTAGCGCGGCGATTTCTTGGCGAAAATCAGTCCGCCATACACGGTGCCAGATGCTGCTGCGGCGATCGCGGTTTCTGGGTTGGTCATGCCACATATCTTATTGTGACCGTATATTAGCTCACGACAGGCCAGATCGATGTTCGGTTGGCTCATTAATGAGCTTCCGACAAGGAACGCATCGACAAAAGGGGCTAACTCGCAAATTTGCTGATGGGTAGAGATACCAGACTCAGAAATGATGACGCGGTCGCCAGTGACTTGGGGAGCAAGGTTTTTGGTGGTGTGCAAATCAATCGACAGGTCACGGAGATCGCGATTGTTAATGCCGATAATTTTAGCATCAAGCGCAAGTGCCCGTTCAAGCTCGGCTAGGTTGCTGACTTCAGTCAATACATCCATGCTCAAGGTCGCGGCAAAGTCACTTAATGCGCGATATTTTTGATCGTCGAGTACCGATAACATCAATAAAATCGCGTCAGCGCCCATGTATCTCGCTAACACTATTTGATAAGTGTCGACGAAAAAATCTTTACACAGGATCGGTTGGCTTAATTGCCCGCGTACTTGACGCACAAACTCAAAATGGCCCTGGAAATACTTTTCGTCGGTTAGAACTGAGATTGCACTCGCGTGATTCTGATAACCGGCGCATATTTCGTCAAGGTCAAATACATCACGAATAAGCCCTTTCGACGGCGATGCTTTCTTACATTCAAGAATATAGCTGGCATTGTCGGCCTTTAACGACGCAAACAAGCTATTTGTTGATGGTACTAAGTCACGGCTAATGTCCGCTAACGGATATTGCTGCTGCAATGTTGCTATTTGCTCAGGCTTTGACGCGACGATTTGATCGAGTACCGTCCCAGTGTGTTTAATGCCTGCAATTTGGCTATAAATATCCATCTTGTTATGCTCCAAATTGACGACTAGCGTCTGCTAATTGTTGGACGATACGAAAAGGCGCGCCACTTGCGATAGAGTCCATCGCGATAGTTACGCCTTCTTTAAGGGTGGAGGCTTTGCCAGCGAGGTAGAGCGTGGCCGCAACATTGACGGCAACTGCCGTTTGATGAGCAATTGCCCCTTCGCCTTTAAGTAATGCCGTAATTAGCTTGGCGTTGTGTACTGCATCGCCACCCTCTAGTGAGTCGAGTGGGTATTGCTCAATGCCAAGGTCTTGGGTGGTGACGGTGTAGCGTTGTATCTCGCCATCTTTGAGTTCTGCAACGTCGGTTGGGCCGTGGATCGCAAATTCATCGAGGCCACTGCCATTAACCACCAGTGCGTGTTTAACGCCTACGAGCTGTAACGTTTTGGCGATAGGCTCAATTAACGCTGCATCATAAACGCCCATTAATTGGGTCTTAGGTGATGCTGGGTTGATGATCGGGCCGAGCACATTGAAGATGGTCCGTGTGCCTAGCGCTTTACGCACTGGCACGGCAAAACGTACACCTTGATGATATTGAACGGCAAATAAGAAACACAGATTGTAATCATCTAAACATTGGCGTGATTGCTCAGGGCTCATGTCGAGCTTAATGCCTAGTGCTTCGAGCAAATCGGCTGAGCCAGACTTTGACGATACGCTACGGTTACCGTGTTTTGCGACCTTTACGCCACAAGCGGCAGCGACAAACGCGCTGGCGGTTGAAATGTTAATGGTATTCGAACCATCGCCACCTGTGCCGCAACTGTCTAAAAACGGATAGTCAGGGCTAGGGAACGGTAGCGCGACTTCTTTCAAGGCCAACGCGGCGCCAGCGATTTCATCGGGCGTTTCACCTTTTATTTTTAGTGCTGTAAGCAATGAACTCAGTACTAATGGGTCAACATTGCCTTGAACGATGTCGCCGAATATTTGCTTACTCTGTGCCAGTGTTAACGATTGGCCTAAATACAATTGTTCTAGAACATCATTGCTCATTGTAATGCTTCCTTGTTAGCCATTAAATGATTTAATGACTGTGCCAATAATTGTTCGCCATCGGGCGTTAGAATGGATTCTGGGTGAAACTGAAAGCCGAGTATTGTCTGCTCAGCGTTCATCACCGACATCACGATGTTATCAGTGGTGGCTACAACATCGAGCGCGTCGGGTAAATCATGAGCCATCAACGAATGATAGCGTGCCACTGGCATTGGATTGATCAAGCCAGAAAAAGGTCCGACACCGCTGTGTTTAATTGGCGATGATTTGCCGTGGACTGTTTCTGGGCTCAGGCCAATGGTGCCACCGAACGCTTCAACGATGGCCTGATGGCCGAGGCAAATCCCCAGCATTGGGAAGCGGTCGATACACTGTTTTACCAATGGTACTAAACATCCCGCATTGCTCGGCGAACCAGGGCCAGGCGATAATACCAGCACCGGCGGTTGTTCACTGTGACGCATCTTATCGATGATCAGTTCAGGGTTAATATCATTACGATAAATGGTGACCTGCGCGCCCATTGAGCGAAACTGGTCGACTAAATTATAGGTAAATGAGTCAAAATTATCTAATAAGAAGACATGACATGCGGTTAAGTTAGGCATGGAGACCTCCTTTAGCAAGTATCGCGCTGATCACTGCCTGTGCTTTGGCACGGGTTTCGTCGGTTTCAGCTTGAGGGTCAGAGTCAAAGACAACGCCAGCGCCCGCTTGAATGGTGGCAGTGCCGTTGCTGACAAATGCAGAACGGATCACGATACACGTGTCCATGTCGCCTGCGCTGTTGATATAGCCCACGGCGCCGCCGTAACTGCCACGGCGCTGTTGTTCGACCTCTCTAATGAGGATTGATGCCTTAATCTTTGGCGCGCCGACCAAGGTACCCATATTCATACAAGCTTGGTACGCATGGAGGGCGTCGAGATCGCCGCGTAATTGCCCGACAACGCGTGACACTAGATGCATCACGTGCGAATAACGGTCAACTTTTAATAATTGGGCCACTTTACGAGTACCCGCTTCGCTGATCCGTGCGACATCGTTACGCGCCAAATCAACCAGCATAATGTGTTCTGCTAATTCTTTCTTATCGAGCCGTAAATCGAGTTCCATTCGGCCATCAAGATCGTCATTGATGGTGCCATCACTGTTGAAACCACGACCGCGGGTACCCGCAATGGGATAGACTTCAACTTGATTATTAGCGCTTTCGTATTTAAGCGCACTTTCAGGCGACGCGCCAAAGAGCACAAAGTCCTGATCTTTAATGTAAAACATATAAGGGGAAGGATTAGTTTCTTTGAGTTGATTGTAGGCTGCGAGCGGATTAGGGCAGGGCAAGCTGAACTCGCGCGATGGCACAACTTGGAAGATGTTACCTTGCACAATTTGTTGCTTGAGGGTGCTAACAATGTTGTTAAATTGAGCATCACTAATATTAACGGCAACAGGTTCGGTTACTGGCGCGCCAATAATTGGTGCCACTTTATGTTGTTCAATGTCATGTAATAACTGTTGGTGTTTATCGGTAATGGCTTGATCTAACGTTGGACAAAACTGATGAGAAATAAGTTCTGCCTGCTCTGTTTGATGATCTAGCATCAATGCATCTTCAATGAGATAAAACACAAAGTCTGGGCAGTGGTTCCTGCCATTCGACACTGCCGGTAGTGATTCGACACTAGCAATCATGTCATAGGCGAACGTGCCGGCAATAAAACGATGTTGATCATGCTCATCTTGGCGCAGTAATTGTTGGAGTTCACGTAGGGCGCTAAACGGAGAAAGTGCGCTCAAGCGACTGTCTTGATCTAGCTCGATTGCAGGTTCCGGATAATGCACCGTGAACTGATTATCGCTTGAGGATTGCACCAGCGCGCCAAAATGCGTTACTAATGTTGTAATCAACGATTGCCCATTGTCGTTAAGCGCGCTGAAGGTAACATCACGGTGATGACAAACAATTTTTAATGCGCTGCTAATCAACAACAGACTCTGTAAATTGTCCTTGGAATCAATCTCGCTTGATTCGAGTAACATAACATCGTTGGTATTAGCCGTTAGGCTAGCAAATAGTGCTGTTGGGCTGCCGCTGTAACGACATTGACTCTTTCTTACTTTACTTTTAATCATTTAAATTCACTGAGTTCCGTATTAAAGCTAATAGCGAATTGTTGGAAAAAAAAACCCGCTCATTAAGCGGGTTTTAGTTTGGTTTGTTTATCGACTAGACAACAACAGAACTGACCCGCAATGCTTGCGAGCGCCACCAACATAAAATTGTAAGGATGTTCTGTGTGATTTGTTGCATAATAACGATAATTTCTTCTAATCTAATGAAAATTTAACCTTATAGCGACTAAAATATGCGCTGTAAAGCCAAGGAATATGGCTATAGAAGATAATAAATCACGGCGGATGTCAAGGAACTATTTCGGCTGACTCATACTTTTTCAAGGTTTTTATATAACATGATATTCGATCTTCATTGTCACAGCACTGTTTCTGATGGCAAACTTACCCCTCAAGCCCTGTTAGAACGCGCGGTTGAGCGTGGCGTTAACGTTTTAGCGTTAACCGATCATGACACGACTGATGGCCTGGCGTTAGTCCAAAAAGAGATAACTGATAAACAATTAGATATCGCATTAATTAGCGGTGTCGAGATTTCGACCTGTTGGGAAAACAAAGATATCCATATTGTTGGCCTAAATTTCGACCCGAGTCATCCGGCGATGGTGAGCTATCTTGCCAATCAAAGTGAAATACGAGAAAGCCGCGCGGTGGAGATTGGTCGCCGACTCGAACGTACCAACTTGATTGAAAACGTCTATACTGGTTCTAAAGAGATCGCCGGTACCGGACAAATTGGCCGTGGCCATATTGCGCGTTACATGATTGCGCAAGGGATGGTTAAGGATAATGCCAGTGCATTCAAGAAATACTTAGCACGTGGTAAAACAGGTTATGTGCCGAGTCCTTGGCCGGACATGACCAGCGCCATCGATGTTATCCATCAAGCGGGTGGTCATGCCATTCTCGCCCATCCTATGGGATACAAGTTGTCGGGTAAATGGTTACGAAAACTCACGATTGCATTCAAAGAATGTGGCGGCGATGGACTCGAAGCAGCAGGTTGTCAACTCGCGCCACCGCACCGACAACATTTGGCCAGTTTGGCACAAGAATATGATCTGTACGGCTCAGCAGGCAGTGATTTCCACTTTCCTGCCAGCTGGATAGAACTTGGACGCAATTTACATTTTGCCAAAGGGGTACGTCCTATTTGGCAATTGTGGCCAGAATACGAAACAGCAATAGCTTAAGGTAGTGTTATGAGTCAGTTTTTTTATGTTCATCCTGATAATCCGCAGCAGCGGTTGATTGACCAAGCGATCATAATTATCAACAAGGGTGGCGTAGTGATTTATCCCACTGACTCGGGCTATGCTATCGGGTGTCAGTTAGACAACAAGGCGGCACTAGAGCGGATATGCCGCATTAGAGATCTTGACAAAGCGCATAATTTCACCTTGATGTGTAGTGATCTAGCGCAAGTGTCTAACTATGCTAAATTTGATAATCAGTGTTTTCGAGCGCTGCGCAATAACACCCCAGGTCCCTATACTTTTATCTTTAGGGCGACCCGTGAAGTGCCAAAACGCGTACAAAACCCAAAGCGGAAAACGATTGGCCTTCGGGTGCCCGATAATAAGATTGCTCATGCGTTGTTGGCGTCGCTGGGCGAACCTATATTATCGACCTCGCTAATCCTACCCGGTGAGGACATTACAGAGTCTGATCCTGATCTCATTAGGGACAAGTTAGAAAAACACGTTGATTTAATCATTAACGGTGGTCACCTCGGCGAAACACCAACCACCGTGATCGACATGTCAGACGGTGAATTCATCTTGGTACGCCAAGGTGCGGGTGATGCCAGCCCATTTGAGTAAGTCTTACGCGAATCCCCACCTAAAGTTGGATAATAATACAGCGATCACGGTTATTTTTGCCAAGGGCGCTATTGCTTGTCCGATTAAGTCCGTATAATAGCGACTAATTCTGTGCCTAACGAAACTGATAACGTGCAAAAACAAGATGCTCCAATTGCGGTGCTTGCTGGTGAACCCATTATCCAGCCACCACAAGATCTGTTTATTCCACCTGATGCACTGACTGTATTCCTCAATGCATTTGAGGGGCCGTTAGATTTGCTGTTGTATCTGATTCGTAAACATAAATTTGATATTCTTGATTTGCCAGTGAGTAAGATAACCGAGCAGTACATGGAATACGTTGAGCTAATGAAAGAGTTAAATTTAGATCTAGCGGCTGAATATCTATTGATGGCCGCTATTTTAGCCGAAATTAAATCGCGAATGTTACTGCCGGTTGAAACAGACGTTGAGGACGAATCACACGATCCTCGTGCTGATTTGGTCGCTCGGCTCAAGGAATATGATCTGCTTAAGCAAGGGGCGTTAGATCTTGATTCATTGCCGCGATTCGATCGTGAACTGGTTGTGGCCAAAGCAGTTCGTCATGACAATATTAAGGTAGCAGAGGTGTTGCCAACGCTTGATCTTGCGCAGTTAACGCTGGCGTTTGCTGGTGTCGTTAAACGATTGAATGCTAATGCGAGTCATCACATTACTCGTGAGTCATTTTCAACGCGACAACGGATGAGTCAAATATTGGCGCAATTGCAACAGCAATCACGATTGCCGTTTCATTGTTTGTTTGTCTTAGCAGAAGGGATATCTGGCGCCGTTGTTGCTTTTTTAGCGATTTTACAGCTTATAAAAGAACAGTTGATTGGCATTGAGATTATCGACGACAATCAGCTCGTTATTTTTACGAATACTGGTCAGGAACAATAGATCCAATGAATGATTCATTACCGAAGCAATTAGTTGAAGCCGCCATATTTTCGTTAGCAAAGCCGCTATCAATTACGTTTTTGCAAAATACGGTGTTGGCGTCATTTAAACTTAAAAAAGCGGATGTAGCGTCAATAATCGGGCAATTACAGCTTGATTATCAAGACCGAGGAATCGAATTGTTAGAAACCGCGTCAGGCTATAGCTTTGTGACGCGGGCGAGTCTTAGTGACACCTTGAGTTGCCTATGGCAGGACAAGTCACCTAAATATTCGAAAGCATTGTTAGAAACATTAGCTATTGTGGCGTATCGACAACCGATAACCCGTGGTGAAATAGAACATATACGTGGGGTTGCTGTGAGCAGCCACATCATGAAAACACTGGTAGAGCGTGAGTGGGTAAAGATTGTTGGTCAAAAAGATGTCCCGGGTAAACCGTCTCTTTATGGCACAAGCAAAGGGTTTTTGGACCATTTTGGCTTATCACACTTGAGTGAACTACCAATATTACAAGACAACAAACTTGAAGACGCGATTAATGCCTTCGAGCAACAATAGGGTTCACCCATGAGTGAAAAACTACAAAAAGTATTAGCGCGTGCCGGCAAAGGTTCTCGTCGTGAATTGGAAAAAGCCATTGCCAATGGTGACATCAGTGTCAATGGTAAGATTGCAACACTTGGTGTTCGTGTTGAGCCGAGCGATGCGATTCGTATCAACGGTATCGTGGTTAGTCTTGAAGAGTCAACGCAACAAATTTGTCGTGTTATTGCTTATCACAAGCAAGAGGGTGAATTATCGACCCGTAACGATCCAGAAGGGCGTGACACTATCTTCGATCGTCTACCAAAAATTCGTAATGCTCGCTGGATAGCTATTGGTCGCTTAGACACGAACACCTCTGGGTTAATGTTGTTTACCACCGATGGTGAATTGGCGAACCGTCTCACCCGTTCTAAGATGTCGATTGAACGTGAGTACGCGGTAAGAACGTTTGGTGAAGTACCAGAGAAGACCATTCAGCATCTTCGTGCTGGTGTTCAAACTGATGAAGGGATGTCTAATTTCGAATCGATTAAACCACAACCCGGTGAAGGGCTCAATCGCTGGTATCATGTGGTGCTGAACAATGGTCGCGACCGTGTGGTGAAGAAAATGTGGGAAGTAGAAGAAATTCAAATTTCACGCCTTATTCGCTTACGCTATGGCAACATTGCGCTTGAAAAATCACTGCCTCGTGGTGGTTGGCAAGATCTCGAACTCGAACAAATTAACTATTTACGCGGCCTTGTTGGCCTCGAAGATGAATTAGAATCGTTCCTAAATCTTCGCGAAGAACATCGCAACAAAACGGCACGGATACGCCGTGCTGTTCGCAAACATGCTGTGATTAAAAATCGTGAAGAGTCTGGTCGTGGTAAACCGGCTAAAAACAAAAAGTTCTCTCAAAAGCAAAAGCCGCGTACTCGAAGCTAGTCTGTACATTCGCAGCCAAATGCATGAGCGGTAAAGGTACCTTTGCCGCTTTATTATTCTTATTCCTCCGCTTCACAACATTCCTGGCCTATTTATCACTGTAAAGTCTCCACGAGTTGTTTGGCGCAGGCGTCAAATTTTGGTAAGATTAGGCTAACTTTTATTATAAGAATCATCCAGTCTTGTCTAATTCAAATTCTGACACTCAAGCTCCAGCGCTGCCTGATGTCGCAAGTCAAACAATTCAGCTTAAAAAACTATCTCATCAGTGTATGTTGCTCGATGGTATTAAGTTGCGCGCGCGGCTCAGAAACCTTAACAAGATTAAGCAGCTAACACGTCAGTTGAGCACGCTTGAGAAAATTAGCAGTGATTGTGACAAGGCGGTGGCAAAATATAACAGCCGTTTGGCATCGGTACCTAAGATTGACTATCCCCAGCAGCTACCCGTTAGCCAACTGCGTGATGAGATAGCGACTGCGATTAAAGAAAACCAAGTGGTGATCATTGCCGGTGAAACCGGTTCAGGTAAAACTACCCAGCTACCGAAAATTTGTATGGAGCTGGGCCGTGGTCTCAAGGGACTTATTGGTCATACCCAACCGCGCCGCTTGGCAGCGCGCAGTGTTGCAGAGCGAATCGCCAGTGAACTAAACACTGAATTAGGCCAGACAATCGGCTTTAGAGTACGATTCGCAGATAAAATGAACGATAATTCACTTGTTAAGTTAATGACGGACGGTATCTTACTGGCGGAAATTGCCCACGATCCGATGCTCAATCGTTATGACACCATTATTATTGATGAAGCACATGAGCGCAGTCTTAACATCGATTTCTTGTTGGGCTATTTAAAACGCTTATTGCCGAAACGTCCCGATCTTAAAATCATTGTCACCTCTGCGACTATCGACACCAAGCGCTTTTCTGAACACTTTAACCAAGCGCCTGTGATCGAAGTGACCGGGCGCACCTTCCCCGTGGAAGTGCGTTACCATATTGACGAACACAACAGCGACAAAGACCAATTGCAATCGATTTTCGATGCCGTAGACGAGCTAATGGACCACGGCCCCGGCGATATCTTGATCTTCATGAACGGAGAACGGGAAATCCGCGACACCAGCGATGCACTAGGTAAAAGGCGACTAGCAAATACCGATGTGTTACCGCTATACGCCCGCCTTGGGTACGCTGAGCAGTCGAAAATCTTCAAGAGCAGCCACCGTCGCCGCATCGTATTAGCCACCAACGTTGCCGAGACCTCACTTACAGTGCCGGGAATTCGCTATGTCATTGATCCTGGTACGGCGCGCATTAGCCGTTATAGCTTTAGAACAAAAGTACAACGCTTACCGATTGAGAAAGTGTCTCAGGCGAGTGCTAACCAGCGAAAAGGGCGTTGTGGTCGTGTGGCTGAAGGTATTTGTATTCGGTTATATAGTGAATCAGATTTTAATGCACGGTCACCGTTTACCGATCCCGAAATTCTCCGCACCAATTTAGCCTCAGTTATTCTACAAATGGTTGCGCTAGGGCTTGGCAACATTGAAGCGTTTCCTTTCCTACAACCGCCAGATAGCCGTAACATCAACGACGGCATTAGATTGCTTGAAGAGATCGGGGCATTATCAAAAGATAACGGTAAATTCCAGAGTAATGAGCATTTAGCACTGTCGACCATCGGTAAACAGATATCGACGCTACCCATTGACCCGCGATTAGCGCGGATGGTGATCGAAGCGAAAGATAATGGCGCGCTCAAACAATTATTAATTATTACTGCCGCCCTGAGCATTCAAGATCCGCGTGAACGCCCGTTAGAGCACCAACAAAAGTCAGATGCGTGCCATCAACGATTCATTGATAAATCCTCTGATTTCATTGGCTTTGTCAATTTGTGGCAGCATATTGTTGAGCAACAACAAGTGCTGAGCAATTCCCGTTTTAGAAAGATGTGTCGTGATGAATTTCTTAACTACATGCGCGTTCGTGAATGGCAGGATCTCTATGCGCAATTGGCGCAAGTATTAAAAGAGCAGGGCATTAATGTCACCGACAATGAGGCTAATTGGGACAACGTTCACCAATCGATTTTATCGGGACTATTAAGCCATATCGGTTTTAAAGAAAATAACAATGAGTTTGCTGGCGCGCGTAATAGCAAGTTCTATGTATTTCCTGGTTCAGCGCTTAACAAGAAGCCACCAAAATGGGTGATGGTATCCGAGCTGGTTGAAACCTCGCGGCTATTTGGCAGGGTTGCCGCTAAAATCGACCCTGAGTGGATTGAATCATTGGCCGGCGATTTGGTGAAGAAAAGTTATAGCGAACCGCATTTCGAAAAGAAACAAGGACAAGTGGTTGCGTTCGAACAAGTGAGCTTGTTTGGCCTAGTGATTGTGGCAAAACGCAAAGTTGACTACGGGCCAATTAAACTTAGCGAGGCGAGAGAAATCTTTATTCGTCAGGGACTTGTCGAGGGAGAACTGGCGGTCAGACATAAGTTCTACCGACAGAACCTAAGGTTGGTTGAGGAAGTTGAAGAGCTAGAACACAAATCACGTCGCCGCGATATATTGATCGACGAAGAAGATTTGTTTAGTTTCTACGACCAAAAACTACCGGATCATATTTGCAGTGCTAACTTACTCAGTGGCTGGTGGCGCAAAGAAGAGAAAAAGAATCCAACGTTACTCGACTTTGATCTCGACCAACTAATCAGAGATGATGCTAATAGTGTCAGCAAAAACGACTTCCCAGATCAATGGCAGCAAGGGAATCTGACCTTCCAACTGAGCTATAACTTTGAACCCGGCGAAATGGACGATGGCGTTAGCGTTCATATTCCCATTGAGCTGCTTAACCAAGTCACTGTTGCCGATTTCGATTGGCAGGTCTCAGGGCTACGTGAAGAGAAAGTTATAGCGTTGATCAAGTCACTCCCTAAATCGTTACGTCGTAACTTTGTGCCAGCACCAAACTACGCGAGTGCTTGTATTGATACGATGCCCGTGATGCAAGGTCGCCTTGTCGAGGCGATGACCAAGCAATTATTACGGATGTCTGGCGTCCGAATCGACAAAGAACAATGGGACTTGTCGCAATTAGCACCGCATCTACTGATTAACTTCAAAATAGAACAAGGTGTTGGACGCAAGACCACGCTACTTAAGCAAGGTCGAGACTTAGCTGAACTGCAAGCAGACCTTAGCGGACAAGTCGCAAAGTCGTTGGTTAAGGTGGCCGATAAAGGCATCGAAAAACAGGGGCTAACTCAATGGGACTTTGGTAAGTTACCGAGCAGCTACACCTCTAAACGCGGACAATTTGAAGTTAAAGCCTTTCCAGCCTTAGTGAAAGCCAAAGACAGCGTCGAAATTAAATTGTTCGACGACCAAGAACAAGCCAAAGTGGCTCATGCTGTGGGCTTACGCGAGTTGTTGCGTCTAAATGTACCCTCACCAATCGCCCATATGCAGCGCACATTGCCCAACAAAGCGAAACTTGGCCTCTATTATCATGGCTTTGGTCAGGTCAACGTTTTGATTGATGACATTATTGCGGCCGCTGTTGATGACATCATCGTAAAAAGTAACGTTGAAACAAATGATGAATCATCATTCACTATATTGCGAGATATCGTGCGAGCCCAGCTAGCAGACAGCGTCGTCATGATCGCCACTAAAGTCGAAACAAGTTTAAGCTTGCTAAACGCGATCAACAAAAAGTTCAAAGGTAAAGTGTCGTTAGACATGATAATGGCCCATGGCGATATTAAAGCGCAGCTTGAAGGATTAATATTTAAAGGCTTTGCCTGTGAACTCGGTAGCGAACGTCTCGATGACTTACCACGTTACCTAAAAGCCATCGAGCGTCGGCTAGAGAAATTGCCAGTCGACCCAAATAAAGATCGTATAGTCACCTTAGGTATTGCTAATGTAGTGAAAGAATACCAAGGGCTACTTAACAAATTGCCGAAGAATGCTCAAACGCCACCGTCGTTAATTCAAGTGCGTTGGATGATTGAAGAACTACGTGTATCGTTATTCGCGCAAACGTTGGGTACTAAATTTCCGATATCGGAAAAACGAGTGAAACAACAGATCGCCCTTGTAAAACAAGAACTCTAGGAGAAAGACCATGAATATTATCTCAAGAACACTAATCACCGCATGTTTAAGTGTGACGCTTTTTTCAGCCCACGCCACCGACCTAAAAGTAGGTGATATGGCGCCAGAGTTCACCATGAAAGCTACTGATGGCAAAACGTATCAATTAAGCCACTACCGAAATAGGCAAGCGGTTGTACTCGCATGGTACCCAATGGCCAACACCCGTGGTTGTACGTTGGAGTGTTTATCACTAGTAAAAGATGGCGCGTTAATCCGCCAGTACGACGTTAGCTATTTCATGGCCAGTGTTGACCCGCTTGAAGACAACCTCGATTTTGCAAAGAAGACCAAAGCAGATTTCCCAATGCTGAGTGACCCTGAGAAAGCAGCAGCGAATGCTTATGACGTGGTTAATCTGTTCGGCGTTGCTAGCCGTGTAACATTCTATATAGATAAAGCAGGGCGCATTACCAAGATAGATGAGGACATTAATGCCAAAACTGCAGCGCAAGATATGGCAAGTAACCTAAAATCGATTGGTATGACACCGCGCTAGTACGCATAGCATTCACTTTGTTATGTAATTGGTGTTATAAATATTGAAACAAAAGGCTGCAATAACTAATTTATTGCAGCCTTTTTTATGAGACATGTGCCGACTAATGTGAGTTATTTTAGATTCAATTGGCGCTTCAGATTATTATCCCCAAGAGTAATAGCGTTTTACAGCTTACAGGCGATAGCGCTTAGGGCTATAACGGCACGTAATGATTCTAATAAGGCGTATTTTAGCATCACAATATAAATTGCTATAACACTGTTTATTAGTACAGTTATAATGAGTTGTGATATGAATCGAGGATTTGTCGTTATTATCGAGCGCGATGAACGCACTCTTTTTACGCAGAGTGTTTGTTAACTACCTGAGTTTATGAAATATATTTATAGGGCGGTGCGGCATACATATCTTAGGGGTACCATGTATGCCGCAATTCAATCTTTCTACATAATAAAAATGACGTTTTTGGTTTGATTTCGTACATATGTCTTTGCATTTTAAATAAATATTTACTACTCTTATTGTAGTTTTAAACTGCGGCGTTCCGGTATTATCGTGAATTCCGTATAATATACTGTTACAAGTCTAGGAGGACTGTCTGTGAATATTAATGCGACACTATTGGGGCAATTTATATTTGTCTTTGCGATAATTTTGACCTTTGCTGGATACTATTTCGGTAAACGTAAAACAGAAACG
>Ga0105356_10001388_pt1 | contig 23849 bp, 23 predicted proteins | sample GOMGulsemesocosm_3_FD_83502 | JGI IMG/M metagenome (GOLD analysis project Ga0105356, IMG submission 83502) | Methane-oxidizing microbial communities from mesocosms in the Gulf of Mexico - GOM9D Gulf of Mexico | ecosystem: Environmental > Aquatic > Marine > Cold seeps | place: Gulf of Mexico... | reverse complement strand
GCTTTATCACACTCTATGCCTTTAACACTACTTATTGCAGTTGCTACACTTGCTTATCATAATCATTCTATTACAGAGTTTTGGTATTTTGCTTTTATCTTAGCAGCTATTCTTGAAGTATTATTTGTAATGATTGTAATTCGTATTTATTCTAATATCTTGAAGAAGAATATTGTTTAATAAAAAATGTAGTGAAGGATTTTTTTAGGCTAGAAATAAAACATATGCTTATGCATATATTTTATTGATTTTTTGTAATACTTACGATATTTCCATTGTAATTAACTTCATACATTGATGGATTATTTTCTAAAGAAATAACAACTCTAAAGTATTTTTCTTTTTTATGATTTCCAATAACAATTTGTTTAAAATTTGCATTGTTAATAGACTTTCTTTTCGTATAAAACTTAAGATTAGAAGCTCTAAAATCTAAAATAATTTTATTCTCTTTATCAATAGTAAATTTTTTAAATACTTTGTATTTTCCTGAGTCAATATCAATTGAAACATTGTCATATTGAATATTTACAAAATCAAGTGGATTATACATTGTTTTTTCATCTGGTATATCTATGCGTTTTTTAACATAAACAATTTCTTGCATAGTTTTTTCAGGCATTTTTATTTTTTGAAGATCTTCAATGTCTTTTTGCATTTTTAGTGTTTTATGTAAAATGGCATTAATACTTTCATCATTCATTGTATTTGTTTTTTTATGAGACATTTTTTTTACAGGATTATTAGACATTTTGTCTTCAGTCATTTTTTTAGGAACCATAGTAATACTGTATTTGGTTTTCTGATTGGGAATTTCTAATGTAGAATCCATATTTTCATATTGGCTAGATTCATTAGCATTTTTAGTAAATGCTTGTGGATTCCATTCCCCTTCTTGCATTAAGCGTGCAACTTCTTCTAAGTAAGCATCTGTTGGGGCAAAAGGATTTTCTCTCGCAAACAATGTTGAGCTTAATAACAGTAAAAATATAAAATGTTTTTTCATTCTTCTGGCTCCAAGTTTTTTAATTCAAAATACTCTTTTTGTAGTCTTGCATTATCAAACTGCAAGCGCCTTATCTCTTTTTTGAGAAAGGTCCTTTTTTCTTTTAAATTAGAATAAACATCATAAGAGTTAATTCCAAATAATAAGTTTGCCACATGATAGCTTAGAAACAGTGTAATAGCAATAGAAGCTATTACTATTAGTGTAAATTTAATTACTTCACTGTTCTTTTTTTCTTTTTTCTGCATGATATATTTACTTAGTAAATGGAGTTTTCCCTAAATATTGTGCATATGCAATTTCAGCATCAATTTCTAGAAGTCTGTTGTATTTAGCTATTCTATCAGATCTTGACGTTGAGCCTGTTTTGATTTGTCCACAATTTAATGCCACTGCAAAATCAGCAATAAAAGCATCTTCACTCTCACCAGATCTATGTGACATTACACAATTATAGTTATTTCTTTGAGCCAGTCTTACTGTAAGCATAGTTTCAGATACAGATCCAATTTGATTGGGTTTAATTAAAATAGAGTTGGCAATCTTTTTATTAATACCTTCATTTAAAATAGCAGCATTAGTAACAAATAAATCATCTCCAACTAATTGGATTTTAGAAGCAAGAACGTCTGTCATAATCTTCCATCCGTCCCAATCGTCTTCACTTAAACCATCTTCAATAGAAACAATTGGGTATTTATCACATAAATGGGCATAATAATCAACCAATTCTTTTGCAGTAATTGCTCTGTTTTCAGATTTTAGTTCATATAAACCTGCTTCATTTACTAATTCAGAAGCAGCAACATCTAAAGCCAATGCAATTTGTTCCCCCGCTTTATAACCCGCAGCTTCAATAGCTTTCATGATAACTTGTAAAGGTTCTTCATTTGATTTTAAGTTTGGTGCGAAACCACCCTCATCACCAACAGCAGTAGATTCACCCATTTCATCAATGATTTTTTTAAGATGTTGATAAATTTCAGCAACGGCTCGTAAACCTTCTTTAAAGTCTTCAAAACCAACAGGAATCATCATATATTCTTGAAAGTCAACAGAATTATTTGCATGCTCTCCACCGTTTATTACATTAAACATAGGTACAGGAATAGTCATTGCATTTGCTCCACCTAAGTATCTGTATAATGGTACATTTAATGAAGCAGCAGCAGCTCTTGCAACCGCCATAGATACACCTAAAACAGCATTAGCCCCTAATGTTGCATAATTAGATGTTCCATCAATATCTTTCATAGTTGCATCAATTTCAGCTTGATTAAAAGGACTCATTCCTAATAATTCATCCGCAATTTTAGTATTTACATTTTCAACTGCTTTTAAAACACCCTTACCCATATAACGGCTTCCACCATCTCTAAGTTCTAAGGCTTCTCTTTTTCCTGTACTTGCACCACTTGGTACAATAGCACTTTGTTTAGTTCCATCACTTAATACAACAGTTGCTCTAACTGTTGGGTTCCCTCTACTGTCTAAAACTTCGTCTGCGTATACATTATCAATAAATACCATGCTTTCTCCCTAAATTATAGTTGTAATTTTATGCATTATATCTAAATAAAAATAATACTTAGCTAAGTGTTTATGTTATCATAATGACATAACAAATAATTAGAGATTTAAAAGCTTGTGGAGATGTTTTTTAAGGAGGTAAAACGAAGTTTGAAACTTCGTTTTTAAAAATAAATTAGGAGGCTTGTTTAGTCGTCTTCGTTATCATCAACAGGAAGGGATTCCCCATTAACACCCATAGCATCAAGAATTCTTTTTTCAATTTCTGCAGCAATCTCAGGATTATCTCTTAAGAACACTTTTGAGTTTTCTTTTCCTTGTCCAATTTTACTGTCTCCATATGAGAACCAAGAACCAGCTTTATCAACAATATCAAGTTTAACCCCATAATCAATAAGCTCACCCATTTTAGAAATACCCTCACCAAACATAATGTCAAATTCAGCAATTTTAAAAGGTGGTGCTACTTTATTTTTAACAACTTTTACTTTGACACGGTTTCCAATTGAATTTTCACCTTGTTTAAGTGTAGCTATTCTTCTAATATCTAAACGAACAGAAGAATAAAACTTTAAAGCATTCCCACCTGTTGTAGTTTCAGGACTACCATATCCTGTCATTCCAATTTTCATTCTGATTTGATTAATAAAAATTACTGTTGATCCCATTTTATGTAAAACACTGGTGATTTTTCTTAAAGCTTTTGACATAAGTCTGGCTTGAAGACCAACTTGAATATCATCCATATCTCCATCAATTTCAACTTTTGGAGTTAAAGCAGCAACAGAATCCACAACAATCAAATCAACAGCACCTGAACGAATTACCGTTTCAAGAATATCTAAAGCTTGCTCCCCATAATCAGGTTGAGATACCAAAAGATTATCTGTATCAACACCAAGATTTCTAGCATATACAACATCTAGTGCATGCTCTGCATCAATAAAAGCACACACACCACCTTGTCGTTGACACTCTGCAATTGCATGAAGTGTTAAAGTAGTTTTACCAGAACTCTCAGGCCCATAAATTTCAACAACTCTACCCTTAGGTAATCCATGAACACCTAAAGCCATATCCAAACCCAAAGATCCAGTAGATATTACTTCCACAGGTTCAAAGTCTTTATCCCCTAATCGTACCAACATTCCTTTACCAAATGCTTTATCAATTTGTTTAATAGCCAAGTCTAAAGATTTTTTCTGATTGTCATCCATAATGTTTCCTATTATTTATTCTTTTATTGTTGTAATTCTAACAAGTTTTTTCTAAAGCCTGCATTTTTATTACAATTTGTTATGTTTTTTAATAAACTATATAATTAAAGGACATATCTACTAAATATTTGGTAGAATTACGTAAAATAGGTCAAAAAATTAGATTTTTTCATGTAATAATAGTTATTCCTAAATATATAATTTACAAGCATCTTAAAAAAGGCAAAATATGAAGTCAGCAAAATATTGGAACGACGAGTATAAAAATGGAAAAAATATTTCTTTACTAATGAGAGAGGAAAAGAACATAGATTACAACTCAAAAGATGTTATTGAGATGTCATATGAACTTCAATCAGGCTCCTATATAGAGGATATGAAAAATTATAAGTTAAGTATTTATTATCAAGAATACACATTAGAAATTGCAAATATAATTAAGTCATTGTGCCAAAGTAATTCTATTCTAGAGGCTGGAATTGGGGAAGCCTCTACATTCTATGGCGTTGTGAATAACTTAGATAATGATGTTAAATGTTATGGATTCGATTTATCTTGGTCTAGAATTGCATATGCCAATAAATGGCTAGCCTCAAATGAAATGACAAAACATTCTCTATGCACTGGAAATTTGTTGGACATTCCATTTTTAGATAATTCTATTGATGTAGTGTATACTTCGCACTCTATTGAACCTAATCGTGGAAATGAAAAAGAGATTTTAAAAGAATTATTTAGAATTACGAATAAATATTTAGTCTTACTTGAACCTGCATATGAATTAACGAATGATGAAAATAGGGCACGAATGGACAGACATAAGTATTGTAAAGGATTAGAGAAAACTGCAAAAGAACTTGGTTATAATGTTATAAAACATGAATTATTTAAATATAATGCGAATCCCTTAAATCCTACATCACTTATTATTATTGAAAAAAACAAGCATGCAAAATCCAATGATTTAAACGTATTTGCTTGCCCTAAACATAAGACGACTTTGATCAGAAATAAAGATTGTTATTATTCTACAGAAGCCATGAGTATCTATCCAATAGTAGATAATATTCCTTGTTTACGAGTAGAAAATAGTATTCTTGCTGTAAAGTATGAAGAATTATTTTAAATTATATTATAAATCTAAATAAAATTAATAATGGAGAGTCGACAAATGTTTAATAACAAAAATATACTAATTACAGGCGGAACTGGAAGTTTTGGAAAAAAGTATACGAAGATTCTACTTAAAAGATATAAACCAAATAAAATAATAATTTACTCAAGAGACGAATTAAAACAATTTGAGATGGCACAAGAGTATAATGCTGATTGTATGAGATATTTTATTGGAGATGTCAGAGATTCAGATAGGTTGAAACAAGCGATGAAAGGTGTTGATTATGTTATTCATGCAGCAGCATTGAAACACGTTCCAATTGCTGAGTATAATCCAATGGAGTGCATAAAAACAAACATAAATGGGGCTCAAAATGTTATTGATGCAGCCATTGAGAATGAAGTTAAAAAAGTAATTGCATTATCAACGGATAAAGCTGCAAACCCAGTCAATCTTTATGGGGCAACAAAATTAGCAAGTGATAAACTTTTTGTAGCTGCTAATAATCTTGTAGGAACTCAAGATACGCAGTTTTCTGTTGTAAGATATGGAAATGTTATTGGCTCACGTGGTTCAGTAATTCCCTTTTTTAATAAATTAATAGATGAGGGTACAAAAACTTTGCCTATTACTGATGTGAAAATGACAAGATTTATGATTACCTTAGAAGATGGTGTTAATTTTGTATTAAAAAACTTTGAAAGAATGAAGGGAGGCGAAATTTTTGTACCTAAAATTCCTTCTATGAAAATGACCGAGTTAGCATTGGCATTAGCTCCAACGTTAAAACATGAAATAATAGGAATAAGGCCTGGTGAAAAACTTCATGAAATTATGTGTCCTGCTGATGACTCTCACTTAACTTTAGAATTTAGTGATTATTATATAATTACGCCAACTATTAGTTTTTCGTCAAAAAGGAGCTACGAAACAAATTGTCTTGGAGAAAAAGGAAGTAAAGTAAAACAAGGCTTTGAATATAACTCAGGAACGAATGACCATTGGTTAAATCATAGTGAACTCTTAGCGTTAAATAAAGTATAAAAATGAACTTTATTCCATATGGGAAACAGAGCATTTCGAATCAAGACATTGAAGAAATAATAAAAGTCTTAAAGTCTGATTATTTAACTACGGGACCAAAAGTCAAAGAATTTGAAGACGCTATTAGCTTGTATTGTGGCTGTAAGTACACCGTAGCTGTATCTAATGGAACGGCAGCTTTGCATTTAGCTTCTTTATCTTTATTGAAAAAAAACGATAAGGTCTTAACTACTCCTAACTCATTTGTAGCAACGTCAAATGCTATTTTATATGTTGGGGCCAAACCAATATTTATTGATATATGTGATGATGGTAACATTGATTTAGACTTGTGTGAAAAAGCAATTAAAAATGATCCGAGTATTAAAGCAATTTATGCTGTTGCTTTTTCTGGAAATATGTTAAACCAAGACAAGTTAAAATATTTAAAAGAAACATATAATATAATTATACTAGAAGATTGTGCCCATGCTATAGGGGCTATGTACGATACTACAAAAGCTGGATCATGTCAAAACTCTGACTGCACTATTTTCTCTTTTCATCCAGTGAAGCACATTACAACAGGTGAAGGTGGGGCAATTACTACAAATTCTAAAGAATTATATGAACAACTACTTCATTTAAGAAGTCATGGTATCTATAAAGATGCATCTATGAGCCCGTGGGCCTATGAGATGATAGAGTTAGGTTTTAATTATAGAATCACTGATTTCCAGTGTGCACTTGGAATCAGTCAATTAAAAAAGCTTGATAGTTTTATAGATGGTAGGCTAGAAATTGCAAAGAAGTACGATATTGCGTTTATGAAGAGTAAAATAGAACCACTTTACACATATGATGGCAACTCTTCTTATCATTTGTATGTAGTTAAAGTGGATTTTTCTAAATTAAATGTGAGAAAAGAAGAACTTTTTAATAGAATAAAAGAAAAAAATATTGGAATACAGCTTCATTATATGCCAATAAATAAACAGCCATATTACAGAAAGATAGGATATGGTGAGGAAAAAACCCCTAAAATGGATAAATATTATTCCGAATGTTTTTCCCTTCCTTTATATCCCACTTTAAGTGAAAAAGAACAAAATTATGTGATAAAGACACTTTTTGAAGCCCTTTATGAATAAATGTATTGCAATTATTCCTGCAAGGGGGGGAAGTAAACGCATACCACGAAAAAATATAAAAGACTTCAATGGCAAACCATTAATAGCTTATTCAATTGAAGTTGCAATACGCACAAAACTTTTTGATAGGGTAATTGTGTCAACTGATGATGAAGAAATTGCTGAAATTGCGAAAAAGTATGGAGCAGAAGTTCCTTTTTTTCGCCCTAAAGAATTAAGTGGTGATTTTACTTCTACTGGTGATGTTATTAATCACGCAATAAAATATTTTGAAAAGCAAGGTGAAAGAATAGAGTACTTTTGTACTATTTACGCGACTGCTCCACTTTTGAAAAAAGAGTATTTAATAGAAGCATATAACAAGCTTAAAAGTTCAAGTGCAGTAAATGCTTTCTCATGCACAAGCATGCCTTTTCCCATACAAAGAGCATTTAAAATTCTTGAAAGCAATAGGTGCGAAATGTTTTGGCCTGAAAACTATATGCTTAGAAGTCAAGATTTAGTAGAATCTTATCAAGATGCAGGCCAATTCTATTGGACAAATAGAATAAGAGAAAAGAATATTGACAATAGTGTGATGTTTTCAAAAAATAGTTTACCGATAATACTACCAAGATACTTGGTTCAAGATATTGATACTCTTGAGGACTGGAAAAGAGTTGAACTTATGTATGAAGTTGTGAACAGGTCTGAAAAATATGTATAACATTATGATTAGAACAGATTCCTCATTTACTATTGGTACAGGCCATATTATGAGAGATTTAGTTTTAGCACAACAGTTTAGTAAAAGTAATATATCTTTTGCAACATTAAATTTAGATGGAAATATAAATTATAAAATTACAGATGCTGGCTATAAATTAAATGATTTGATAAATAATAGTATTGATGAAATAATAAAACTAATAAAAAAAGAAAAAATAGATTTAATAGTTATTGACCATTATGATATAGATTATACCTTTGAAAAAGAACTAAAAATAATATTTCCTTTGTTACGCATTATGGTTATTGATGATACCTATGAAAAACATTATAGTGATATACTTTTGAATCATAATATATATGCAAATAAAAAGAAGTATAAAGGAAAAGTACCCCAACACTGTGAGCTGAGATGCGGAAGTAAATATACACTTTTAAGAGAAGAATTTATAATAGAAAAGAAAAAGAAATATTCAAAGAATCAATTTAAAAATAAAATATTAGTATCCTTAGGTGGTACTGATAATTATAATTTAAATATAAAAATATTAAATTTATTAAAAAGTAAATCGAATATAAGTGTAGATTTAGTAACAACAACTGCAAATTGTAATATAATTATCCTTAAGCAGTTTTGCAAAAATAAAAAATGGATTACACTTCATATAAATACAAATAAAATGGCACAATTAATGAATACTAATAATCTCGCAATAGTAACACCTAGCGTAATTGTAAATGAGGCTTATTTTATGGAAATACCATTTATTGCAATTAAGGTTTCAAAAAATCAAAATGAAATGTTTCTTTTTTTAAAAAAGAATAAATTTAAAACTTTAGATAAAAGTAAATTGTTTAAATTAAAGGAATTAATTTGAAAAGAATTGCAGTACTAGGTGGGACTAGATTTTTTGGTAAATGTTTAGTAAACAAAATATTAGAAAATAATAATTACATTGTCGATGTATATAGTAGAAATAAATCTAATCTCAGCTTTGATAGAGGCAATAAGAAAGATTTAGAAGATATTTTTTCTAAACAGTATGATATTATCATAGATAATATCTGTTTTGGTTCTTCAGATGCAAAAATAGTTAATGATATATTTTTAGCTAATATAAATTGGTTACCGCAGCAATATATCTTTACGTCAACTTCTTTTGTCTATAAAGAAATGAAAAAATATGATGAGAGTATATCTTTTACATTTAAAACAACTTCTAATAAAAAATATCCTGAAATAAGCTATGAAGTAGGAAAGAAAGAAAGTGAATATATTTTCCAAAATGGAGTTTTATCTGATGTTTTATTAATTTTAAGACCTCCTTATATTATTGGAAAAGGAGACCATACAAAGAGGTTAAGTAAAATGATATCTTTGGTGAAAAATAATTCAACAATAGAGATTAATAATAATGATTTTCATAAAATGAGTTTTGTTGATGTTGAACTTCTAACTGATATTTTAATACAATTTATTGATGAAACAAAAGTTGGTATCTTTAATGTAGCAAATGAATCTTCACTTACTTCTAAAGAAATATATCAATTAATTGAAAAAGTAATTGATAAAGATGTTAATTTTGTCATAAAAGACAATAATAAAATACTAAGTCCTTACTCATTAAATCAGAATTTATGTTTAGATATCTCTAAACTAAGATCAGTATATAATAAAGAAATTGTACCTATTGAATTATCATTAATATCAATAATAAGGAACATTTATGAAAAGATCTAAAATACAGCTATTAGAAGTTGGAGTGCTTCTTTTTCAAAAGAATATCAGATATTTTCAAGAGGGTAATGTTCATAAGTATTTCACTGATTTATTTGAAAATAATAATTTAAAGAGTACGAATGATGTAGCAAATAATATTATAAAGAAATATACTTAATGACACTCGCAGTATTCTCTGATATTCATGGAAATATACATTCACTAGAAAAAGCTTTAAAGTTAATGGATACTTTTAAACCTGATAAATATTTATTTTTAGGTGATATGGCGGGTTATTACTATTATCAAAATGAATGTATTGAATTATTAAGTACCTTAGATAATTTAGTGTCAATTAAAGGTAATCATGATGAATATTTTTTAAATGCAATAAATAATGTAGAAAAATTAAAAAAGTTGGACGCTAAATATGGTAAATCTTATTCAATGCTTTCTTCTTCACTAACACCAAAAAGCGGAGTTTTTTTTAATAACTTATTGAGCTACGAAAAAAATAATTATTATGAAGCATATCATGGTTCTCCTAATAATTATCTGGAAGAATATATTTACCCTGATAAGGATATAAATTTTAAAACAAGTACTCCTTTTGTTTTTTTAGGACATACTCATTATCCTATGAACATAAAATTTAATAATACTATGATAATAAATCCGGGTTCCATTGGGCAAGCAAGAGATTTTAATCAAGGCTCATTTTATATAGTCGATTTAAAAGACAAAAAATTTGAGAATATCAGATATAAATATGACAGCAGTGAATTAAATAAAAAGATTTTAGAGTTAAATGATAAACAATATCTTATAGATGTTTTAAAAAGAGGCAAAAAATGAGAAAAGTAAATATTCTAATTACTGCAGCAGGTGGAGATATTGGAGCTAATATTATAAATATTTTATCACAGCAAAAAGATGCCAATCTTTGTCTTGTTGGCACAGATTTAAGTAAGAATATTTTTTCTATTGATAAATTAGATAAATTTTATGAAGTTTGCAGAAGTAATGATATTAACTATAAAAAAAGAATACTTGAAATTATTCAAAAAAACTCTATTGAAATAGTTATTCCTGTGTCAGAACCTGAAATTATGTGGTTTAATAACAATATGAGTATTTTTATTGAATTAAATATAAAAGTGCTAATTAATAACAAAAATATTATTGACAGTTTTTTTAATAAGTTAGAGACAAGTATTAAATTAAATAAGATAGATGTTAAAACACCAAAAACATTTTTATTTAGTGAGTTTAATAATCAATTAAATTTCCCACTCATACTGAAGAGTAATTATTCAATTAACTCAAAAGATATATATAGAATAGAAAATGAACAGCAATTAAAATATTTAAAGATAAGTATAGAAGAGCACAAAAATTATATAATACAGGAATACCTTGGTTCAATAAGTGAAGAATACACTACTTGTATTTATAAAAATAAAAATAAAGTGGATGTTATCAGCTTTAAAAGAAAACTAACAGGTGGGATGACTTCTGTTGCTGTAATTAGTAACGAAAGTAAGCTTTATGAGTATGCTTTATCTATAGCTAATTCATATGATTTAAAAGGTAGTATTAACATACAAAGTAGAAAAGTTGAAAATGATTTCTATATTTTTGAAATAAATCCAAGATTGTCAAGTACCGTATATATACGGGATCATTTTGGCTTTAAAGATGTCTTATGGTGGATTAATGATATTAGTAATGAGGCGGTCTTGAACACAGCACAATCAAAAATTGATTTTCAAGGCACTGCTATTTTAGGATATAAGTATAAATTTTTTGAGTAGGAACAGAAATGAAACATGAAGTAATAAAAAGTAAACATGGATATTTAAGTATTAAAGAGCTGCCGAGTAAACAAGAGTTAGAAAAATATTATTCGCAGAAGTATTATCAAGAAGGTAATTCTGCTCAGTACTCTTATGAATATTCTGCAGATGAATTAAAATACTTTGAATACACAGCTGAGGTTGCACAGTTTATATTTAAAAATGAAAATAATAACAAAAATAATTCCTTACTTGATGTTGGAACAGGAGAAGGCTTTTTTGCAAAAAGTTTTTTTAATAATAGTTGGGATGTAACAACATTGGATTATTCAAGTTATGGAATAAATTCTCATAATCCAGCCTTGGTAAATACCTTAATTCAAGGGGATATTTTTCAGTCTCTTACTTCTTTATGTATAGAGAAAAGAAATTGTTTCGATTTTATTAACCTTTCTAATGTATTAGAGCATGTAATTGACCCTATAGACCTACTTAATACACTTAAATTATTACTTAATAAAGATTCGATATTACGAATTTCTGTACCAAATGATTATTCTGAATTTCAACAGTTTTTATTAGATAAAGATTATTCCTCAAATACTTGGTTATGCCCACCTGATCATTTGCATTATTTTACTTTTGAATCTTTATCAAATCTTCTTGTTTCACTTGGATATGAAATTGTAGTTAGTATGGGGGAATTTCCAATTGAATTATTTCTAACAAATGAAAACTCAAACTATGTTAAAAACAAAGAAGTTGGCAAAGCCTCACATAAATCGAGAATTGAAGTAGATAATTTTTTATTTGAGCAAGGCATAAAGAAATACATTAATTATTATAAAGCCAGTGCGGAGATTGGATTAAGTAGACAAGTTGTTATGTATGCAAAATTAAAAGAAGGTGACATATAATGTTTATTGGAAATTTTGATTTAGAAAAAGATGGAACCTATATTATTGCCGAACTTAGTGCGAACCATGGTAGAAAAATTGAGATAGCAAAAGATACAATTAAAGCTGCCAAAGAAATAGGTGCGAATGCAATTAAATTACAAACATATACTTCTGATACAATGACTTTAAACTGTGAAAAAGAAGATTTTATTATAAAAGGCGGAACGCTTTGGGATGATAGAAATCTTTATGATTTATACAAAGAAGCCCATTTGCCATGGGAGTGGCATGAAGAATTGTTTAGTTACGCCAGAGAGATTGGAATAGACATTTTTTCCTCTCCTTTTGATAAAACTGCAGTTGATTTTTTAGAACAGTTTAATCCCTCTGCCTATAAAATAGCTTCATATGAAATTACTGATTATGAGTTAATTAAATATACTGCTTCTAAAATGAGACCTATTATTATTTCTACTGGAATCGCCACAATATCTGAAATTCAAGATGCAGTAAATATTTGTCGAGATGTCGGTAATAATGATATTGTGCTCTTAAAATGTACCAGTGAATATCCAGCACCTTTAGAAGATGCAAACTTATTAATGATACAAAGTTTAGCACAAACATTTGATGTAATATCTGGATTTTCTGACCATACTTTAGGTAGTACTGCTCCTGTAGTTGCTGTTACCTTGGGTGCAAAAATAATCGAAAAACATTTTATAATAGATTCATCTATAGGTGGAGCAGATGCAGGCTTTTCAATGAATAAAAAAGACTTTTCTGATATGATAATAGAAATTAGGAATGTTGAAAAATTACTTGGTAAAGTTGATTATAGTATGAATGATAAAAAAAGACATAATAGAAGATTTTCTAGAAGTCTTTATGTCTCTTGTAATATTAAAAAAGGCGATATTTTTACAGAAGAAAACGTCAAAAGTGTTAGACCTGGATATGGCATGCATCCAAAGTATTTTAAAGATATTTTAGGCACAATATCAACAAGAAACTATAGTTTTGGGGATAAGTTAATAATTAATAATTTTGGAGTTAAACATGAAGCAAATAGTTAGAGAGTTACATGAAAAAAGAATTAAAATGTGGAACGCAAGTATTAGTAATCATGCAAAATATATAAACCCTACTACCGGTATATTTTCTAAAGAATATACAGAAAATAGGCCTTGCCCTGTCTGTAAAAGTACAAATGAACTAGAAATGTTTTATAAAGAAGGTGGAAGGTACGTAAAATGCCAGGATTGCACCATGGTTTATTTAAATCCTGTTTTTAAAGATGCGTCAATTCAAGACTATTATGAATGCAACCATACTGAACAATCAGAAGTTGTTGAATCTGATACAGACAATTTTTATATAAATCTTTATAATGGAGGGTTAGATAACATACAATCTTTTGTACCTTCTGCCTCAAATGTACTAGATATTGGGTGCTCTGCAGGTACATTTTTAGATTTAGCTAAAAAAAGAAAGTTAAGTACTTTTGGCATTGAACTTAATCAAATGGAATATGAATTAGCCAAAGCAAAAAAACATAATGTGTATAATAAATTATTAGAAGAAATAAATTTTGATAATAAATTTGATGCAATTAGCATGTGGGATGTATTTGAACATATTAAAGATGGTCAGTTTTATCTTAATTACATGAAAGAATTATTAAGTGATAAGGGTGTAATCTTTTTACAAATTCCTAGTTCTGACGCATTGGCGGCAAAAATGCTAAGAGAAAACTGCAATATGTATGATGGCTTAGAACATGTGAACTTGTACGGTGTAAGTACAATTAAAAAAATAGCCAATGAATGTGGGTTAAAAGTTTTAAGTTTAAAAACAGTAATTTCAGAGATAGGTGTTATAAATAATTATCTTAACTATGAGGATCCATATCTAGGAAGTACTACAAATAAAGAATTTATTCCAAATTTAATTGATGAGAATAAAATACATGAAAATTTGATGGGTTATAAAATACAAATAATATTAGGAAATAAATAATGAAAATATGTGTAAAATGTGTAATGCCAGCAACCAAACCAGACTTACATTTTGATGAAAATGGGATTTGTGATGCATGTAACTCTCAAGTAGATAAAAATGAAAATATTGACTGGAAAAAAAGAGAGAAAGAGTTTTTAGCTTTAATAGAAAAACACAAAACAAATTCTGATTATGATTGTGTTATTGGAGTTAGCGGTGGAAAAGACTCTACTTTTCAAGTGTTGAAAGTACTTGAATTAGGATTAAACCCACTTTGTGTAAGTTTTATACCAACAATACCTACAAAAATAGGGAAGAAAAACCTTGAAAACTTGAATAATTTAGGGGTAGATCTAATTCATATTAAAAGAAATCCTGTGGTATATAAAAAGTTAGCAAAAGAGGCATTTATACGAACTGGTGATAATGAGTGGCAACTTCATATAGGAGCAATTACCGCTGTAGCAAAGATGGCTGTAAATTTTAATATACCGCTAATTGTTTGGGGTGAAAGCCCTCAAATAGAGTATGGTGGCCCAGCTGTTAGTAAAACTAAAAATGTATTAGACAGACAGTGGCTAGAAGAGTTTGGTGGGCTTTTGGGAAATAGAATCTCTGATATGGTTGGTGTTGATGGTTTAACAAAAAGAGATTTATCACTATATACCTATGCAAGTGATGAAGAAATTAATAGAGTGGGTGTAACTGGATTATTTTTAGGATACTATTTTAAATATGATTTAAGAGAAGTTTCAAAAAAAGCCCAAGAACATGGCTTTAGTGTGAAAGATAGACCTGTAGAAACAACCTACGAAAACTTCGAGAATTTAGACTGTTATAGTAACCATCTTCATGATTATCTTAAATATGTAAAATATGGTTTTGGAAGGGCTACTGATAATGCGTGTCAAGATGTTCGACTTGGATATATATCAAGAAAAGAAGCAGTTAGATTAGTAAATAAATACGATGGGAGACTGCCTACTAAAGCTATAAATAAGTATTTGAAATATACTGGTTTTACACAAAAAGAGTTTAATAAAATTGTTGACTCCTATACCAATAAAAAGATATTTCAACGCGATGATAATGGTGAATTTCTAAAAGACATTGATGGTTCTCTTGTAAGAAAGGAACAATATATTGTCAAATAACTTGATTGTAATAATCGATTATAATATGGGGAATTTAAGATCTGTTCAAAAAGCTTTTGAACATCTTGATTGTGATGTTATTATAAGTAATGATCATGATTTAATTAAAAAAGCTTCTAAAATAGTATTACCAGGAGTTGGATCTTTTAAAGATGGTATGAAAAACTTAAAGGACTTAGGTTTAATTGAACTTTTGAATACTGAAGTTATTGAAAATAAAAAACCTTTTTTAGGAATATGTCTTGGAATGCAATTAACGGCCAAAGTCAGTTATGAACATGGAGAAACAAGTGGCTTAAATTGGCTGGATTCAAAGGTGGTTAAATTTGATTTTACTGAGAAAGATAAAAAATTGAAAATTCCTCATGTTGGATGGAATAATGTTAATTATCTCAAAAAGAATATATTATTTGAGAATATTTCAAATAACAGTGACTTCTACTTTGTTCACTCTTTTCATTTTATTACAAAAGAAGATGTGATTACGTCAGTTACCGACTATGGATTTGAAGTTATTTCATCATTACAAAAAAATAATATTTACGCAGTTCAGTTTCATCCAGAAAAAAGTCAAACGGTTGGGCTCAAATTAATTGAAAATTTTGTAAGGATATGATAATGCGATTTTATTTTATATTAAATGATAAAAAATGTTGAAGCACCGAATTATTCCTTGTGTACTTTTAAAAGACTGGCAACTTGTTAAAAGTATTGGTTTTGAATCCTTTAGGACTCTGGGGCATCCAACGGCGACAGCAAGAGTATATAATGCTAGAAATGTTGATGAATTGATTGTATTAGATATAGATGCCAGTTTAGAAGAAGAAGAAATCAATATTGAAATAATTACAGATATTGCTAATGAATGTTTCATGCCTTTAACAATTGGTGGGGGCATTAGAACTATTGAAGATATTTATAAAGTATTAAATGCAGGTGCGGATAAAATTTCAATTAATACAAAAGCTATAGAAGATTTAGAATTTATCACAAAAGCTTCAACTATATTTGGTTCCCAATGTATAACATGTTCAATAGATGTTAAAAAAGTAAATGGTATATACAAAGTATTTAATAAAAGCAAGGGTATTTTAGATCTTAATCCCTTAACTTTAGCTAAGCAATATCAAAAATATGGAGCTGGTGAGATTCTTCTTACTTCTGTAGATAAAGAAGGCTCACGTGATGGTTATGACCTAGAACTTATTAAACTTTTTAAAGATGAACTTGAAATACCTTTAATTATCAATGGGGGAATGGGGGAGCCTAAACATGCCGTAGCTGGGATTAAAAATGGTGCCGATGCAGTTGCCGCCGCATATATTTTTCATTTCTCTCAATACACACCAAATGATATAAAGTTAGAGTTACGTAAGAATGATATTTTAGTTAGAGAGGTAATGAATAGTAATTAGTTTACAAAAAAATAGATTTTAATTCAATGTTAGCTGTTTTAGTATAGTTAAGCGTTTTAATTAAAACCAGAGGGATAATTATTTAAGAAGATTTATATTGGCTTTATTTAAATAAATTACAAAAGGAAAATTATGACATCAGATGAAGTTGAAAAGAATGCAATACAATTATATATGTTAAACTTAGAATTTTTAGAGAAAGATGACAATGCTTTGTTCCAAAGAATAAAATTATTTGAAGCTGCTTCTGAATTAGGTGAACTTAAGAGTAAATATGAGTTAGAATATAAAGATGATTTATATTTTGATGCTTTGATTAAAGAGAATAACTCTTATTATTATAATACAAACTCTTTTGAGTATTCTAAAAAGATTACAAAAAAAATTAATTTTAATTTAGATAATAATACTTTTAAGTCATTTTATGAAGTCAGATATGACGATGATTATGCCCTAACCTCAATAAATAATCCTCATATAAGATCAGTAGAAGTAGGGAATGCCCCAATAATTCATTATGTGAATACAAACAAAGCAAAAGAGGAAGTAAGCTCAAAACTATTTAATTATTTTATTTTTGGAGTGGGCTTAGGCTTTCATCTTCCAATGGTATTTGAAAAAGTAAAAGCAGACTCTTATTATATTATCGAACCATCTTTAGAACTATTTAGGTTATCATTATTTACAACGGATTATAAATCCTTATCATTGCAGAGTAAACTAGTTTTTTCCATTGGAGAAGCAAGGGAGATTTTTTTAGATAAAGTTGGAAAGTATTTAACATATTATTCTTTTTATACGCATTATATAAAATTTTTGATGTTTTCAAAAAATTGTGATTATTATGTGGGTATGATACAAGAAGTACTCTCTTCTCAGCCACACCATAGTTTTAACTATTGTAGAACACTTGAAATTACAAAACGAACTTTTCAGTATTTAAAAGAAGAGTACAACTTTATTAACATCTTAGAAAAACAAAAACTTGAACTCTTTAGAGATAAAAAGATTTTGATTCTTGCTGCTGGTCCCTCCTTAGGTAAGAATATAGAATTTGTCAAAAAGAATCAAGATAAATTTTTAATAGTAGCTATTTTGTCAATTCTTCCCATATTGGAAGAGCATAATATAAAAGCAGATATCGTTACTTATTTTGATGATTATGAAGCAGAAGTGATGAAAATGCTTTCTACTGTAAAAGATAAAAAAATCCTTTCAGAACCTATTTTTCTAAGTGGAGCCCAAATATGTAATACACTCATGAAGACATTTCCTAAGGAAAATATCTTTCTTTTTCAAACATCTGTAATGGCAAAACACAACTTTGGACAAATTAGTTCTTCTTCCATCGGAGAAGTGACGTATTATCTTACCTTATCTTTTGGAGCAAATAATGTTTATCTATTAGGACTTGATATGGCAATGGATCCAGAAAGTGGAGCGAGTCATTCTAGTTCTTATTATGATCAATTAGATGAGCACTTAAATAAAAAACAAACCTTAGCAGAATTTACTTCAAGAGGGAATCATATTAAAATTAGAGGAAACTTTTTAAGTGAAGTTACCTCTCTTGCAATTTATAATAGGTCAATAAAAACAATGAATGATGTAAGTAAGCTGTTTGATATTAATGAAGAGAAAAATGTATACAACCTTTCAAATGGTGCTTATTTTAATGATATAAAACCTTTAAAAATTGAAGATATAGATTTATCAAAAGACATTGTACTTAACAAAGAAGAGCTGTCTACAAAAATAAAAGAGATTTTTAATGACAATTCAGAAAACTTTTTAAGCAAAAATGATTTTGATAATAATAGAAGTAAATATATCGCATCCATTGCTTTACAAGATACATTAAAGAATGAATTGCTAGGAGTAAAACATGCGAATATTAGAAATTTTCATATTGCAATTAATAAGATAATAATCTTAGTGAGTGATTTTGAGAGTGATTGTTCTGATTTAAATAGAATTCTATTAAATTATTTAAAATTCAATATCCCCTATATATATTTTTTCATTTACTTAAAAAATATCAATAACCCAAAAAAACATATAAAACAAATTAATAAAACTTTATTTATACAAGTAAATAAATTAATCACTGAATATATTAATATACTGCCTAAAGAAGTAAAAGAGTTATAACCTTAACATTTCGCTATATCTTATTTAGATTATTTTTGAAGTAATCTAGATAAAGTGTTCTAAAAAAAAAGTAGCAGCTTAAGCTACTACTTTTTTTCTTCTCGTATCTTCATATTTTTCAAAAAACATTCTTTGTAGCTTAGGCTACTATTCAGAGATTACTATTTAAGTAATCTATTATACGTTTTCCAAAAAAATATAAAGTAGCAGCTTAGGCCACTACTTTATTTATTATTGTAACAATCTTAATACATTTTGAGCAGCTGAATTAGCTTGACTCATAGCATATGTACCTGCTTGAGAAATAATATTTTGTTTGTTGAAGTTTGCAGATTCTTGTGCATAATCAACATCTCTAATAATAGACTCAGCCGCTTTTACATTCGTAGATTGTGTCATTAAGTTTCTAACAGCAGATTCAACTTGATTTTGTGTTGACCCTACGTCCCCTCTATAACCATTCAGTACAGTAATTGCATCATCTACTACACTTTGGAATGAATCCGCTAACTCTTTTGTTAACTCACCTTCATCAAGAGCAGCAAGTGCACTTAATTGAAGCTTACCATTATTAATATCACCTGTACTGCTCATAGTTAATGTATCAGTAGCAGAAGCATTATTTGTAATATCTACTGTTGATCCAGTATTGAAAGTAACGGCTACTGTTGCATCAGCAGCTGTATTTGCACTTCCATCAGAGGCCCCAGTAACACTAGAAGTTGTAGCATAATCAGTTGCAGTATTAGCATTAGCATGAGTAGAAGCTGCACCAGGTGCTACATATCTTTGTATTTCTAATGTATTAGCAGCAGCTCCCATTGATAAAGCTACCCCAGCACCTGTGTATGCAAATGTACCTGAATTATCTATTTCTTGAAAATCTGCGCTAGTCGCAATTAATTGAGCCATTGTAACTCCACCAGAATCGGCAGTATCTGTTCCAACTGTAACAATATCTCCTGTTGCTATATTAACAGTATCTCCACTGGCAGTAGAAGTAAGGTCTATTACCATATGTCCTTCTGTACCTGTCGTAAATACTGGATCACCACCAGAAGCCCCTTTATGTACAGTACCAGCCCCAGAATCATAAAAAGTACCAGCTTCAGGAGTTCCAGCCATATCTTCAAAAGTAATATCAGCATCAGCAGATCCTGCACCTCTTAATGATGTTATGTCAGTAGTTGTTAATGCCGCAGCTGCTGCAATATCAAAACTCTCTCCTGAACTTAAAAGTATATCTGGAGTAACAAAATCAACAACAGCCGTATAAATATCACCAGATACTCCACCCGTACCAGTTAATGTAAATTTGCTAGTATTTTGAAGCTCATTAAATAAGGCACCACTAGAAACAGCATCTGAAGTTAATGTAATTGTAGAACCAGCTCCAAGCGCAGGTCCAAAACTTACTAGTGTTGAATCAGTAACTTTTGTTGATTCAGTTGCTGCAAGAGCGATATTACCATCAACAAGTGCTCTATATTGATTAGAAGTACCAATTTGGTCAAATTTTGTTGTATCACTTAATGCAAGATCTAAAGCACTTCCTGTTACAACTGTCCCACCAGATGTATCTACAACATCACCAGCAGTAATAATAGCAGTTGCAGTATTTGTAGCCGTTACATTTTCAGTTGCAGCAAGTCTTACTGTACTATTAGCAGCAGCTGTATATGTACCATCGTTATTATCAGTAAAATTAGCACCTTGTAATGCTTGATGTAATGCACTGTTTTCAATAACCGTTCCTGAAGTTACAACATCACCAGTAGAGTAAGATAATTGGTTTGCAGTAGTTGCAGTAGAATTACTAACAGAATCAATTGATTCTCCAAATTCAAGAACAAGTGCACTTGCAGCAGCAGTTGCTGTGTAAGTACCATCTGTATTAGCTAAAAATTTACTATTATCTGCTAATGCAGTTGATAAAGCACTACTAGCATTAGAAGCATTAATAGTCAGTACATCTCCTGCTGCAGGTGTATATGTACTTGCAGCTTCAGCAGTTGTTACAATTGTTGCCGCAACAGAATCAACTGTAGATAAATCTAAAGAAATACTTCCCGTTATATTAAACGTATCTGCACCTGTTTTAGTAAAACTAGCTGCATTAGCAGGTGTGTCTAATAATGCTTTTGAAGCAGCATCTAAACCTGTTACTGTCATACCTGCAACTAATTCAAGTGTATCAACATCACCAGATAAAGTAACGCTCTCAGACGTATTTGCACCAGCTATTGTACTTGTAAGTGAAATAGCATCACTTCCTGCAACTGTAGTAGTAGTACTTGCAGCAAGAGTAGTATTTGCTACAAAACTTACTTTTGAACCTAATCCATCTGTATTTGATTGAACTGAAGTATTAGAAATAACATCATTTTTAGATTCACCAATTTGGAAGTTTAAATCAGCAGATGCTGCTTTATCCGTTGCTGAATCTCCAGCTGCACTTTGTAATAAAACATTACCATTGTAGTTTGTTTGTTCTGCAATATTATCTAATTGCTCAAGTAACTTAGAAATATCTTTTCTAATTGATTCTCTACCATCATCAGAAGTAGTATCAGTATTAGCTTGAATTAATTTAGCTTTAATTGTATCAAGAATATTTGATTGTTCAGACATTGATTTATCAGCAATTTGTAATAATGTAACTGCTGAGTTACCATTTGCGATACCTTGATCAATAGAAGTACCTTGTGTTCTAAGTTTATCGGCAATTGCTAAACCAGAAGCATCATCAGCCGCTTTATTAATTTTTAGACCTGAAGATAGTTTCTCTAAAGAAGAACCGATTTTAAATTGTGTGTTTGCTGCATTTTCTTGTGCTACAAGTGAAGCAACGTTAGTATTAATTCTCATAATAAAATCCTTTTAATTATGACACATTGTGAAAAAAGTTTCTCACATCCGCTAACGTTCTCATCTTACTGAGCATAGAGTTCAAACTCTTCGGTATTAATTAATACCTAATTTAGACAAAGAGTATGACACACCAATTCTTAAAATTAGATTAAATAATGAATTATTTTTCTGTTTTGATATCTTTAATTTGATCCATTTTTTCAATGGTATCTATATGAGAGTTTAAACGCCTTAACATAGAGTGTTTTTTAATATGCTTGGATAAGATTTTGGAATACTTTTTATAGTTTCTTGAACCTTTTTCAAAGCTAGCTAACTTCTTTTGTATTTTAATTATATCTTCTGGTATTGAAGCTGGTGTATTTTCCAAATATCTTTTCCTTTCTTTAAATTTGTTCTTTTGTTTTAATGTTTTACGCGAGGACATTATTTTTTTACTAATATCACGCCAGATTCAATATGCTTAGTATAGGCAAATTGGTCAAACAATGCAAAGTTTGTAATGTTATGCGTTTCTTTTAAGGCTATTAAATCCCTGTGAAGCGTTTCAGGATTACAAGATACATAAATTATTTGTTCATATTCTTTACATAAGGCTCTTGTTGTATCATCTAGTCCTGCACGTGGAGGATCTACAAAAATACTCTCTTTAGAAAAAGAATTTACATCCAGACCTTCTAATCGTCTAAACTCTTTTTTTGATTCTAAGGCTTTTACAAAATCTTCCGCACTCATTCTTACAAAATCAATATTAGAAACTTCATTTAACTCACAGTTTCTTTTTGCAGATTTAATAGATGTTTTTGAAATTTCTGTAGCTATTATTTTATCAAATACTTTTGAAAAAGGAATGGTGAAGTTTCCTCCTCCACAATAAAGCTCACACAAATCACCTTTAGTACTTGCATTATCAAGAACCCATTCAATCATTTTTTCATTTACTTTTGCATTGGGTTGGGTAAATCCACCTTCTTGGTATTCAAAATGATATGCTTTATTATTAATAGTAAGTGTTTCTTCAATATAGTCTTTTGAAACAATTACTTTTTGACCTCTGCTTCTTCCAATTATTTTAATGCCTAAGTCTTTTTCTAATTCATATGCTAATTCTAACCATTCTTCATCTAGTTTTTTGTGATAAATTAATGTAACTAACATATCTCCTGTTGTTGCATTTAAGAACTCACAGGCATAAATTTTGAATCTTAGTTTTTCACTGTTTACTATTTTTGCTAAAAGTTTTGGCATAAGATTTTTAATATCCATTGATACAATAGAACATGTTGTGATTTCCAAGGCTCGTCTGTCATAATCATTCATGGCATACGAAATAGTAGGTACGTCCCCTTCATCAAAGTTTCTCCAGAATCTAAATTCTGCTCTGTTTCTGAAGTTTTCTTCTTTTGATTTTACAATATCAAATTCTAAAGAAGTAATATCAGTAAAACGCTCTTTTTCTCTATTTATTTTATATTCTAGTTGTTCCTCATAATTTTTATCATGTAGGGTACAGCTCCCACATTTAGAAAAATACTCACAATTCATTTTGTCCCTTGTTTTATTACAAATGCTTACATATTTAAATGTAATTTATAAACTTTTTATTGTTTTAATACTCTATTATATACAATTCAATATAATACGCTTATGAAAAACAAATGGCAAGATCAATTACACAGTCTTTTAAATTGTGATTTAAAAGAATTATACCCCCTCGCACGTAGCATGAAGAGAAAACTAAAGTTTTTTGTAGGTCCTACAAATTCTGGTAAAACCTATGCTGCAATGACTGAGCTTAAAGCTTCAAATTCAGGTCTTTATTTAGCCCCACTACGTTTATTAGCACTTGAAGGGTATGAAGACTTAAAGAAAAATAACATTGATGTATCCTTAATTACAGGAGAAGAACAGCTTTTTAATGAAGATGCTGCTCATGTATGTTCAACCATAGAAATGATGGATTTTGATTTGGATGTAGATACAGTCATTATTGATGAAGTTCAAATGTTAGCAGATATTGATAGAGGTTGGGCTTGGGTGAATGCAATTATTGGTTGTCCTGCATCAACTATTATTATGACAGGTTCTGT
>Ga0105356_10001385_pt1 | contig 23924 bp, 14 predicted proteins | sample GOMGulsemesocosm_3_FD_83502 | JGI IMG/M metagenome (GOLD analysis project Ga0105356, IMG submission 83502) | Methane-oxidizing microbial communities from mesocosms in the Gulf of Mexico - GOM9D Gulf of Mexico | ecosystem: Environmental > Aquatic > Marine > Cold seeps | place: Gulf of Mexico... | reverse complement strand
CCACAGCAATTTCCTGTGTTTTGTAACCCACATAACTATACACCAAAACAGCTTCAGACGATCCTACATCAAAGGAGTAATTTCCATCAAAATCAGTTTGTGTTCCAGTGTTAGTTCCTTTAACCAGAATATTAACGCCTGGCAAAGGACCATTTGCATCCGAAACAACGCCGGTTACAACTTGAGCATAAATAACACTTCCAAACAGTAAAAATACAGGAAGCACTATCAGCTTTTTAAGTAATTTGTTTTTCATAATTTAAATTAATTAGTTTCTTGACTTTAAACAAAGAGCTGTTTAATAAGTTCAATTGATTGAAGAGCTAATTTTAAATTTTTTTGCTACAATCAAAAAAAATAGCCCAAAAAACGCCGATAATAACCACGAAATCGATTTCGCTAATTCCATTTTCCTTACAATACTGAGCTATAAACGATTAAATTTACAATAAACCAATACTTCTATAACACTTCTCATAATTATTGCTAATTAATAATATAATATTAGCATTTTAAGGCTTTTTTTTAGTACTTTTTTATCGCCAAAAAGTATATGCATGCCTAAAATCACACTTAAAAAAATTGCAGCCACCTTAGGGATATCTCCTGCCACTGTCTCTAAAGCTTTAAAAGATTATCCTGATATTAGTGAAGAGACAAAAACAAGGGTAAAAACCTTGGCAGAATCTTTAAATTACAAACCCAATTCCTTTGCTCAAAGTTTAAGAAATCAGGAATCAAAAATCATTGGCTTAGTCATTCCAAAAATAGTACATCACTTTTTCTCCAATATCATCAATGGAGTCATTGATGCCGCGAGTAAAAAAGGTTATTTGGTAATCACACTTCAATCTCATGAGTCCTATGAACAAGAGAAAGATCAGATCAATTCGCTCATAGAAAAAAATGTAGACGGGATCTTGATTTCTCTTTCTGATCACACGGTTAATTATAAGCATATTAATGCCGTCATTGATAAGGGAGTTCCTGTAGTGTTGTATGACAGGACTTCAAAATTGGTAAATTGCTCTAAGGTTATTATTAACGATAGAAAAGCGGGTTATGATGCCACAAAATATTTAATAGATACAGGCTGTAGAAAAATTGCACATATTAGAGGGCCTTTAAAACCTCAAACTACTATAGATAGATTTATGGGTTATAAAAATGCATTGAAAGAACATGACATTCCGTATAACAAGAATTTAGTTTTCGAAACTGAGCATTTTTCATTCGAAAATGGCTATGAAATTGCAAATGCCATCGTGAAACAACGGCATGAAATTGATGGTGTTTTTACGACTACCGATTTATTAGCTACGGGTGCTATGGTGAAGCTGCAGGAAGAAGGGATTAAGGTCCCTGGTGACATATCGATCATGGGATTTAGCAATTGGTTTTTAACAGAAATCACCTCTCCCACACTGTCGACAATTAATCAGCCGGGATACGAAATGGGTCAGAAGACTTTTGATTTATTATACGATGAAATTTGCAAGATCAAAAATGGAGAGGCCATAACCCATGAAATCGTAGAAATAGCAACATGTGTAGTCCCTAGGAATTCGACAAAAACCATTAAATAAAATAAGAGCTAGAAGCTATTCTAATTCTATCGATTCACTTTTAAAAACAAGATTTACAACTGTTTAGCACCAAACCCCACTCGGTCACGAATAAAATGATCATTCTGGCAAAATGACGCTAACTCCTTCTCGATAAACTCATCAATGGGAGCGGCTTCCGCCTCTGGATACAAGACATGAACATTAGCCCCTGCATCTAATGTAAAACTAATATGGAGTCCAGTTTCTTTCCTAAATTCCCAAATCTTATTAATTATTTGAAGTGTATTAGGTTTCATCAAGATAAAATATGGCATACTAGACATCATCATAGCATGTAAGGTCAAAGCTTCACTTTCAACAATCTCAATAAAAGCTTTTAAATCGCCCGTTTTAAATATGTCAATAAGTGTATCCATGTTTTCATGGGCTTGCTCAAAACGTTGCTCGGCAAAAGGATGACCATGCATCAAATCATGCCCAACAGTACTACTGACTTGCTTTTCACCTTTATCGACTAAAAGTATAGTATCACGATAATTTTTAAAATTAGAATGCATCTCGAAAGGATACTTTATTCCAAACAAATTAGAACTTCCCTCAATGCTTTTATGCGTTCCCCAAACTATTAATTCCCCTTCAATACTCCTACTGGCACTTCCCGAACCTAATCGCGATAAAAAAGAAGCCTTTTGATTGAATTTTTCTTGTGACATTTCTGGGTTCAATTCCTGTTCAATACTCATTAAACATAATGACAATGCACTCATACCGGATGCTGAAGACGCAATACCAGAACTGTGTGGAAACGTATTTGAGGTCTCAATCACAAAATGATAATCTTTTAAAAAGGGCAAATAAACTTCTATCCTACTGAAAAAGGTTTCAATTTTCGGCTTAAAATCGTCTTTTTTAATTCCGTTTAAGAACACATCAAACGAAAATAAACCATCCGGAACTTTCTTTTCAAATCTTAAGCTTGTCGTTGTTTTACAGTCATCCAAGGTAAAACTGATCGATGGATTTGCCGGTATTTGATTTTCCTTTTTTCCCCAATATTTAACTAAAGCAATATTACTAGGTGACGACCAGGTAAAACTTCCTTTATCAATCGTTTTTTTATAGGTTATTGGAATAAAATCTTGTTCTTTCATTTAGCTCAATTCTGATGACAAAGATAACAACTTCACCATGGTATTATAATTTCTAGTAGTAGCCGTTATTTTTAATTTGCGTTCGAAAAAATTAGTATTGCATTTAGCACGTCCGTATCCATTTTTAGAATAAAAATAAACACAATCATCACTAATCACAAACTCTTCATTGGGATGAATTTCTCCAGACACAGCAAGGCTTAATTCGCCATCAGGAACTGCATGCAATACTGTAAAATAACTCTTATTTTTTTTCTCGGTAGGAAATGGACAATTATCGAAAATAGATTTCAATTCCTCAGATGACAGCACCAAAGTAGATACCTCAAATCCGAAATGGCTTAATAAGGCCTTTTTTATAAGCTCTTCAATTTTTAGGCTTTTATTTTCTGTCGATTGTAACACTATATTTCCAGTTTGAATATATGTGCTTACATTTTCAAAGCCTAAATCAGAAAGTAAGGATCGCAATGCCGCCATCGGCACTTTTTTTTGTCCGCTAACATTTATTCCTCTTAGCAATACTATAAATGTTCTCATTTACCTCCGCGAATTGGCAAGGTGGTATTTCTCTCGATCACATCGGTTTTTATGACTTTAGTCGTCACATTTTTTATGTCTTCAATATTTTCCAACTTTTCAAAAAGCAGCTCAGCAGCAGTTTTACCCATGAGTTCTCCATGTTGACTTATCGTTGTAAGTTTAGGATTTGAGTGTCTGGCCAAAACCCCATTAGAAAATCCAATCACAGAAAAATCAGAAGGCACATGTCGTCCTTTGCGTTGGGCTATTTTCATAGCAGCCAAGGCAACAGCTTCATTAGTCGCTATTAATCCATCGATCACATCATTTTTAAAAAGCGGCGTTAACATGGAATCATAGCCACTGTAATGATCTTCTCTTACATTGACCACAAGATCCTTATTCAGAGTGCAATTAACAGCTTCAAGTCCTTTAACATAGCCATTAAGCATCTCACTACTTATTTTTAAATGACTGATGGATGAAGCAAAGCCTATATGTTTACAACCACTATCCGACAGTTTTTTCACCGCTTCAAAAGTGGCCTCCAAATTGTTTGTCACGACCTTATCACATTGGACTTCATTAGCAACTCTATCAAACATTACGACAGGCAATTCAAAAGCAATAGTATCTTTAAAATGGCTATATTCTCTTTTCAATTCTGTTTCTTTAGAAATAGACACAATAAAGCCATCGACACTACCATTTGAAAGCATTTCAATGGTTTCAACCTCCTTTGTATAAGATTCATTAGTAATGCATATGACGATTTTATATCCTTTTTCTATAGCTGTTTTCTCTATGCCTCGTAATGCCTGTGCCAGAAAATAATCCAACATATCGGGTATAATAATACCAATAGTTTTGGTTTTGCTATTCTTAAGACTTAATGCATTTATATTGGGTCTATAATTAATGAGTTTGGCGTATTCCTGAATTTTCAATCGCGTAGATTCGCCAATCTCTTCGCTATCTTTTAAGGCTTTAGAAATTGTTGAAATAGAAAGCTCAAATTTAGCGGCTATATCTTTTAAGGTTACTTTTTTCACACCTTTAAATTTTAGTTATTAGTCGAAACCTGATTAACCATCCTGTTCCCAAATCAAAAGCTTTAAACATGAGCTTTTGAACCATTCTTTTTTAATTTATTAAGGATCGCTATGCTAGCGATTCCATCTTTGATTTTTAATATAATATAATTCCCATTAAAATTATAAATATTATAGCTTATTTTGAAATTGCCTCGGCTGCAATAAAAGCACCAGTCCAAGCATTTTGAAAATTAAATCCGCCTGTTATAGCGTCTATATTGAGTATTTCACCTGCAAAATACAAGTTTTTATGATATTTACTTTCAAAACTTTTAAAGTTAAGCCCTTTTAAATCTATTCCACCTGCGGTCACAAATTCTTCCTTGAAGGCACTTTTTCCATCGACCTTAAAAACAGCTTTTGTCAATTGATCCACCAAGGCAGTCAATTGCGTTCTATTAAGGTCTGCCCAGCGGGTTTCTTTTTCAATATTTGCTGCTATGGTCAGCTGTTGCCACAATCGTTTTGCCAGTCCAAATTGAGCTGCATTATATACAATCTTTTTAGGGGAATTCTGTTTACTCTCTTTTAAAGCTTCCAAGCAGGATTCAAAATCCTGTTTTATAAAATTAACTTCAATTTTAAATTTATAATCGCTTTTTGCCAGTTCTAAGGCACCGAATGCTGAAAGCTTTAAAATTGCCGGGGCACTCATGCCTACATGTGTAATTAACAATGGACCCTCTGAAAACAAATTACTCCCTAATACCTTAACCTCTACATCTTGAGCGACAACTCCAGGGATATTAGTTATGCGTTTATCTTTAATATTAAAGGTAAATAGTGAAGGCACAGGTTTTTCAATACGATGCCCTAGTTTTTCGATGAGTTTCCATATTTTAGAATTACTTCCTGTGGCCACTAAAAGTTTATTCGAACTAAAATGAGCATCTTTTGTGGATATTTGCCAAAGATCATCTTCAGCCTTTATTGTTTTTACAGCATGATTTCTCAAAAGATCTATATGGTACTTTTTGACTTCATTTAAAAAGCAATCGATTATGGTTTGAGAAGAATTTGTTTCTGGGAACATTCTACCATCCTCTTCAATTTTTAAAGCAACACCTCGTTTTTCAAACCATTCAATGGTATCTCCAGTCATAAATTTATGAAAAGGCCCAAGTAATTCCTTAGCACCTCTGGGATAATTTTGAACCAATTCCTGAGGAATAAATTCGGCATGAGTGACATTACAACGCCCACCACCAGAGACTTTTACCTTGGTTAACACCTCTGAACCTCTCTCGAGAATTACCAGCTTTAAATCTGGATTTAATTCCGCGATATTAATGGCCGCAAAAAATCCTGCGGCACCTCCTCCAATAATTATTACATCGTAATGCATCATATAAATTAAATCTGTGTAAATTTAGCCTAATAAAATTGAAATTGCCTTGAAAAAAATCCTTTCACTCTTAATCCTTATAAATTTTAGTTGCAACACAGGTAATCTTACTGTAATCGCCGACCTACCTCCTACATTAGATGAAGTTTCAGGAATCGAAATTCTTCCAAATTCTAATTTAATTTGGATGCTGAATGACGGAAAGAATCCTTCAGAAATTTACGGATTAAACCCTAAGGGGAAGATTAAAAAAGTCTTAAAAATCAAGGCTAAGAATCACGATTGGGAAGAACTTACAACTGATAAAAACGGCAACTTATACATAGGTGATTTTGGTAATAATTCCAACTACCGCAAAAACCTGGTTATTCTCAAAGTGAATAAGGACTCTATAAACAACCGTCGAAAAACAAATGTAGAGCGCATTTCTTTTCGATATCCCGATCAAAAAAAATTCCCTCCAAAACAAAGTAAAATGCATTTTGATTGCGAGGCATTCTTTCACTATAATGACAGCCTGTATTTATTTACTAAAAGTCGGGAGAAAAACAATTACGGTAAAACTAATTTGTATAAAATACCAGCATCTCAAGGGGATTACGAAGCACAATTCGTCGCTTCATTTAAAACCTGTGATGAAATCCCTTGTTGGATAACTTCTGCCGATATCAGCGAAGACCAAACCCAAATAGCTTTATTAACGCTCGATACCGTTTGGATCTTTTCTGAATACACCGGGGATAATTTTTTTAGTGGAACCGCAACAAAGTACGATTTAGATTATAATTCGCAAAAGGAGGCTCTGTGCTTTAAAAATGACTCTACCCTCTACATTACTGATGAAAGAACCTATGGTAGAGGCCGTAACCTATATGAGTTTAAGCTTCATTAGAATCCGAAGCCCAATTTAAACGACAAACGCAATCCATCATCACTATTAAATGCCGAGATATTTCCTGTTATCATATCTGCTCCATTAAAAAATATACCGCCACCGATGGCACTATTCCACCTATCAGAATCTTGATTTTCTACCCAGACTCTACCGTAATCTACACCACCATAAATCCCAATATTAAGAGGTAATAGTCCTGTCCTTACTTTTCTCAAATTCAATCTAACATCTGTAGTCTGATAAAATGTACTTTTGCCAGTAAAACGCTGGTTCCTATAGCCACGTAATCCATCACTAGCACCTATACTGGCTGCTTGATAGAATTCAAAATCATCACCAATGGTGAGATGACCCTTTATTTTTGTGGCCAATACTAATTGTCCACTCGACACCAATTTATAATCAAATGCTAAAGATGGGATAAAATACCCAAAGCTATTTGAGGCTTCTAAATTGGATTTATAGCCCATTTGTAAATTGACTTCCATTCCTAAAGTTGGAAATGCTTTGTTATCTCTATTTTCATAGCTATACTCAACTTCTGCTCCAACAAAGTTATTTTCAGTTTCTCTTCCATTGGCTTGATAATATTGATCTATAAATCGCCCGTCAGTGCTTTCTACATCTATGGACTCATAATTTAATCCGATCTTAAGCTTAGATCCTAAATCACCTCTCCAAAGCAAAGACGGTGCAAATCGAATCGTGCTTAGTTTTACACGATTATAATCCATATCAAAATTATCTTCATCATCAATATTTGGATTTGAAGTTTCATTTCCAAAACCAAAGAAATTCACACTGTAATTGGGGCTTGTATATTTCGCTTCAAATCCTAAATTCCAGCGTCCAATTACATTTGCAAATTCACCATTATAGGAAAATTCAAAACCTTCAGTCGCAAAATAATAGGAGGCCAAAAACACATGTTGAGATGTAAAGGGATTACGCTCAAACCCATTGACAGCATAGGTGTTTGCCAGACCAATCTTAAATCCGTCGTCTGGATTTGCTCCAATTGACGGTATTAATTGATTGGAGTTATAGCTTGGTTTTTTATAGTCATATACATTTATATTATAGTCATCTGTGAGTTTCTTACTGCCCTTATTAGTCGTAAACACATTGGTCTTCGACTTATAATCGTAAAGCCTCACTTTAGATCCATTTTCGATGGTATAAGTATCTTTATTTTGTCCTCCAATGAGTCTTACTTTTATCAAGTTATTACCTTTTCCTGTCAGCTTAAATATATCATCATCATCAAGACCATATATCCAAATTTCCTTGGTATTTAACCTTGAATAGCTTCGTTGATGAAACTGTTCTCCTTTTTTACCATTTTTAATTCTGTATCCAGTCACCTTAGTAACTTCCCCTTGTCGGACGATATCGAACCAATCATCTTTATCGGTTCCCTTAATAATGGCGTATTTGTTAACTTGTTCAAAATAACGATCCGAAATCAACTGTAAATTAGACCGTCTTCCTATGAGTTTTCGTTTAATTTCCTGCACAGTTTCATCATTTACCTCATCTGGAAAAAACGTAAAAGCCTCATCAATAGTAGCGTTAGTTAAATTATTTACGAGATGAAGGACTTGAGCATCCCACAGTTTCTTATCTGCTTGGTTAATTAGAGCCACATCTAGAGGATAGGGTTCCAAATTGAACCATTTCGGGCTTTTCAAGCTTTCATCATAGGATTGCATTAAGCGTAAGGATGGAATCACCTGGGTTGCAAAACCTAAAAGTGCCCCATCAGCCATAATTGAAAATGCCTGATCGCGATCACGAGGTACGGGTCTATATATTGTCTTTTTACCTTCTTTAAACTTCGCCCAGCGCCATTGATCTTCATGCCTATCCCAATCACCAATAAGCATGTCAAACAAACGGGCTCGTATATATGCTTTTTCATCGACTATATTGTCTTCATCTTTACGCAGTTTCCGCAATAAATCATGAGTACTAATTAATTCATTTGAAAAACCAAATCCTGCATTATTAGCATGACCATCACCAGCACGTTCTTCAATCATATAAAGCTCGTCACCGAATTCACTATTAAAACCACCTAAAGCCTTTTGTTTAGGAATATAATACAGCACCGGATTTGTATGATAAACACCAACAGCGTCAGAGAGTGTCGCTATAGTAAAAGGGGCGTATGGATGAGACCCTGTAAAGACATCCAAAAGCAGACCTTCGGTATAAGTATCATTAAATTGTCCTTTTATATATTGATCTTTAAAAGCTACAGCTTGCAGGTACTGAACGGCATTTTTTCGCAATGCCCGCATTACATATTCTCTGCCTTCAGAATCTTCTAGACGTAATGATTTTGATTGGTGACCACCGCCTTTTCTAACTGGTTTTAAGCCTCCAAATAAAGTATCTAAATCTACCGTTGGAACCTTAACATCGGTACTAAAATATTTCCGATAACGCTCTCCCCACATTTTTTTAAAGAAAGATCCTTTATTGGTTTCTGAATTTGTATAAATCGAGGCAAGCTTTTCATTGGGAAAACCAGATGGAAATACCTGCTTTTTTTCGATGGTATTTGCCATAAAAACTTCAGTCTGAAAAACTACCGAATTGGTTTCGGCTTCATAGAAACGCACAAAAGAAGATCCATCTTTAAATACGTCCAATCGCGTATAACCCTGAGTTCCATAAGAAAACTGACCAGTACCAACATTACGGGTTGGACTCGTTTTAGAACCAGAACCACTTATAATTTGAGGTAAATTATCCTCAACTATGTATTGCAAATTATGATCATGGCCAGATACAAAAATCACCTTTTCATTATCCTGAGATAGGGTAACCAAGCGTTTTTGAAAGGCTCTATATTTTTTATTTTGATCGTCAACCGTGATTATACCACCGGCTTTTCTTATCACATTTTTCAGTGTCCCCAACACTGGAACAGGCAACATATGGCTTTTAAATGAATATTGTCCACCATGAGATCCATTGGTAAACATAGGGTGATGAAGGGCAATAATGGTCGTTTTTCCACGTGCTTTTTTTATTAAACTCTCATATTCTTCAAAAAATAAGGCTCTCGTTTTAATTTCACAATCATCATTAATTGTTGGATGCCCATTCCAATCTTCCATATACCATTGGGAATCAATAACAATTAAAACAATATCTTCAGTGATGTTCACTTTTTCTATTGGACAGCCATTTTCAGGTAAAAAGGTGTTTTTCCCCAAAGCATCCTCTATATATTTTTCTTGACGCTTAAGACCTTTAAGTCCGTCTGCATACCAATCGTGATTTCCAGGAATAAATATAGCATCCCCTTTAAAATCTTTAACAGCATCCGTTTGAACCTTTAATTGATGCTCTGCAAAGGCGCGTTGTTCATGTCCTTTTTTCGGTAATCCCGCCGGATAAATATTATCTCCCAAAAATAAAGCGGTACTCAACTTAGATGCTTGGGTTAATTCTGTTTTAAAATCTTTTAAGGCCTCAGTTTGTGTTCCTATAGGAGAATTACCGCCATCTCCAATTAAATAAAATGAATGGACAATTTGTTTATCTATAGGAAAGGTTTTACTATTGTTTAGGTCTTTATATTGAGGGTTGTATGTAGCACATGCATTAAGACATAAAAGGACTAAAATTATAATGATTGCTTGTGAAAATCGCATACGATATAGATTAATTAACTAATTTAGTAAAAATAATTCTTATAAACTAAATGAAAAACCTAATTATAGAGGCTGAAAAACATGTGTCTTCTCTACTCAGAACCAAACTTTCTCATACTTTTATGTACCATAATTTGGGACACACACAGCGTGTTGTAAAGAGTGCTGCCGAATTAATTGAGGGTGAGAACATTAGTGGAGAGGCTGCTGAAAACTTGACACTTGCAGCCTGGTTTCATGATGTAGGTTATACTGTAGGCTGTGAAAATCACGAAGAAAAAAGCGTCAATATAACTGCTGATTTTTTAATAAAACACAATATTTCTAAAGATAGAATTGCTGATATTTCCAATTTAATATTATCCACTCAAATGAGTTATACCCCACAAACTCATTTAGAAAAGGTCATGAATGATGCTGACAACTCTCATTTTGGTAAAAAAGGATACTCTGAAATATGCGCACTTTTAAGAGAAGAATGGGAACAAATAGACCATAGAACATTTACAGATGCGGAATGGACTCAAGAAAACATCACCTTTTTCACAAAATATCATCGTTTTCATACCGATTATGCCTTAGACAATTGGCAACAAACGAAAGATAAAAATTTAGCAGGTCTTTTTAAAACGCTAAAAAAACAAAAACAAGAAGAAAAGAAGGACAAGAAAAAAGATGAGGAATTTGCCTTTAAAAAGGACAAGGCAAAACTCCCTGAACGCGGTATAGAAACCATGTTTAGAGTCACACTTAAAAACCATATCACCCTGAGTAATATTGCCGACACCAAAGCCAATATTTTGTTATCGGTAAATGCCATCATTGTGTCTCTGGTACTCTCAAACTTAGTATCTAAATTAGACAACCCCTCCAATGAATATTTAATATGGCCAACCGTAATCTTTGTCATATTTACGGTTATTTCAATAATTTTATCTATTCTGGCAACCCGACCAAATGTAACGAGTGGAAAATTCACCAAGGACGATGTGGCCAATAAAAAAGTAAACTTATTATTTTTTGGCAACTTTCATAAAATGAGCTTACAAGATTTTGAATGGGCCATGGGAGAAATGATGAAAGACCGAGATTACCTCTATTCTTCTATGAAGAAAGACCTCTACTTTTTAGGAAAAGTATTGGATAGAAAATATAAAATATTACGATTGACCTATGCTGTATTTATGGTAGGCATTATTGTTTCTGTTATTGCTTTTGCCGTTGCTTTTCAAAGTTCTGGTATTGGCGTAAAACCTTAAAAAGTACCGCATTGATTGAAGATAAAGTTTTTGAGAAACTCAATTATTCTGAACATAATTTAGCAATAGGTGAATATGACAATTGCAGCTTTCTCAGTTGTAATTTTTCAAATTCAGATATTTCCAACATTACATTTAGAGACTGCCATTTTACCGATTGTGACTTTAGCAATATTAAGATGAAACATACCGTACTGAGTGATATTCAATTTATAAATTGCAAATTACTCGGACTCCATTTTAATGATTGCAATGATCTTTTCTTGGCTTTAGGATTTAAAAACTGCAGGCTAGAACTCTCTACTTTTTACCAACTCAAACTTAAACAAACACTGTTTATTGACTGTAATTTAAGCAATGTTGATTTTACAGAGTCCAATTTAACAGGTTCTACCTTTCAAAACTGCGATTTAAAGCAAACCGTTTTTGACCGCACAATATTAGATCAGGTAGATTTTGAGTCGGCGTATAATTTCTCGATTGACCCAGAACTCAACCGCATAAAAAACGCTAAGTTTTCAAAAGAAAATATTAGGGGACTATTAGATAAGTATAAGATTAAAATCAGTTCCTAAGCGGCTATTAGGCCTTTACCTCTTTCATTAAATCCTCATAGGTATAAAATTCCTTATCGTCTTTATCGGTATGATACAGCACGCTAACTCGAATTGCTTTCAATCCTGTAACCGCCTGTAAGTCCTGAAGTTCAACAATTTCCACATCAGTATCCAAATAATGTTTGGATTGTAAAAATTTGATATAACGTAAATATTCCAGCTCATCTTGTTTTTGAGAATACACAATACAAATTTTACCCTTCTCAGTAATACGATTATTGGTTCCTTTTATATAGGCTTTATCCACACGTTTCTTCACGATTTCATAGCGTGCATTATAGGTGCCATCAACATCAAAACGCTTTTCATCCATCCTGAAACTAATAGATAATGGGCTATTAAATACCAAAATCATAGAAGCGACATCCAACTGAATTGGAAAATCATTTTGCATTTGATAATAGGAATTTTCCATTTCACACATCACCTGCAATTGCCACAATCTTAAATTATATAGGTATATCGGATTAAAACTATCTTCTTTGGTTATGGATTCCCCAATATACATATTATGTTCAACGCCGTCTGTTTTAAAACGTTCAAAATAATGCGGATACATTTTTTGAGCAGCTACTTGTTTCTCATCCAACAAGGAGGCCATTTTCTTATTGATTAAGGTAATGGTCTCGTCATAATTTTTTCGATGTTTATACAAGGCATTAAGATCTGTGTCTAAACTTTCGAAATACAAGGCCAACTCCGACTTCACCCCTTCATTGGTCGAAAAATGACTAAACAAGGGTGTAATTTCTTTTTTGAAAAAATGCGAAATTTGTTGCTCACTATCCACCTGAAATTGATCATCCAATTCTTTTAAATAACTATTAATTTGAAAATTAATCTGTTCATAAATGGGTAATGGACTTATTTCAAACACTTTATCAACTACATTCTTAGCTAAGCTTAGCTGTAGTGTTAAATCTTTTTGAGTTGCATTATTTCTAGCAACAGAAGATCCTTTAATATCAATTTGTCCAAAAAGCGGATATACATTTTCAAAAGAAATCTCATTAAACGAGACTTGATTTCCTTTCATTTGTTCTCTGAGATAGCGTTTTGCTTCTTTTTCGAACTTCCAATATACACTGGGCTCTATAGAAGTACATTTTTGTTGAATAATAGCTTCTATAAAATTCTCATCTTCTCTTTTGTAACGCATCACGGCAGATACTATGTAGGGCATAACATCAACCAATTTATTTGCATTAATACTATTGAGTATTTTTGGCTTATCAGATACCAATTCTAAAATCCCATACAATTCACCATTATTAGAAATTGGAGCCAGAATAGCACTCTTTATTCCTTGTTCCTTTAGAGCTTTATATTGCGGCGCTCTTCCTTTGGACAACTCATAAAACTTATCGACATCAGACACCGAATAAAACTCATTGTCGGTTAGAAGCGTTTTGTAAGACCCCATACACAGCAGAGAGTTACAAGAGGCAATTTCCATGCTATTTAACAAATAGCTGTCCATACCATCTCCATAAACTTTTTCAAAGGAATCTTCAGCACTATCGTAAATCGAAAATCCTACTTTAAGGTCCTTAATATTAAACAGAGATCTAAATATTTCATGAAAATCATCCATGAATCCTTCGTCCTTTTCACATTCATCGGCGATTAGACTGGACTTAATATTTGAAATTGACTGGTCATCGGTAACATCAAACATATTTGATATTACGAAGCCCTTAAACAAATAACTGTTAGGTGGGAATTTCGCCTTCCAAAGCTCTAGATTATCGAAGTTATCAAGAAGTTCAAAATAATCTTCCTCTGTTATTTTAATAGCCTTATCGGTTGGGATAATTTCTGTAAAATCTGCATTATACAATATTTTATAGTAACGCATAACCCCATTAGCATCCGGAATTTCATAATAAAACGGACGTTTAAAGTTTAAATTATAACCATAAAGAAAATTCAAAATAATGGTACAGGCAATCATATACCTATGATCTTCGGGCATATTCTTTATACTCAGTTGAAAATTATCCCCCGCCGTTTTAATGATACTTTTAAATCGGCTAGAAGAGTTAAAAATGATATTTTCAAAAGGTACGGATGCTGCTTTTATTTCATTTTTAGTTAATATTTCACTGAAGGAATCTTCTAAAATAATAGAAATTTCTTTTTTGTATTTTTCCAATAAGGCATAATCAGTAAACCCATCTCTTAATTCAGGAAAAGGTTTTTGAGCATCTAAAACGCGCTGCGCTTTGGCCGCCAAGAACTCATCTTCACTTTGAGCCATCTTTTCATACTGCTCTATAAGTTTGTTAAAACTTATTTTGAGCAACATCGGAGATTCAGACTGATTATTTATTTCCATTTCAATTTTATATAGTCTACAAATTTACTAATAATTCTTATTAGTCGTATACCTTCAGCATTTATAACAGTCATAAACCAATAAAATGTCTATAAAACTTAAGAAAGTAAGATAAATTACAAACTGAAAAATGGGTTCCAGAAGGATAGCCGCATAAATCAAATTTGCCTAGTCGGTAATATATTCATTATTTTTTAACACATTTTTAACGAATACAATAATTAATCCATACTTTAGTAGCTAACTAACTTTTAAATTAACAATTATGTTTTCAAAAACGAATTTGATTTCGACATTAGTAACAGCTATTTGGTCCTACTTAGGTGGGTATCTAGTATGGGTCATTATTGCCACTCCACTTATGGAAGGTCATGAAGGCACAGCTACTGGAGTTTGGAAAGAAACTCCTGATCACCTTCATTTAATTATTGGCTGTATTTTATTAGCTTTTGCATTTTCTACGATGTATTCAAAATGGTCTGGCGGGACACATAGCTTGTCGAACGGCGCACAGTTTGGTGTTTGGATTGGGATATTTACAGGCTTTGGATCGGGAATTATAGATCTAGCAGTGTCTAATATCAGCGACCTCACTGGCACGCTTATCAATGCAGTGTTAAGTATTGCTTTTTATGTCGTAATGGGAGTTTTAGCAGGACTTGTATTTAGCAAAATGAAATCGACTGAATAATATTATTCCCTAGGTTCATTTAAAAAGCTTCTCTATAAGGAATTTAATAGAGAAGCTTTTTTTCAATCAATTTACTAAAGTCTTGTATGTCTACATTTTATAGGGTAGGATTATTTAGGTATTTCTTTTTAGTTTTTTTCTAATAATACAATCTTAGCGTCTACTTCAACACTAACTTTTCCGTTTTGTACTAACATCGATTTCCCTGAATAAAAGTCTATAATTTCGTCCCCATCTTTAAAAACTGAAGACACCTCTATGCTATGCTTTCCTTTTGATAAATTTAAGCCGACAATAACGCTATCATTATAATCTCCTTTGGCATAACTTCTAGAAAACACAAATGGTTCTTTAGTTATCATTTGATGTTTTCCAGCACCAACAGAAGGATGCGTACTTCTAAACTGACCCAGTTTTTGCCAATGGTTCAATACCTCATTATTTTGAGTTGCTGCATCCCAATTCATATTAGAGCGAAGTGTAGCGTCACCAACAGTTCCTTCTATCACTAAAGAACGTGCTAATTCGTCTCCATAATACACTTGTGAAGCACCTGGAGATAATAATAATTTAGTTGCAGTTTCGTATGTTTTTTCACGCTTAGGATCAAAGGGACTGCCATCATCATGTGAACTTAAATAGTTTAATACCCCATAACCTTTTAAGTCTGATTGAAGTAAATCATCGTATTTAGCGAACATGTCTACTATATTCATTTGAGCAGCGTTCCATTTAAACTCAAAGTTTATCGAACTCGAGAATGCCTTATTAAAATAGTCAACTTTTTTGTCTCCGAAATCAAAATATCGTCCGCCACTAATTCCATAATTATAAACTTCAGCAACTAAATAGAAGGCATTATCATCTAAAACAAGTTCTGGATGTGCTTTTTTATATTCTGAAAAGGCATAATCACATTCTTGTCTAAATTCTTGCCAAACATATGCTTCGGTGTGCTTTACAGTATCTGCTCTATATCCATCTATTCCAAACTCGGTAATATAGTCTGTTAACCATTTCATGATATAAAAACGGGGTGCCCGAGGATGGCCTGTCCTTTTAAAAAACGCATCAAGTTCTGCGACTTCTTCCTCATATCGCCCTTCTGCTTTCCATTTTTCAATTAATTGTGGTGGTAAATCTACTGCTTCATTACTTTCTGTTTTAATATCTGGAAGATTTTCCACCAAGGTACAAGTAATGGTATTCTCGTAGTTATCATATGTACACTGTGGTTCGGTTCTCACCCAATCACTGGGCCAAACAGGGTCTTTAGCTGTCACAGGACCCGTATGATTTATGACCGCGTCTAAAACCACACGTATTCCTTTTTTATGTGCTGCTTCAACAAGTGCTTTTAAATCTTCTTTGGTTCCATAATTCGGATCAATTTTAGTCCAATCTTTGGTCCAATAGCCATGAAAACCATACGTTAAGCCTGTACCTTCATCTGTTCCTCCATGAATTTGCTCAACGATTGGAGTCATCCAAATCGCATTGATTCCTAATTTGGTAAAATAGCCTTCTTTTATTTTTTGAGTAACACCTTTGATATCACCACCTTCAAAACCTCTTAATTTTCCTGTTTCTAAACTTCTATCAAAATTAATATCATTTGAAACATCACCATTATTAAAACGATCTGTCAGCAAAAAGTAGATATTAGCAGCGTCCCAAACAAATGCTGCTTTTTCTTCTATTATATCTTTTTTACTATCATTAGCACAACCACTTATAATGAAAAGGTTAATTGCGAGAAATATAAATTGTTTCATAAGTATTTATTGAAGTTTTAATATGAAAGACTCTAATGGGTTTAATTTAACTATAATATTTCCAATATTATTTTCGACTATTAACTCCGTTGAAAATTCTTGGTATAGTTGATCTTCTACTTTATAACGCCCATCTTTGATCTGCCATTTTTGAATAATGTCCTTTGGGATTTTTAAACTAAAATTTTGTTCTTTCTCAGGGTCAAAATTGGAAATAATGATCAGTTTTTCAGAATCACTCCAACGTACAAAAGATAAAACCTTATCATTATAAGCTTCAGTATTTGCCCTATTATATAAATGTATATCTTGATACGCACTTGCCAGTGCTGTACTTTGAATTGTAAAATTTAATAATCGCTTATAAAAATCTCTCAGTTCCTTTTCATCCTTAGTCGATTGCCCGCCATCATATGCTTTGTTATTCACCCATCGCTGAAGTGCCGGAACACCTACATAATCGAAAATAGAAGTTCTTGTTGGATCTCCAAACCCAGATTCTTCAGAACCATCCTCTCCCAACTCTTGAGCAAAATAAACCATGGTTGGTGATGTACTTATAGTTGTAGAAACCACCATCGCTGGTTTTCCTATTTTAGCATTTCCCGCAAATCCTGAACTGGCAATACGCTGTTCGTCATGATTCTCTAAAAAGTGAAGCATATGCTGCTCTATGTCTTTTAAGTCCTCTTGAATTGGTGGAATATTATCTGTTTTTCCATGACCTTGCATCACATGTTTTATCGTGTCATACAATTGAACCTTATCGTACAAATAGTCCATTTTTCCTTTTTTAATATAGTCTCTATATAAACTCGGATTGTAAACTTCTGCTAATAAAAAAGCCTTTGGGTTTTCCATTTTTATAGAGGAATTCATAAAACTCCAAAATTCCACAGGCACCATTTCAGCCATATCATAACGAAAACCATCGATTCCCATTGCGGTCCAATACAAGGCTATATCTCTAAATTTCAACCATGAATCTGGAACAATTTTATCCTTCCAGAAGTCATAATGCTTTTTATAATGTTCATTTTCAAATCCAGCTGGTAGTTCGACAAATTCCTTCACACCTTCTGGACTAACTCCATAATTAATCTTTACTGTTTCATACCAATCATACATATTCGGCTGTGATAATCTCGATCCATTTCCTGTCCATTTGGTTGGATTCTCTTCAAAATAATTGTCAGACAATGGATGTTTCTCTCCGCCTAAAGGGCTATACCCTCCTTCAAAAACAGGCACTTTAAAAGATTCTTTTGGGTTGTAGTAAAAATTATTATTTACATGATAGGCGACGGTTTTATCATCGGAGGCTCCAAAATCTTCAACCCCTTTTGGATTAGTTAAACCCTGGTAATTCCTAGCGATATGATTGGGAACGATATCAATTATAACTTTTAGTCCAACCTTATGAGACCTTGAAATAAGGGCTTTAAACTCTTCCAATCTATGTTCAGGGTTTTCGGCCAAATCTGGGCTAACATTATAATAATCTTTAACCGCATAGGGTGAGCCTGCTCTCCCCTTAACAACATCGGGATCATCATTAGATATCCCATATTTAGTATAATCGGTAATCACATCATGATGCGGCACACCTGTATACCAAATATATGTTACCCCCAAGTCTTTTATTTCCTTTAAAGCCTTTAGGCTAAAATCGCTAAACTTACCAACACCATTTTCCTCAATAGTTCCCCAAGGTTTATTTGTTGTATTGGTATTCCCAAACAAGCGTGTAAAAACCTGATACACGACCTCTTTTTTCTTTAATTCACTTTTGATGGCTAATGGTTCAGAAACTAGATTATTCTCTTTTTTGCACCCAATCATTAGCAAAAAACACAGAAGAATTAGAGACATATATTGTTTGTTCATGACGCTATTTTATCAATTTAATTTTTATATTTTTTTCTTTAGAAGTATGCCATATTACGGGAATGGTTAATATGTTATTTTTAGAATCCCAATCTCCATTTACCCTTTTAGCTCCGACTTTAATTCGCTTTGGCTCATCTGTTATATTATGAATAATAAGACTGATTTTTTTTCGCTCCGCTTGAAAATTAAGTCCGCTTTGAACTTCAAAATTAAATTCTAAATACTCCTTTTTTAATTCACTTTGAAAATAGAGTTTTTCATAATTCTCTTTGCCTTCAGCACCGACCATCTCACCATTATCATGATACATTTTACCTTTACTGGTAGTTATTGATGCGTGCTTATAAAAGTGAAGTTCCAAATTATTCGCATCATAGCCTTCCGTATTCTGCATTGATTTGGCTAGAGGAATAAAAGCCCCTCCTCTTACATAGGTTGGAATTGAATTCATTTTTAACACGATTGTTTTGGCTTGACCTCCAGCAATTTCTTCATCTGTATAAAAATCAAACCAAACATTATGCTTAGGAAAATAGACTTCCTGTTCTTTTTTACCTGCTTCAAGAACTGGAGACACCAAAATTTCATGCCCCCATAAATAGGTTTTTGAATAGTTAAATAATTGTTGATTATCCGTTTCTTCAAAAAATATTGGTCGCATTAAAGGTTTGCCAGATTGATTATTTTCATAAACCAAATTATAGTTATAGGGTAAAAATTGATATCGCAATTCAATAGCTTGTTTTGCTAATGCTTTAGCCTTATCACTTCTAAAAACGGGTTCACTTGGCACTTCTTCCTGTGCATGTGGTCTAAAAATTGGTTGAAAAACACCGTATTGTAACCATCGTATATACAATTCATCATCTAAATTCGCCCCTGCAAATCCTCCTAAATCGGAGTGCATATACCCGAGTCCTTGCATACCCATTTGAAGTGCTATTTCTGGTTGACTTTGTAGGCCTCCCCAGGTTCGATTAACGTCACCAGACCAAGGAATGAGACCATAACGTTGAGACCCAGAATAACCTGCTCGCATTAATATAAAAGGTCTCGTATTTGGAAAATCTCTTTTATAGCCCTCATGAACTAATCGCGCCCAATCGTGCCCATAAATATTATGGACTTCATCGGCAGTTCCTTGCTCGTGAATTAAATCTTTAGGATGCACTTCTGGCTCTCCTAAATCCCCCCAAACACCAGCAACTCCTTTATGTATTAAGCCTTTATAAATATCCCAAAACCATTGTTCTGCCTTTGGTTTGTAAATATCTATAAGCCCTGTATTTCCGAAATAGAAATCGTACTTGTATGGATTACCAGCAGAATCTTTTGCTAAAACATCGGCAGCAACAGCTTCATCCCAACGTTTCGAAGTCGTTAAAACAAACGGCTCTGTAATTGTTATGGTTTTAATTCCATGACTTTTAAATCGGGAAACCATACCTTCAAAATCAGGAAAAGAATCTCTAAAAACCTCGAGGTTTCCCATCGTCCCTTTTATATCTTTTCCAAACCAATATAAATCTAAAATAATAGCATCAACGGGTATTTCTTCTTCAATAAACTTATCTATAGTTGCCTCAGCTTCTTCCTGAGAATGATATCCAAACCGGCTAGAGAAATTACCTAAAGCCCAACGTGGAGGCATGGGTTGCTTCCCTGTGAGATAGGTATAGTTATCGAGGAGATCATACCAGGAATCACCGACAATCACTTGGTAAGTTTTACGCCCAGAAATGGTCTCATAGGTTAAGGTATTATCACCTTTGCTATCGAGATCTAAGTAGCCAATTGGAGCATTATCAAAATGAATCATATACTGCTTTGATGAGATTACAATTGGCAAGCTAAAATTCATCAATTCACTTGTCGTTTCGTACCCATAATGTGCCTTATTATAAAGCTGTAAACGATGGCCTCGTCGGTTCATACCTAAGGCTCTGGCACCGCCTCCATACAACACTTCGCTTTCTGCAAGATTTAATTGTAAGGCTTCTCCATATTCCGTTTTATAATATCCTTTCCCTTCGGAAGTAATTGGTTTTCCTTTGTAGGAATATGATATTTGGAAGGGCTCTTTTTTTACCATGACCTCAATGCCCTCTGAGAAAACCATAGTTTTTTCAGAATCAGCAACAATCATTAAGTCCTGTTCTACGGGTTGTAACACCACTGCATGTGACTTTTTATCAAACTCCTGATGTTTTGGAATGAAAGAAGTTTCTACAATTTCAGGCGTATAGAACTGAATCTGGTACCTTCCATCACTAACCTCAATTTCGACACCAAAATCCGTTTGCTTTAAGCCTTTAAACGCTCTCTTTTTTACAGCCTCTGGAAACAACCAAAGTAGAGCCTCTTCAAAATTCTCTCTCCATAATTTTTCATTGTGTTGCCCTCCAAGCACAATCTTTTGTTGAATATTTTTAGCTTCAAATCCAGAAGTAAGCATTTCATCAACCATCTTTTCCATGTTAGGAACCATGCTTGAACCTTCAGCATCTCCTGCCAGAAAATACATCTTGGTTGAGCTCGACTTACTTTTCTGCTTTGCAAATTCAAAGCTTTGTTCAGAAAACCAAAAAGAAGGAGAAAACACACCAGCTTTACCATATACATCGGGATGTTTTAATGCCGCATACTGCGATATTAACCCTCCTAATGAACTTCCCATAATTGCTGTATGTTCTTTGTTTTTTTTGGTGCGATAAACACTATCAATATGAGGTTTTAATGTCTGAACTAAAAAATCGACATAAGCTTTTCCACGGCCTCCTCCATAGGTTGAATTAGCCCAAGGTGTATATTCATCTATTCGGCTATCGCCACCATTATCAATAGCAACAACAATTAGTTTAAACCCATTTTCCTTATAAAGCTTATTCAAAGTTTCGTCCACTTCCCACTCACCAGAAAATGACCTTAAATCATCAAAAACATTTTGTCCATCATGCATATACAATACTGGATAAGAGGCTGTTGAATTTTCATACCCAGGCGGCAAATACACCCAAATCTTACGGTCTTTATCTAACTGAGGGATGTGAAATTTATTCGACATCAGAGAAACATTGGATGTCGCTGTAGAAACTTTTGTCGAATTGTCGGACCATTTTTGAATACTCACCTTTATGGTGTCATTCTTCGTATTGAATTTATAACTTCTATTTTCTATAGGACTTCCATCCAGATTGGTCTCAACGGTATCCCAAGTCCCTTGAGTAAACTTATAATTTATGACTTCATCGCCATTAGGGAGTGTCACAAAATAATAAGCGTCTTTCTCTATTAATTTAAATTTTTCTTGCCCTCCAGTCCATCCTTCAAAATCACCAGAAATATAGATAGATTGATTTTCTCCCAAGTTAACTGAATCTTTATTTAAGACGAAAGTAACCTGAGCGAAGACCGTAAATACCATTAAAAAGCATCCAATAAATGAACTGATTTTCAACTTCATAAATTTCTAATAACTTATTTTTTGGTTGTTAATATCGTGACGCCTTTAGTCTCCAATTCCACAGTTGAATTCCATAGAACTTCAGTTTTAGAAATGACATTTTTAAGGGTTTTTCCATCTAAGCCTATTTCATCAAACCTTTTAAGATCTAAACTAATTGGCTTATCATTTTTGTTTAATATCAAAACCACGGTTTCATCTTCCAAAGTCCTGAATAACACATATACCCCATTTTCTGGAGCAAAATGAACCGTTTCACCATTTTGAATAGCCTTGCTCGACTTCCGATAATTAAGTATTGATTTTAAAAATGATTGCATTTCTTTTTGATCGGCATTCAGTCCTTCTCCAGTGAAAGCATTTACAGCATCCCCTTTCCAACCACCAGGAAAATCCGTACGTATCAAACCATGGTCGCCAGGATTTTCTGAATCATCCATTAAGATCTCAGTACCATAATAGATTTGAGGTATTCTTGGTAAGCACAACATATATCCCAAAGCCATTTTTGTTTTAGTGATATCTTGTCCAACCTGAGTATAAATCCGACTCTTATCATGATTATCCAAAAACACCATAATATCTTTTGGTGAAACGTAGCTAAAATCATTGGCGAGACCTTCATAGATCTTTACCAATCCTTTGTCCCATGATTCTTCTTCATTTACACCATCAACCATAGCCTTTAGCATTGGAAAATCCATTGTTGATTTTAAATTAGACTCATAACCGTCCCTATTATTATTTCCCGATTGCCAGTAAGCTACCAACAGGGGATTATGACTCCATTCTTCCCCAACAATACTAAAGTTAGGATATTCAGTCATAATAGCGCCTGCCCAATTTGACATGAATTCTTTATCAGGATATGGATAAGTATCTTGACGAATACCTCCCAAATCTAAAGTCTCAATCCACCAAATACTATTTTGAATAATGTATTTTGCTAAAAATGAATTTCGCTGATTAAGATCCGGCATATCTGAAACAAACCATCCATTAGTCATCCCTTCACGATCCTCCTTTGAAGCATAAAGATCCTGATTGGTCGTTCGTCTATGATTCGAAACCTTAGTCACTTTATAGTCCCAATTTTCTATATTACTCTCATAGTTTTCCTGATCATTTACCCAATCTTCAAAAGGCAAATCCTTCATCCACCAATGTTCTAAACCACAATGATTAGCAACTTGATCCATAATGAGTTTCATTCCCTTTACTTGGACTCGATCTGATAGTCTTATATAATCTTCCAGATTTCCAAAACGAGGATCTACTTTATAATAATCTGTTATTGCATAGCCATGATATGAACTCTCTGGCATATCATTCATCAAAAGTGGTGTCGGCCAAACAGCGGTATATCCCAAATCAGAAATATAATCCAAATGCGCTTCTATACCTTGAATATCTCCACCGTGTCTGGCATACCCATGAGTTCTATCTATCTTGGTTTCTTTGAGTCCTTCTATAATATCATTAGAGCTATCGCCATTAGCAAATCGATCTGGTGTAACCAGAAAGATAGCATCCGAACTATCAAAGCCTTTATATGCTTCGGAAGATTTTGAGCGAGCCTTTAATTCGTAGGTATGCTTTCTTTCCTCCCCTTTTTCATTCTTAAAAACGATATCAAACTTCCCAGGTT
>Ga0105356_10001383_pt1 | contig 23988 bp, 27 predicted proteins | sample GOMGulsemesocosm_3_FD_83502 | JGI IMG/M metagenome (GOLD analysis project Ga0105356, IMG submission 83502) | Methane-oxidizing microbial communities from mesocosms in the Gulf of Mexico - GOM9D Gulf of Mexico | ecosystem: Environmental > Aquatic > Marine > Cold seeps | place: Gulf of Mexico... | reverse complement strand
GCGTTCAATTTGATCCGTCTGACTGTTGTAACGAGCCAAAACAGAATCACTTGATTTGTTGAGGATATAATAACCATTTGCAGTTTTTGCTCCGTTTAAAATACCAGCTTCATCAATTTTATTGTAGTTGTATAAGTTTTTGATTAAGGTAGGGTCAATGTTGTCTAAGTCTACAGCTCCTTCTGATATATTTTGAATGTTTTGAACCTTGCCTGTTAAATAATCATCAGCAAATAAACCAATGGCTTTTGACTTGATTCTGAGGTTGATGTCTTTCGTGACAAGAACAATTTTAGCTTCTTTGTGTTGTTGTTGCATCGATAGTGCAACGTTTATAATTTTATGGTCGTTTTTATTTTTACCATAAATGGTCTCGGCATCTATTTTTAAAGAATCTTTTGCCATTGCAATTTTTAGTTGCCCTCTATTTTTACCTAATGAAATCCACTTGTTAAGGCCTCCATGATCAGACATTTTATCTAAAAAACGAATGACGGCTCTTGCTTCAAAATTTTTGGTTTCATTGCCAATTTTAAAGTTGTCCAATTCTTCCAAAACGGTTATTGGGATTACAACGTCGTTGTCTTGGAAGCTATTAATTGCATTGTGGTCAAATAGAAGTACTGAGGTGTCAAGTACAAATATTTTTGTAGTGCTTGTTTTTTTCATAAAGTTCAGTATTTATGTCTAACTAAATATAACAATGTTTGGAGCGTAAATTCGTTTGAATTGAATAAGTTATTAGAAAAAGTTGTTAATAACTAGGGGGTTCAGGAGTAAAGTGTTGGTTTTCTGAATAGTTACAATCTTGTTTTTTTTTCAAAAAGTGTAAAATGCTATAAATAATAAAAGGCACCCAATTAAGAGTGCCTTTTTTCAATTATTGTAAAATACCTACCCCTAAGTATTTTGCGAATTCCAAGGTTAACAAATGTTAACTTTAGAGGTGCAAATATGTAACAATTTTACGTATCAAAACAGCGTAAAAATACCTGTTTTTAATTTATTCAATGATTCTTTTAAGTTAATATGGGTATATTCGTGTGAAATGAAAAAAAAGGAGTGTTCTAAGAATTGTTTTTTACATCCAAAGCATCTCTTAAAGCATTTCCTGTTAACATAAATGCCATTACCAAACTCATAATTGCTACACCTGGAATAATTGCCAAAAAGGGTTTCCCTAAAATAATATAACTGAAGTGATCTTTTATTATTCCGCCCCAAGATGGGGTAGGTGGTTGTGCTCCAATACCTAAAAAGCTAAGTCCACTCTCAATCAATATCGAAGCAGCGAAATTGGCTGCAGAAATAACAATAATTGGTGCAATTATATTAGGTAAAATATGTTTGAAAATGATTCTGAAATTTGAAAATCCCAAGGCTTTTGCAGCTTCGATATATTGCATTTTTTTTGTGCTTAGTATTTGACCTCTAACCACTCTGGCTACTTCGACCCACATAGTCAAACCGACAGCAATAAAAACTTGCCAAAAACCTTTTCCTAACGCAAATGTAATTGCAATGACTAATAAGAGTGTTGGGATAGACCAGGTGACGTTAATGATCCACATGATAAATGCATCTGTTCTTCCTCCGAAATAGCCTGCTACAGCTCCTAAGCTGATTCCTAAGAGTAAGGAGATGAATACTGCTATAAAGCCTATGAAAAATGAAATGCGGGTACCTATAAGTATTCTACTCAATAAATCTCTTCCATACCTGTCTGTTCCAAAATAATATGTTTTTTGATGGATGTAGCTTTTCGGGTTGTTTTCAAATAATGCTAAGGAATATCTGTGTTCTACCTCTTTTGTTGCCAGTTTTTTTACAATCAAATATTGGTCGGTTATTCTGTAATCAGTGATTGGAATTTCGGCAGAGGGGGTTTCTTTTCCATTGATGAAAAAGCTGAAAAAGGATTGATCTGATTTTGTAGGGATTTCAAGGATTTGTGTTGTGAAACCAGGTTTCTGTGAGTGCATCTCCAAATGCATTTGGTTGGCATTGCTAGAATTGTCCGGACTTAAAAGGTAACAAAAGATAGCAATAAATCCACAAAGAACGATATACCAAAAAGACAACACTCCAGTAGTGCTTTTTTTGAACTTCTGGAGTGCTGTTGCTGTGAGCGAGTTTGAGTTTTTTCCCATGTAGGAATTCTTATTTTTTAGCAATCAATGTGGTATGCTTTTTTTTCAATTCGCTAAGTACATTTAAAGATTCATCTATATAAATATCTTCTTTTAAATTTTTATGCCATGCTTCTCTTTTTGCCTTTAAAATAGTGTCTAACTTAGTTGCTGCTAATTCTTCAGAAGCAGCCTTGAATTTAAGTCTAGATTTGTGTTTGAAAACATCTTTAAATTCTTTTATTTTTTCATCTAACTTGTTTTGCTCTTTGGTAGCAGATTTGAAGTTTAAAGAAATGGTAGTATTGTCTTTTCCTTCTTTTAGCCATTTAGCATACTTATCAATCAAAATAAATTCTTTGTTCTTTGAAATTCTAGCATTGCTATTTGAGATTACTTCATCGTAATTGTCGTAATAGTCCATTTCGCTATATGAAGCTTGTTTGATTTTATCCCAACCTAGAGGGTTTGGTTGGTCTCTTTCCCCAATTTCTACATAACTGTATTTGCTAGGTATTTTAATATCTGGGTGTACACCCTCTAATTGAGTAGAGCCACCATTGATTCTGTAGAATTTTTGAATGGTTAATTTCACAGCACCCAAGTCATCTGGGTAATTGTAGTATTTGTTAAGAGCAATTACGTTTTGAACAGTTCCTTTACCATAAGTTTGTTTGCTTCCTATAACAATAGCTCTTTTGTAATCTTGCATGGCAGCAGCTAAAATTTCAGAAGCAGATGCAGAAAGTTCATTTACCAAAATAACCAATGGACCGTCCCATTGAATTTTTGGATTTATATCATTTTTTACAGCAGGGTCGTTGTCTCTATATTTTACCTGTACTATTGGGCCTTTTTCAATAAATAAACCGCCAATTTCAATAGCCGTTTTTAAGGAGCCTCCGCCGTTATTTCTTAAATCGATAAGTAAACCTTCGATGTTTTCTTTTTTAAGCTTCTCGATTTCTTTTTCCATATCGGTAGCAGAATCTCTAGAGTCTACATCTTTAAAATCGATATAAAATTTAGGAAGATTGATAACTCCGTATTTTTTCCCGTCTTTAATAGCAATACTTGATTTTACAAAAGTATCTTCTAATTCAACAACATCTCTGATAATTGAAATTTTTTGAATAGAATTGTCAACCTTTTTAACTGTAAGAATTACTTCAGTACCTTTCTTCCCTTTTATCAATTTGATAGCATCATCCAAACGCATTCCAACGATATCGACAGTTTCGTCATCACCTTGTGCTACTTTTAAGATGATATCACCAACTTCTAGATCCCCTTGTTTCCAAGCTGGACCTCCAGAAATCAATTCAACAATTTTAGTGTAATCATTTTTTTCTTGCAATCTAGCTCCAATACCTTCAATTTTACCAGAAATATTAATGTCAAACATTTCTTTAACTTTTGGTGCAAAATATGTGGTATGCGGGTCAAATTCTTCAACAATACTATTTACATAGGTAGAAAACCAATCTGTATGCTCTAATTTTTGAATGCGTTTGTAGAAATCATTTAAGTTTTCTAGTGTTTTTGCTCTCGCTTCTATTTCTAGTGTATCAAACGATTTTTTCACGTACTTTTTATCCTCTTTAAATTTATCTTCTTCTTGTTCAATAGAATATTGCAATCTATTCAGCGTATTGAGTTTCATTTGTTTTCTCCAAGAATCAATCAATTCATTTTCATTTTTGGCAAATCCCAATTCTTCATAGTTCACATCAATATCTTCTTTTTTTGTGAAGTCAAACTTATTACTTAAAATTTCTTTATAGTAAGTAGAAGATTGTTTCAAACGTATTTGAAATCTATTCATAACCAAATTATAAAAAGAAAGGTCTTCTTTTTTCAGTTGATCGTCAATTTTGGTTTCAAATTCTGAGAACTCTTTGATATCTTCTTCTGTGAAATAACGTCTTACAGGGTCCATTTCATTAATGAAATCTTTGTAAACTGCTTTAGAGAAATCGTCATCAATATTTTTAGGTTCGTAATGACCATTTTTTAATATATAGCGTAAAACCCCAATTAAAACCTTGTCTTTTTTAGGGTCTGGGTCAAATTTATTGTGAAATGTAAAACCAAATAACAATCCTGTAAGTATACATACAGGAACAATAATTTTATAGTTTTTTTTAGTGCTTAAAAAGAGTTTTTTCAAAAGGAATGTATTTTTATTTTTCTTAAGTAGAAAATTGATTTTTAATAATAAATGATTGGAAACACTAAAGTACTGCCATTTTTTTTAATCTTCAATATTTTATGAATTTTTGTTTTTTTTGATAAACAAAAAACACGAAAAGTAGAAAATGAAAACAACTGTCTGTGCTTGCATGACAAGTATACAAAAATGGTGCCTTTTTATTCTTTACAAAATGTTAAAAATTTTGATTAATTACTTTTTAATAAGTACAGATTTATGTTTTTTTTGATGAAGAAATATTTACAATTAAGGAAGGCTGCCTCTTTATTTGTGTAAACTATAGTAGAATTCTTAAGTTCTTTAGAGTTGTAATGTAATACCTTTCAAAAATAGTATAGAAGCTTTAAAAATGTAGTAAATTTGTATTGTTAAATCGAATAGATGGAAAAAAAACCTTTGATATTGGTTACGAATGATGATGGAATTACAGCTCCAGGAATCAGAAAATTAATAGCTGTAATGAAAGAGATTGGAGAAGTGGTGGTGGTTGCACCAGACAGTCCACAAAGCGGAAAAGGACATGCCATTACTTTGGACTCTACATTGTATGTAAATAAATTGAAAACGAAACAGTTTGGAAGTCAGGAGTATGAATGTTCAGGGACTCCAGCAGATTGTGTGAAGTTAGGAATAAAAGAGGTTTTAAAAAGAAAACCAGATTTGTGTGTTTCAGGAATAAACCACGGATCTAATGCATCTATAAATGTTATTTATTCAGGAACCATGAGTGCCGCTATTGAAGCTGGGATTGAAGGAGTTCCTTCTATAGGTTTTTCTTTGTTGGATTATGATTGGGATGCTAATTTTGACGGGATAGAAGCTTATGTGAAAAAAATAACATTGGAAGTTCTTGAGAAAGGTTTGCCAGATGGAGTTGTCTTGAATGTCAATTTCCCGAAAATTACTGAAGAACCTTATAAAGGGTTGAAAATATGTCGACAAGCAAGGGCCAATTGGAATGAAAAATTTGACAAAAGGGTTAGTCCAATGGGAAAAGAATATTATTGGTTGACAGGTACGTTTGAAAACTTAGATGGAGGAGAAGATACGGATGAATATGCACTTGAAAATAATTATATTTCTATAGTTCCTGTACAATTTGATTTTACTGCGCATCATTTTGTAGAAACATTAAGTACTTGGAATTTGTAATATGAAAAAACAGCACAAAGAAATAGGAATTGGATTTTTGATAGCTTTGTTTGCATGTATGTCAGGAACCTATTTGTACATTGAACTTTTTTCTAAATATAATTTTGCTGCCACGCTGAAAATGGTGCAAGAAGGTAATTTATATGGAGAATTGATTACACTTGGTGCACTGGCCAACTTGTTTGTTTTTTTTGTATATATAAAGAAAAAACAGGATGCAAGAGCCAAAGGAGTATTGATTGCTACGTTTGTAATTGCCTTTGTGACGTTGGTTTTGAAATTAAAAAATTAAGTAATGAAATATTATATCATAGCCGGTGAGGCATCAGGTGATTTGCATGCTTCTAACATGATGAAAGCTTTGTTAGAAAAAGATCCCAAAGCGGATTTTCGATTTTGGGGAGGAGATTTAATGCAAGCGGTAGGTGGCACCTTGGTAAAACATTACAAGGAGTTGTCATTTATGGGCTTTGTTGAGATTCTTAAAAACCTTTCTACAATTTTAGGAAATGTAAAGTTTTGTAAAGAAGATATTGCAAAATTTCAACCAGATATTATTATATTTATTGATTATTCAGGTTTCAATTTAAGAATCGCGAAGTGGGCAAAAGCTTTAGATTTTAAAACCAATTATTATATTTCTCCACAAGTTTGGGCAAGTAGAGCAAAACGTGTTTTGGATATTAAAAGAGATATCAATCATATGTATGTCATTCTTCCTTTTGAAAAGGAGTTTTATAAAAAATATGAATATGATGTAAATTTTGTAGGACATCCATTAATTGATGCTATAGCGAACAGAGAAGTTGTTGACGAAGCAACTTTTAGGAAACAGCACAGTTTGAATGAGAAACCAATAATTGCTTTGTTGCCAGGAAGTAGAAAACAAGAAATCACAAAAATGTTGGCGATTATGCTTTCTTTGGTAGAAGAATATAAAGCGTATCAATTTGTTATAGCTGGAGCTCCAAGTCAAGATTATGAATTTTACCAAACTTTTATCAATAACGAAAATGTAAATTTTGTAGATAATAAAACATATGACTTACTTTCTGTAGCCACAGCAGCATTGGTTACCTCTGGGACAGCAACATTGGAAACAGCTTTGTTTAAAGTTCCTCAAGTTGTTTGTTACAAAGGAAGCGCAATATCTTACCAAATAGCAAAAAGAATTATTACTTTGAAGTATATTTCTTTGGTCAATCTTATTATGGATAAAGAGGTGGTAACTGAATTAATTCAAGATAAATTTACAAAAGAAAATTTAAAAACTGAACTTTCTAAAATTTTAGATACTGATTTTAAAAGGGATATGTTAAGTAATTATGTAGAATTGGAAAGTAAGCTTGGTGGTGCTGGAGCGTCTCAAAAAGTTGCCACATTGATTCTTGAAAATAATTAAAGACGAGTTTCCCGTATTGAACGATTTATGAATTTAAACTCATTAATAGGTTTAATTCTCTGATGTTTGCATCGAAATGATAGAGGGTTTTTCTTATTTCATACCTTGTATGCTTGCATCGAGGTAGTTGATTTATTAAAGTCCCGTAAATTATTTTTTTTTAGTAACTTTGAGTTGCTATGAAAAAAACACTAGATTATATACCTGGGCACCTTTTGGTGTTTTATATTTTAGGAATTCTATTTCAATACAATACAAATTTTGAATTAGATTTTTTTCTAGCCGTTTTTTCTATCGGTGTTTTATTACTTATAGCTAGCGTGTTTAGAAAATTATTTTTTCTAGTTTATGTAACGGCATTTTTTTTAGGAATAACTGCTGTTGATTTACAACAAAACCCCAGAGGAGATTTTAAGTTTTATGTAAATAATTCCAATTCGGTTGTGATTTCGATTGCAACTGTTTTAAAATCGAATTCTTATAGTGAGAGGTATTATGGAAAGGTTTTAGAAGTGAATTCTAAAAAAGCGAGTGGTTCCATTTTAGTTTCTATTGAAAAAGATAGTTTGAAGGGAGTTTTAAATATAGGAGATGAAATAATAGCAAGAGCCATTTTTCAAGAGGTGAAGAAACCTCGAAACCCTTATAGCTTTAATTACAAAGAATATCTGAAAACGAAAAATATATCCTATCAGCTAACTTTACGAAAAGGAACTTGGTTGGTCGTGTCAAAAGGAGATAGATCTCTTAAAAGTATTGCCGAAACATTTAGAAATAAATTGCTATTGTCTTTAGAAAAAAATATAAAAGACAAAGATGTTTTGGCAATAACAGAAGCCATGTTGTTAGGGCAGCGAAAACATATTTCTAAAGAATTAAAACAAGAGTATACTGATGCCGGTGTAGTGCATATTTTAGCCGTATCTGGATTGCATGTCGGTATTTTAGTTTTGATCTTGAGTTTTTTATTACAACCGTTGACTTATTTAAAAAATGGAAAAATAGTAAAACTAGTTTTTTTGATTTTATTTTTATGGAGTTTTGCTTTTTTGGCGGGCTTGTCGGCGTCAGTTGTGCGTTCTGTAACTATGTTTTCTTTTGTAACAGTGGGGATGGTATTTAATAATAAAACAACTATTTTTTATGCACTGATAACTTCAGCGTTTCTATTGTTGTTAATTCATCCTTTTTATCTATTTGATATAGGTTTTCAAATGAGTTATTTGGCTGTTTTTTCTATTGTTTTGGTACAACCACTCATTTATGAGTTTTGGAACCCAAAGTTCAAAGTGTTGGATTATTTTTGGAAATTGACTTCTGTTTCTGTAGCAGCACAATTAGGTGTATTGCCTATAAGTCTGTTTTACTTTCATCAATTTCCGAGTTTATTTATTATAACGAATTTGGTCGTTATTCCATTGATAGGAATTGTACTCTTATTTGGTATTGTTGTTTTGATCTTTTCTTTTTTTAATGCTTTACCAAAATGGCTAGCTGAAATCTATAGTATGTTTATTTCAAGTTTGAATTTTTTTATTCAAAAAGTATCAGAGCAAGAACAATTTATATGGAAAGCGATTTCTTTTTCATCCTATAAAATGATAAGTTGTTACTTGCTTATCCTAAGTTTTATTTTTCTATTATATAAGAAAACATGGAGAAGTCTTAGCGTTGTTTTAATTGGGGTTGTGGTATTTCAAGGAGTATGTATTTATGAAAAAACCACATTGATGAAATTGGATACATTGGTTGTTTTTCACCAGTATAAAGAAAGTGCTATGTTAATCGTATCAGATGGTAAAGGCGAAGCATTTTCTACAAATAAAGGAAGTATAGAAGATGAAATTCAAGATTATGAAATAGGAACAGGATTGGGAAAAATTGAAATTAAAGATACTTTTAAGAATGTATATGTTTTTAAAAACAATCAAATTTTAGTAGTGGATGGTTTGGGGATTTACAAACTAAGTAATTTTAAAAATGGCATGGTGCTTTTAAGAAATTCTCCATCTATCAATTTGGAGAGATTGATAAGTCACTTGAAACCAAAAATAATAATAGTTGATGGTTCCAATTACAAGTATAAAATTGATTTGTGGAAAAAGACTTGCTTCCACAGAAATATTGAGTTTTATAATACAGCAGAACAAGGTGCTTTTATTCTAAATTAATTTGTTTTGATTTTATAAAATGTAACAAATCATTCATAGCATCATTGATGTTTTTTGTGAGGGCTTTTTTGAAAAATAGGGCAATGGCAATTTTTTTTAAAATGGATTTTGCATTTATATATACTTCAATTTCAATGGTAGAAGAAGTTTTTGTACGGGGTGTTATTATATAAAATTGATATACTTCATCTGCAATAGGTATGTTTGTAGTCAATTCTCCATATATCAACTGGTTTGCTTTTCCATCTTTTGTAATCGTACTAAAATTAAAATGTTTTCCGTTGATTACACAAACATGTTCAGAGCCGACTCTGGTGATTTCCTTTTTATTAAATTCAATTTTATCTACTCCCTTTACCCAATGGTAGCGGTAAGAGTAATTGGTAATGTACTCTAATAAAAGCGGTGCCGAAATTGGAAATTCTTTGGTTAATAGAAGTGTAGGCGGCTTGTCAAATTTAATTTTTTTTGCTTGAGAAAAGGGTTTGAGCTTCAATTCCTTTTTATCTATAATTGAGTATAAGTATTTTACTGTTTTACCATCGTAAATATTTTCACTTTCTTTGAAATTATAAAGTTTGCTTTGGTAATTATAAGGAAGCATTAAGACATCCGTTAAATCTTTACTAAACAAAACATAGTTGTCACTTTGCACTCCATTTTTCATCAGTCGATGTGCTTCTATTACTTCTGTGCCAAAAGGTTTTCTGTTGTTTTGTACAGAAATAAATTGCAATTCACCGCAATGCGCAATTATTTTAAGTTGTAATTTTGGTGCGGTTGCACAGGCATTGCATGGACAAATTCTGTTTTTTTCTAATAACTTAAGGTGTGTGTAAAAAGCCGTAAACATTCTTTCTACCTGTGCCAATAACATTTCAAGGGAAGGAATTTCTTCTTCTTTGTAAAAAAACAAAGCATCTCCTTCTATTTCTGCTAGCTGCAAGTCTTGCGTGTTGGCTGCAAGTAATACTTCTAATAATTCTGAAATTACATGTTGGCTATGAGCCGATTCTGTAGATTGTACAAATTCTGTAAATCCAGAAATATCGGGCAAGAAAAGTAAAGATTTTTTCATACTATTTTCTTTGTTATACCTTATTATATTTAATCGTTTGTAGGCTAGTAAATTTAAGTATTGTCAGCATAAAGATACGTTGCTCTTTCTAAGTCGGTAGGAGTATCCATACCTATCATTAAAAAATAATTTAATTGCCACTTTTGTGTTTTTATAGCCTGTTTGTTCGTTGGCACGTCCCATGGAGGGTATACACGAATGCCTCTTTTTCCTCCAATTAAATTTGTAGATAAGACACCTTGTTTGATCAAGGCTGCTTTTGGAAATATAAATTGACCAAATTGATCTTGATTCCTGGTGTTGACTACAAAAAAATCGTAGGGGTCTAAACGATCAAAAGGGGCGGTAATTCCGATATCATTTCTTTTCCATAAAGTAACAAACTGTCCCGTTTTTTTAGGTGTTATTTTTGCATTCCTACAAAGTACACGGTATTTGTTAAGTTTAAAAGAACAAGCTTCGTATTCCGTACTTTCTTTGCTAATAAGTTGATTGTTGAGCTGTAATAAACACGGGGCATAAACCTGTTTTTTAAGAAAAGAAAGTGTGTTTAATTTATTATGCATACCTGCTGTTATTTATTCGTTTCAATGGTAAAAGAAGCAGTCAAACCTGCACAAAAATTCCAAGGCAATTTGTGGGCTCCAAAAATAGCTCTAGAATGTCTTCCTTTATCTTCTAATATGTTGACAAATAGGTCTGAAGCACCATTGACGATTTCAGGAGCTTCATCCCAAACATCGTTTGATTGATAATGAGCATCTATATGGTTGAGTCCGATGACGTTTTCAAAACCAATTTTTTTCTCAATTTGTGCAAGTATGTTCAATGCACAGAGTTGCATTGCTTTGTATCCTTCTTTTGTTGAAATTTCTGAACCCAACCTACCTTGGTAAAATAACGCGCTATTTTTTATAGGAAATTGAATCGCAACATAAGCAATGTTTTCTCTGATATTTACCGAAACATAATTGCCTCCAGGTGTTGATACTTCCGGTAATTGCAATCCGTATTTTTTTAATTTTTTTTCAAATTCCATAAGTTATATTAAAAAGGATTGGTAGCCCAAACAGTTACTTTAGGAATAAAACCTTTGCCTTTTATATCTGAAACAGATACGATGATATGTGCAATTTTTTATGTTCTAGTCTGGTAAAGAATTTTTTTTCTTTCATGGACTAAAAAAACCAGTTGTAACTTCATATGGGGAATCAAAGGTACATGAATATTATTTTTTTATTTTCCTTTTCTGAAAAGAATGAAAGAGATTCAGTCAGAATTTAAATTTTCTGCTCCAAAAGGTTTAATTTTTCTTGTAAATCAGCAACAAGGTTTTTTGTAGCCGGATGTTTGCTGTTTGCCAATTCTTCAAGCATTCGTTTTATCGTTTCTGAGGAAAGTATTTCCTCAGGCTTGGATGTCAAACTTTTTTCGGATGCTTGTGAAAAAAATAAATTGTCAGACCAAGCATTCCTTTTCCCATCTATAACCAGGTGTACACGGTCTGTATCTCCTTTGTTAGCTACAGAGTGCACGTAATTTACATTGGTGTACCAACATTCACCTGGAAGCATTTTTAAAGTGACTCCATCGAGTATGAATGAAACCTTTTCATTCGTTGTTATTGGGATGTGCAATCGAAATGTACCATCTTCATAGCCCAATTCATGGTCGCGATGTGGTTTGATGACAGCACCAACATCAAGTTTGAGGATGCGAGCAGAGGTAATCGGAAATTTAAAAGAATTGATAAGTTCTTTGATATAAAGACAGTTTTTTAATACTGGAGTTTCTGTTAAGATTGCGTCGTCATTTGGCAAAGCGAAAATATGAGCAGCATTTCCTTCTTTGGCATATAATGAAATAGCTTTCCAATTGCCTGTATATCCATTTTTATTGAAATGTGGAATCCATTTGTCTGCCAATAGTAAAGATAGGTCACTGACAAGTTTTTTTTCATCAAAAGAAAAAGGAAACTTTAAATGTTTTATGATATTTTGTTCTTTCATCTTAACCATTTTTTTAAAACAGGAAATTTACTCGTGTTATTGTTTGTTTCAGAAATGCCGTTACACAGTCCCATCCATTCTAAAAGTGGAAGTCCCATATAATTTTTATTTTCAAATTGTTCAATCAACCAGTTAGATTGATTTTTATAGCCCGCTTCATGAAAAACTGTTTTTGCAGGTATTTTTAAATAATGCAAAGCAGCATAGGACCAAAGTATGGCTGCAATTTCATCTCCGTCTGTGGGCCAACTTACATCCATTTTTTTTGTGCCAATCCATTTGCGTTGTTCTTCGGGTGTGACTGCTAGATGTCCTGCTTCATGTAGTAAGTCACCAGGGTGTTTTAGCAGTTTTCTGTCCAATAAAATAGTATTGGAAACGATATCCAATCCAGGAAGAATACAATTGTGATCTAGTTTTTTTTCTAGTACGGGTATGTTTATTTTTTTTAAGAAATTTAAAATAAATGTCAACATTTCTTCATCGTAGGATGTTTCTTTTTTTTCAATAATAAAATTTTCTAAGACTAAGACATCTAATGCGGTTTCTTTAAATAGTTGCACAGCTTCACTTGGTGTTTCTACCATGGGCATTCCTTTTCTATTAAGGCTGGTGTTTAGCAGTACAGGAATTCCACTTTCTTTATGAAATTCAGTAAGTAAATTGTGAAATTTTTGATTCCATGTAGCTTCAACAGTTTGTACTCTAGCCGAACCATTGCAATGGGTAACATTTTTTAGTTGATCAAGGTATTTTGGTTTTGTTTGGTCAACTAAAATCATATAAGGACTACTTCTTCCAGATTCAAAATATTCAGTGGCTTCATGTTCCAGTACGGCAGGTGCGAATGGGCGAAAGTCTTCTCTAAATTTAATGTTTTTATTGATGTGATCTTTCAGCCCATTAATTCCAGGATGAGCCAGAATACTTCTTCTTCCTAAAGAACGAGGCCCAAATTCTGAATTCGAATGAAACCAAGCCAATGTTTTGCCTTTATTTAATTTTTTTGCGCAGTAGAGAAGCTGTTCTTTTTCAGTTTCAAATTCTTCTATTTTATAGTCTGATTGTATTTCTTTCTCTAGAGTTTGTTTTATTTCTTCGGATGTATATTGTTTTCCAAAACAGGTGCTTCCATCATGGGGTACTTTTGGTTTATTTAAATACGCTAGCCATCCATAATAAGCACAGCCTAAAGCAAGTCCATTATCTGCTGCTGCGGGTTCAAAATAAATATTTTGTACTATGTTTTTTTCAACAAGTTTGGCATTGGCTACGGCATTCAAAGCAACCCCACCAGAGTAACATAAATTGATATGCGGAAAGGCTTTTATTCTTTTTTTTATACATTTTTCAATTGCTTTTTCAACCTGTTCTTGCGCCCATTTAGCTACGTTTGCATAATAAGAAAAGTGTTCTTTAAAATGCGTGTAATTTTTAGATGGGTTGGTGAAATTGGTTTTCCATTCTTTATTAAGAAACAAGCGCGCGTCTTGAAATTCAAAAGCCTCCAAGTTGTAAATTCCAGAAGTTCCAAAAGGAGCGAGACCCATTAATTTCCCTACGTCTTCCATATCTCCAAAAACATACTCACTAACGGCGGCATAGAAACCTCCTATAGAATGCTGAGTGGTTGGCAGTGCAAGGTTTTCTTTTTGCAAAGAAGCCATTTTACTAAAATCTTTCCATAAGGGAATTAATTTTTGTCCATCGAAATGATAAAAACTGTCTTTTTCACATTGCATGTGAATTTCTTCCAGAATTGTCTTGGGACTATTTTTTTTCTGTTCACGATGTCAATCTAAATATTGATTCAAGGGACTTCCACAGCCATCGATAACCATCACAGCGCATTCTGAAAAAGGAGAAGTACCAACGGCACTATAAGCATGTGCCAAATGATGTGAAATGTTTACAATGTCAAGGTTTTCGATTTCAGAAAAAATTCTTTTCCCTTTGAATTGATTTTTTTGTGGAATTTCAAAATTGGCACATTGCACAACTAAAGAAACTTCTTTTAAGGTGATGCCTTCAGCATCGAGACAATATTGAATGGCAAGTGTGTCGTTTCCTCCATCATGTTTGATTCTGGTTAGGCGTTCTTTTTCTATAGCGACACAAACGCGTCCATTTTTTAGTAGCACAGCAGATCCGTTGTGAGAAAGTCCGGTGCCAAGAATATAAATTGTAGGGGGCATAGGTTATATGGATAGGGGTATAAATGAATATTCTAATTGTGAAAACTGTGTTGGAGTCTATTTAGATTCGAGTTCTATAGTTTCTATTTGTTGTTTTTCTTTCAATGCATCAATAGTTTGATATCCTTTAAAAATCATAAAAAGGGCATAGAGATGTACTCCAAAAGACAACCAATCTTGGAAAATAAGTAGCAATACAGCATCCAAGCTATAAAGGGTCATTCCAATAATAAAGGCAGGTTTGCTAAGTTTCTTGGCAAAAAACCATACGAGTACAAATACACTAGAAATTAGTATACTGATGAAAGTACCTAAGAGCGTTAACTCTCCTACGATGCCTAGAAATAGGCCTTCAAAAAATTGCGAAAACCCTAGTCCAAATATAAATGAGAATTCCCCACCAGAAAAGAGTACGAGACTATTTATAGCAGACAGACCAAAAATCCATAAAAACCATTGAGATCCATTGTTTAATCTTGTTTGCGTTTCTATTTCTTGCGAATCAGGAACAGATTCCAGTACTCGTTTTAATATAGGGTCTTCTTTAAATTCGTGACAAGCATCTTCGAAATTGGCAATCTCACTGGTTAATATACAGACCAAACCTTGATTCAAATCCATTTTTCTGTTCAAACAAATTTTACAATACTTAAGGTGTTCTTCTCTTTTCATTTTTTACAATTTTATGGAATTCTTGATCAAGATTGTTTTCTAGAAATAATTTTTTTATAATGTAATTTAGAAACTTTTTCATTTTTTTAGACGGACAAACTTATAGCAATGTTTTTATCAATTTTTGACTAAGATAAATAATATTTCTGATTGACCTATTTTGATAAAGGAGTAATCTTATAGCGTTTTCCAAACTGATTTCTGGTGTATGTAGTTACACCTTTATTTTTTAACCTAAATTGAATAGGTATTTCTTTTAATCATTTTTAGAACTCTGTTTGTTTTATTCGTTTGTATCCAATATTCTTAGTTTTGTATTTAGTCAATTTAAATTTGTTTCTTGATTGATGTAAAACTTTTATTGACGGTATTTCATTTGACTTTAAAGAGACCTATTGCCTAAATAAGGAAAAGGCCTGTACGCATAGTAATGTAAAACTTCTTTCAAAGCCATTTTAAGAGCTTTGTTTACTGGCAATATTGTATTTCCTAAGTAAAAATCAATTTGACTTAACCGCATGTAATATTCCGTAAATAGAGGAACATGCAATCCTTTTGTAATGGCTTCTGCTGTGGAATTATAGTTATCGGTCTGACCTTCTTTGATAACTTTACAAGTCGCCAGCCTCAATTTTCCATATTTGTCCGTATTGGCTGAAAACCCAAACAAGCGACAAATTAAACCTCGGTATTTGTAACTGCTGCAACGACCTTGATCAATAATTGATAAGGATTTGTATATCAAACAACTTGAGTTGTGGGTTTCATTAAGCGTTTGAAGTGTTTTTTCTGCTTCACCAGATAAAAACAGGTGAAAGGCCCATGGTAAAAATTCTAAGGGAGAAGCTTCTATATTGGGGTAAGTACAACATTTTCCACAACCAGAAACACAGCCAAGTCCTGATGATTTTTCAAACTGAGTATTTTCTTTTTCCAATTGATAAAAAAGGTTTTCTACCAATTGCACTCTTCGCTCTATAGACATTCTTTTTTACCGAAGATAAACATAATACCAAATACATTTCTAAATATTCGATGTAAATTGTTTCTATCAAGTTGATTACGAGCCTTTTTTTGTCTTGATTTCTTGAAAAATGGAATTGTATCTTGGGCTCCATGTCGGTGAGTCAAACTTTGGTAAAATAGCATCGTGTTGATTTTTGCTTACTTTGTATTTCTTGGATTCTAATTAAAATTATTTGGAAAACACAATTCATTTTTGGGATGTTTTATTTAAGAATTAATATTTTTTTTGCACTTTTAGGACATTTTTTAGTATTGATAAGACTTCTATATAAATGATTTTAATGAAAAAAAGAAAAATAAAGGTCGAAATAAATATTTGTATGTCTATTTTAGAATTGGATATATTGCTGATTTAATGAGCTATATAGGTAGTAAAGAGTCTGAAGTAAATGATTTGTAAATAGAATGTTGTTTTTATTGTCTTAAATGTAAGTTTCATTGCATATTATTTTGTTAGTTTTGCAAAAAAAAGACAATGTTGAATAAAATAAAATCATCTCTATTCATTTTAGTTGCTGCAATACTATGTTACAATTGTAGTAATGATGACAGTGAAGCTCCTAAATATTCGGATAGTTTAATTGGAACTTGGAGTCCCGTTGTTGGATTAATGACAGGTGAGATTGTTGATGGAGATTATGGAAAAGAATCGTTTACGTATAAGTTTTCAGAATGTGCCAGAGAAAACGGACGCTTAACTTTTAATAAAGATGGAAGGTTGGATTTTATTAGATACAAGGGAAAACTGGATCAAGGATGCACTATAACCGAAAGATCTAAGGAAGTAATATGGGAAAGCGTGGGAGATTCGACCTTTGTTACTCAAGGTGTTATTTCACAAATAAACAATCAAGGTAATCATGTTGAAAAAGACGTATTTTATCTAGCCTACGAACCTTATTTAGATCAACCAGATTTAGTAGAAGTGAAAAATGACACACTCATTTTATTTTATGATCAAATACCTAGTACAAATCTTTATACAACTCGATTTTTTTATGTGAAAATTGACTAAGTACTTGACAAAAAAAGAATTCAATGTAAAATTTTGAGAGGTAGTGAGGCAGTGAAGCAATGAGACCGACCAGTACCGCAAGAGTAAGAAGCCGGTAGCTACCAGCCAAATATTAGTCGTTTCAGTTATTTTGTCATTTATTAAAAAAATTGATTAAAATTTAAGTGTGTTTGATGGATTTAAAATTGTGATTTTATTTTTTAGAATCTATAGTGTCAAATTTTGCAACAGCAATACCAAGCTCTCCGGCTACTGTATAATACAAATAACTATTTTTTCCATCAATCAACAATGCAGGATCTCTTAGTTGGTGTACTTTTTCTTTTATAGTGCCGATTTTAGAAACAAGAATGGGAAGGTCAACTCCTTCATAATTGGTTGCGGGGCGTATTACTTCTTTCGGTTGACTTGCTTTCCAATGCAACCAGTTGTCTTTATCTAGTAGAACAGTGGACATTAAAATTCTTTCTGGAGTATCACCAATCCTTGAATAATAGATGTAAAGTTTTTCATTAGCAACAGCTAGTGCTGCATGCCTTATGCGTGGAATAATGGAAGGACCTTCTTCAAAAGGAGTAATGCCATCAGTAGAACGATAAAGTATGCCCGTTTCTGCTCTTTTCTTTGCAATTGCATAATAGGAATCATTGTATTTAAAAACTCTAAAATATGGAAGTCCTAGTTGTACATCTGAAGCTGTAAAGTTAAGTCCGTCTGAAGATGTTGCTAGAAATGATTTTTGCCCAGTTTTGTTTTTTGTAGGCCCATGAAAATACATGCGAATTGTTTTTGTAGCCGCATCTATCAGAATATCTGGAGAAGCAATATGTCCTATACAAGCAGTTTCTTCAAGTTGAAGTACGCCTGGTTTGTGTATTTTCCAAGGTCCGCTGGGATGATTTGCATAAGCCAATCGAATATATTTTCCTTGATGGTGAGCAAAGTACATATAGTATTTTCCAAGAGGTTTTGCAATCCATGTAGGGACTTTGATTACGGAAGGCCCATTGATGTTTGCTCCCGATTTTCCTTCCAAACCGAGCATGTCAGGATAAATTACGGGATTGTTTTTTAATCGATTTAAAGGCAGTTCACTCCAATGAATGGTGTTGTTTTGTGACAAACATCTAGTCAATAGGAAGAGGGCAATTATTGGGAAGTATGTTTTTTTGAAAAGTATTAAAAATTGCATCGTCAAAATTAATATCGGTTTTTTTTAGCCTAAAGATAAAAATTTTATTGATGTAACAAATGTGGTTTTTATTCTGGTATTATTTTTTTCATTTCTCTTATCGAATCAGTGTTGTTCGACATTTTTCGTCTTTTTCCAATATGAATGGGATTCGTATTCATTCGGTTGGTTAAGTCTTTCGTTGGCATATGCTCCAAACTCACAAAATCGTTTTTCCACCAATCTAGTTCATAAAGACGTTGATTTTGAAAGCCAGTTGTACTTCTGTCATTATCGGTCGGTAAAAAATCAATTCCACCTATCATTAAATTTAGGTTGTCATAATCGGTAATAATTGCATCAAAGATCAGCTGTCCGTAAAAAGCATTTTTAAATATTTCTTCAATGTTATTCAAATCCGATGCTTTTATGTCAGTCAGGATTACATTGTATTTGGTAAGTCCATTTCCCAAGGATGCCACAATCAGAATTTTGGTCAGTTACCATTCGCTTTTTAATTAGCTTTTCTAATTTTTTTGTTACATGTATCTTTGTTTTTGTTAAGGAATCCATTAGTGTTTTTTTTGAAATATAAATTTACTGAATTTATATAAGCGAATAAAAAAGAATTGTGGCTTGGTAAATAAATAACGAACCTTTTAAATAGGGCAGAAGCCTGTGTTTTTTATTTATCAACCAGTTTAATAAAATCATCTATTTTAGTTTCATTTTTTTCTCCCGAGATGGTATGCATATTTCCGAGATATTCCATTCCTAAATATTTTGCAGTTTTTGAAAAAGGAAGCCAAAAAGAATCACCTAAATTATCTCCTGTAGAAGAGCTAATTACTGCCATTTTTTTTCCACGTAGTTTTCTTCCAAGTTGTTTATCGATAGTTAATAAATCTGTTATTCTGTCAAAAAACACTTTCATAATACCACTCATAGAATACCAATAAACAGGCGTCACAAAAATTAACGTGTCATACTTTTTAATGATTTTCCGCATTAACTTCAAATAATCGTCATCTTTATTTTGATGTTTATAGTCAAAATAACTAAAGTTATATTCGTTCAGATCAATTATCTCCCAATTAGATTTTTTAATTATTTCAATTGATACGTTTTTAGTATCTCCATCATTTCTTGAACTACCAATAATTATGACTTTTTTCATTTTAAATTTTATTTTACGAATTCAATTCTAGAGGTTATTGTGTTTGGCTTTTTTTATAGATTTAATTATATCTAGACTTACCCAATATATATCTGAAGAATTTGCATCATCAAACTTATCTCTTCTAGTGAAGAATAAGTGTTTTTCATCTGGTGATATATACGGAGCCAATTCATAACTCGGCGTGTTTATTTTATCTCCTAAATTATAGCCTTTAGACCAGGTATTGTCTTTATTCTTAAAGGAAACATATAAATCCTGATTGCCAAATCCATTCTTTCGTGAAGACGCAAAAATGATGAAGTCCATTTTTTTAGAAAAATAAGATTCTCCACAATTATAATTAAAAGCAGCTTCAAACCTTTTTCCATCTTTATATTCTCCATTCACTTTTTTAGATTTAAATATGGTGCTTTCCCCATCAACTTCTTTTGAATAATACAGACAATTATCTGTACCTATAAATGGATACCATTCAGAGCCTCCGTCTACTATTGATGAATGAAGTTTTTGTGGAGCTGTCCAATTTCTATTTTTATCAATAGTTGATTTCCATATATCAGTTGGGTAATTTGAAACGAAATACATCGTTTTTTCATCTTGAGAGAAAGTTGCTTCGCCTGTAATGATACCTGAGCTTTTGGAGTGAATTGTTTTAGGAAAAGTTATTGTATCTATTTTTAATTTTCCAATTTCATCTTTCGTATAACGTATAATACCCTCGTAAATCCACGATTTTCCACTAATGATACTATAATGTTCTTTTCCAAATTCTCTCATTGTTATTCCGTGGTCATAACTATTGTTACTAGAAAAAATTTCGGGAGCGTAAATTTTTGGAGTTAAACCTGGAAAGTTTTTATCTAGATAATGAATTTGTTCATTTGATTTACAAGCAGACAATAGTAAAAAAACAGTAAATGGAAAACTTATCTTTTTCGGAATGTTAAATTTCATTGCATATTGTTTTACTTATTCAAATTTATAGGTTGTTGTAGGAGTTATTCCAACCCACTCTGTTCTAATGTAACTTTTTTCATTAAATTATAAATTTGTTTTCCTTTTTTGGATAAATAGTATTTCTGTTTAAAAAGTTTCTGATAATCACTACTGGAAACCTCAGATTCAGTTATTAATATTTGTCCTTTAGGTAGATCTCTTAACCCAAGTTCAGGCATGATTTTCACATAAAATAGATTTTCTCTTAATATTGATTCAATAGTTTTTGGTACAAATGTAAAATTCAGTAATTTGGCTTTATAAAGTGCTCCAATAGCTTTCATTTTTTTAGAACTTGGAATCACCATCATATTATTAGCTCCAAAAACTCTTCCAAATAGCGCTATTCTTTTATTGTCGGTAATGTCTAAAATTAGTTTTACGGATTCTTTATCTAGATTACTTACAGCGTTAGATAAAACGGAATCTTTTTTAACCAATTCTTTTTTATTTAGTTCAATTTTAAAAGAAGCGTATGATACAGATTCTACTTTGTCAAAAGATTCTGGAAGTTTATTAAGTATTGGTTTTAAATAAGGATATAGAATGAGAAAAAGACCTATTGATATTATTGGCCAGATAATTACTTTGATTAATTCTACAATAAAAAATGATGAGTTTTCATTTTTGGTATCAACTTTTTTCTTAGACATAATTAAAGTTTTTTATGATTCGTTACTTGTAATTCGAATAAGTGAGTTCCAAGATTTATAAATTATTTTAAATAGTTGTTTTCTAGTCAAATTACAAGTCCGCTTAAGGGGTCAATAAATCTTGTCAATGTGTGTAATACTCATAACGTTTTCAGGCTTTGCGTTAGGGTGGGTTTTGGAGCACAAAATTTCAAATTTGCACGTCAGCCCGCCTGATGCAAACCCGTGTTGGCAGCTGACCAATTTATACACTTAGTTTCTTTTCTCTCCATTCGTAAAGTCCGTCATAAATTCCTTTGTTAATAAATACACAAATAAATTCAGCAAGTGAATTTGTCAAGTAAACTACATTGTCAGCCTTATTGTAAATTTTATAATCTTCAATATTATTGGGGCTTATTTCAACTGTCCACATATCAGAATATATCATATACTCTGTAAAGTGAAATGAAGTATCGCTAATGCAATAGTCGTCTTCCCCATTTTCTATAATTTCATTAAGTGGAATAAGTCTGAATAAATCCTCGTCAGTTTCAAACCCATTACTAAATTTATATAAAGTCTTGAAGTCCTGTGGTAATTTTATTTTACTGTTTTCAAAGAAGTCAATCTCATTTTCTGTTGCTGGTTTACTCAATTCTATTCCAACAAGTGTACTATTATCCTTAATGAAAGTCAATACATCTATAAGTTTTGTAGTTAAGTTAAGTTCTATTTTGTCTTTGCGGTTTTTAATGTTTTCATAATTCTCTGAGTTCAAGTCTTTACCTACCTGAGTTTCTGTTTTCTTTGTTTTTAGTTTAAAAAAATTAAAAAATTTCATCTTGTTTTTTCTTTGGGTAGTGTCTGTTTGGTTTTCTGTCAACTAGATATATATTGACCAATATTCTTTTCATCAGGATGTTATTTTCGGATAATAGGGCTTTTTGTTTCATTCTATCAATTTTTTTACTCTTTTGTAGATAACCCTTCCAAAAGAAGCTCGATAAATGTAAGTTTATTTTATTACTTCTAATAAATAAAAAAGATTTTTGATGATGCTGTTTTCGAATAGGCGCTAGTTTTCAACTCCATTTTCACTATTCAGCTGCTTTTGAAGTTTTTCGATGTCTTCGATAATAGGTTTGTATGTTTTAGTAGCAACACGTTTGTTAATCCATATAACAAATACATTGAGGAGTATTGTGCTAGACAAATAGATGATTTTCATTTTTGTAGAAATGGGTAAGAAATAGAGTAAGTTTTCGTTGGTTAATTTTTCTATTAGCAACGGAGACCAATCATATGTTATAGGGTCGCCAAATCCGTAAATAAACAAGAGGTTGGAGAATAACGGAGGCAATACATACCAATACAATACGGTATCTAATAATTTGGCTTCTCTTAGCATATTTTTCTTTTGGTTGGCAAGCTGTTCTCCCAGAGGTAATGTCAAGTTATCAGGATACTTTTGATTTTTGTTGTTTTTTAATTTGAAAATCAGGTATACAAACCATAAGATACTCAAGGCACAACCTATTTTGGTAAGTGGAAAAGGAATTTCATATAGGAAATACCCGAAAAGAAAAATACCAAACACAGAGGCTGCTATTTCTGAGAAATCTCTTCTTCGAATTCCTTTTTGAATGCCATTCATTTTACCATCTAAATCAATGAGCAATCTAGAAGTTTCGAATTTTATTTTTTCTGTTTGGGAAGAATTCTTCCAAATATCTTTTAATTCTTGTTCTAACATTTTAGTTAAGTTTAGGACTGATACAGTCAAATAATTTTTTTCGTATTCTTTTCATTTTTACGGCAATATGATTTTCTGTCAAGCCTGTAATTGCCGCAATTTCTTTATAGGATACATCTTCCAAGTAGAGAATAACAATCGAGGTATCACTTTCATTTAAAGTTGAAATGCAATCGCGTAAGAATTTATATTTTTCTTGCTCACTTTCATCAGGAGTATTTTTAGGTTGTAAAAAATGTATAGATTCCAATCGAACAATTTTAGCATTGTTTTTGTTGAATTGCATCTTTGAGCGAAGACACACGTTCAACGCAATTTTATAAACCCAAGTACTGCTATTAGAATTTCCTTTAAAAGTAGCATAAGACTTCCAGATTTGAAATACCACTTCTTGAAAAAGGTCTTGTGGCTCTATAGGAGAAATCGCATATATTTTACAGATCCTATATATTTTATGTTTGTTTTCTTCTAGTAGCTGTTCAAAATTACTTTCTAAATTATGCTGCATTTTGTATAATTTCCATATTGATAAATTTTAAAGTTATAGAAAATTTATTTGTCAGAGGTATTCGTATACTTCTGATAAATAAAAATAGTATTACTTAATTTTGATTTTCTTTCTTTGTGTTTTTCAAAGGTTTATTTTGGGAAGACATTCTTAGGAATTCAATAAAAAAACCAGAAAGAAGGATGTAGGTTATTTGTTTGTTGCTTCCACCCGAATTGTAAGCACATGCTATTATTACCGAAGCCCAAACGATACTACTGATTATTAAATTCCTTGCTGAGGTTTGATTTCCTTTCTTTTTTGTATTCATGGTGTCGTAATTATAGATTTGACTTTAAATGATTTTAGAGTCTCTATTATTGTTAGTGACATGAATTTGAAAAATATGACAGCAAAAGGGAATTATTTTTTGAATAAATTCGTTTGGGCTTTTTTAGTTACGTAAAAATCACTTTTACAGCCAGTAGCGGTATCCTATAGAAATAGGCTAAAATAGATTGCAATAGTATGTTTTAATGACGGTTGTTCTTTTTTTGCTTAAAGAAAAAATTCTGAATTTTCTTAGTACATGACAAAAATTATTGTTGACATTCCTAAATGTCAAGTCGAGTCGAGACCTCATTTTTATTGATGATTTCGATATATGACCTCTCGACTTTAGTTTATCTTGAGCGTAGTCGAAAG
>Ga0105356_10001381_pt1 | contig 23995 bp, 27 predicted proteins | sample GOMGulsemesocosm_3_FD_83502 | JGI IMG/M metagenome (GOLD analysis project Ga0105356, IMG submission 83502) | Methane-oxidizing microbial communities from mesocosms in the Gulf of Mexico - GOM9D Gulf of Mexico | ecosystem: Environmental > Aquatic > Marine > Cold seeps | place: Gulf of Mexico... | reverse complement strand
TTGACCACTCTCCAACCTCCCCGGATGAATTATTATTTAACATTAAAATGGATGGGGTATCAGGATTCGAACCTGAGAATGTCAGCACCAAAAGCTGATGCCTTACCACTTGGCGATACCCCAATCATTCGCTTTACTTTAAGCGGATAGAATAATATTGTAATTAACATTAAAGTAATTTTAAATTCAAAGAAAATAGCCCTAAATTTTACAAATTTGTAAAATTTAATTTAAATCAGAGCATAATCACTATGTCTTTATGTATTTTTCCTATAATAAAGAAAAGGATATTTATGAATATTTATGATTTTAATGTAAAAAATATAAAGAATGAAGATGTTTCAATGAGTGAATATAAAGATAAAGTACTACTTATTGTGAATGTGGCAAGTAAATGTGGTTTTACACCACAATATGAAGGTTTAGAAAAGTTGCACGAATTACACAGTGACAAAGATTTTGCAGTACTTGCTTTTCCTTCAAACCAATTTTCAAAACAAGAACCGGGGTCTAATGAAGAAATACAAGAATTTTGTACTTTGAATTATTCAGTTACTTTTGATATGTTTGCGAAAGTAGATGTGAATGGTGAAAATACTATTCCTTTATACCAATTCTTAAAAAAAGAAGCAAAAGGTTTATTGTCAACTGAAGGTATTAAATGGAATTTTACAAAATTCTTAGTAGATAAAAACGGAAAAGTTTGCGCAAGATATGGCTCAGCTAAAAAACCTATGGATATAGAAAAAGACATATTAGATTTACTAAAGTAACATAATTGTGTAAATAATCATGTATTATAATACGTGATTATTTATATGTATATTTTTATAACTTATTCACTAATGCTTATATAACCGTCCTTATTTACTAATATTAGACATTATACTACTTATTTAATATCAATTATTTTAAATTTTTTGTTTTTATATATAGGCATAGTTTGTCCAATATTAGCGTTTATATATGTGGGATCAGATACAACATATCTTTTATTATTGAATTGTGTAGAATCACCTTTTACGTAAGAAGTAAAAGCAATAGCATTGCTTAGGTGATTGTCGTACTTAAGCGCAATGATGTCCAAATTACTTAAGTTTTTGACTAAAAAATTAAAAAGAATGCTTCTGTCTTCACAATCACTGTAAGAATAAAAGATAGTTTCTTCAGGAAAAAGTACATTTTCTTTTAAAAAATTTTCTTTATCATTTTTGTATGAAAAAGCTGTTTGCACAAAACGCAATAAAATATTAATTGCCTCTAATTCTGTTTTACCTTCTATTATAATCCTTAGTTCTTTTAATAAACTAGAAGATAAGAGTAGTGAGTGCGTACTGTTAAAATAAACTTTATAATCAGATTGTGGGAAAGTACTGTAAAAGTCAATTAAATCTAGACTATATTTGGCTTTAATCTTATATTCTTTTTTGTCATAAGAAAAACGTAATACCTTATCTTTGATATTTCCAAAAAGTTTAATGGCTTTGCTGCTTGTGAACGAAAGACTCTTATTTGCCCTCTCATAGGTATTTTTATAGGTATAAACTTTCCCAATATTTTTAATAGGTTTTTCTGCACTTAGTACATAATACCGTTGATCCTTAATTTTTAAATATGAAACTTCATATAATTTGTGCTCAAGCGTTGAAATAAGGTAGATATTATTATCATTAAAAGCTATTTTTACATCATAATTCATTTTTGATAAATAAAACCAAGTAAACAAATTTGCCATATTCTTATCTTGATATATTTGATAAGCACTTTTATAGATTAATAAATATTTTGCCCAATCATTTAAGTTTAATTTTCTTGAATAGTCTTCAAATTGTTTTAAGGTACTTTGGTACTTACTCTTACTTATATCATTCCAAAAGGCGCTAAAAGCGTCTTTATTGTTCTTCTTAAAGCCTGTATATTTTTCATCATAAGAAATACTTATGTCTTGCGAATAAAAAGAAAATGAGATTTTATTTAAATGCTCATGTGAAGGAATATTTTTTTCTTCAAAAACTTTTTTTGAATCTTCTTGTTTATTTGCTTTCTTGATTACAAGTATTTTTGATTTTTTGATTTCTTTTTGATTTAAACTGTGGGCATTGTCAATGCTATTTAAAACTTTTGGTTTATTTTCTTTATAAGGATTTAGCGTATAACTGCTCTGAAACTGTAACCAGTCCTTTTTTAATGCATCCACAAAATCTTGATCAAAAGTTTTTTTGTAATGATGATATTCTTTTTCTTGTGTTTTTAGCCAATCTTGGTATTCATTTGCAGATAAGAAACACAAAAGACTTAATACAAGAAGATATTTTTTCATAAAACATTGTCTTGTATTAATTTATTATAAACAAAACGTTTTTGATTTACCTTGTATAAATACTTCATGGTTTCTTTATAGGGAAGTTTTTTCATAAGTTGTTTATACACATCCTTTGCTTGCATTTTGTTAATAATTTGCACTGCTTTTTTGATATTACTTGTTTTGTAAAAGGCTCTAGCTACATTTCCAGAGCCTGTATTATATGCAGCAATGACACAGTATAAACGTGCTTCTTCATTTTTTATGTCTTTTAAATATTTATAAAATAAAATATGTAAATAAGCTGTACCTATTTTGATATTATTTTTAGAATCATATAAATAACTTGAAGATAAAAGTTTTTTCTTGCCATATAAAAAATTATAAGAATCAATTCCAGCAGACTTAGGAACAATTTGCATTAAACCATAAGCAGGAATATGTGATCTTGCCATTGGATTAAAGGCGCTCTCAGAGTGAATAATGGCATAAACCAGCTCTTTTGGAAGGCTCATTTTTCTAGCATCATTAGAAATTGTATCTTTATGGACTAAGGCTTTATTTATTATGGCTTTTGATGGAAGTTTTAAATTAAGGGAATAAATAGTTTTATTGTTATGAAGGGTTTTTATTAAAGGACGAACTTGAATGTATTTTTTATATTTTTTAACGGTACTTTTATTAAGTACATCTGCTATTAATTTTTCTTTTGAATGTATTGTAATTTTTTTCTTTAGTTTTTTCGAAATATTTTGTTCTAATTGGTCATTTTTATAAGCACTTTTTACATCTTCTTTTAATAAATCACCTAAAGATTGTAAAAGTTTTTGTCTTGCCTCTTTACTGGAGCTTGCAATAACATTTAAATGAATCGCCTGCTTTTCAAAATCAACAACTTTTTTTTCTTGATAGTTTTTAGAATATTGTACCCATTTGTTTTTAGTAGATAATTCTTTTTGTGGCCAGAATGTTTTGATTTTATTAAGATACTCTTCTTGTGCTTCTAAGAAGGCTTCTTTATAGGTGTAAAAGTCTTTTTTATAACTAGTATATGAGATATTTTCTTGTTTTTTAAAATCTTCAAAACTCTGAGAGAATAGAAAAAGTGGTAATAATAAAGTAAGGACTTTTTTCATAGTGTTTCTTTACTAACTATAGGTTTCCCTATAGTTTATTTGTTTAACTTTTCAAGTTCTAAATCAAGTTCACCTTGTGCTTTTGAAGCTAAAAATTTTTGATACATTGCTTTGTCATCTTTAAATGAAGTTCTTACAGATTCTTCTATTTTTGATGTAACTTGAGTAGTATCCACTGCCATTAATACATAGAATGTCCCAGAAGTAGATATCCATGTATCTTTTACAATGGTATTATTAAGTGTTTCAGAAGCAATTTGTTTAGAAACTTTTTCGCTTGATTTATCAAACGTTGAATTCTCACCTGAACCCGTAACGGATTTAAAAGATTTGAACATATTGTTAACTTTTACAGATATTTGTTTTGCTAAATTATCTCTGGCATCTGCCATAGCTTCTTCTCTTTGAAAAGAAAAGTCGTTACCTGCATTTTGAGGCGCAGATCCTACATCTGAAATAGTTCCTTGTACATAAGGCATTCTAACCCATTTTGGAGAACCTTTTAATTCAGGATTTACATACATATCACCAGATGAAGTTTCTGTTTTTTTGATTTCTACTTCTTCTTTAGATGAACAAGCCGTAAAAAGTACTGAGCCTAATAAAATTGGTAGTAAGCTCTTAATAAGAATTTTTTTCATTTTTTTCCTTTTATATTTGATAGTTATTATAAAGTTAAATTGTATAAGAATAGTTTAAATAGAAGAAAAAACCTGAGGAAATCAGGTTTTTATTTGTTTCTTAATACTTGTGCATAATATTTTTGATCATAGTTTTTAAGTTTGTTTACTCTTATAATTGAGCCAAGAATTTTTAGATACTTTTCTCTAATTGCTGAATAGTTTATCATCGTTTGCGATAAAACAAGACCTTGTGGATTCATAGAACTTTTCCGTTGTGCTGCTCGTTTATTTCTAAAAGAAGAATAAGCACGCGTTCGGTTAAGATTTTGCATATAGGCTTTTATGGATGTTTGAAGATCAGGGAAAATACGTATAAGGTGTTTAGCACCCTTATTACGTTTTAAAGGAACAATTCCTACTTTTCCGTAAGTCCAATGTCCAAAAATATTATTTGCCACTTTTACAAAACGGCTTTTTCCCCAACCACTTTCAGTAGCAGCTTGCGCTAAGGCCATTGAAGGAGGAACAATATCAATCTTTTTTAAGAGTTTGTTGTAATCAAACATATCTTTAATCGAATATGTTTTAGCAAGTTTTTTTAACTTAAGATACTCTTTTGAATCTTTCTTTAAGCTCTTATTATCTTTTAATGAGATAACGAAAGCTCTGTCTTTTAAAATTAGGTTATTTTCTTCTTCAATTAAAGGATACAAAAAATTAAAAAAATATGTTTTCATTTGTTTTGTATCTTTAATTGAATAATACTCTTTTGGAAAACCAAGTGCACTAAGTGTTAATAATGCGCTTAAACTAAGTAGTAATAAAATTCTTTTCATTATATTGTTGTTGTAAAAACTTGTTGGACGCTACCTTTGAAATAAACGTCATTATTTTCTAATCTTAGTGTTAATTCTTCATTACTTTTTGGGTAAACAAAGGTTTTTTCATCCACTAATCCTAATTTATAGGCTCTTAAAAAACATGCTGCCATTCCTGTTCCACAAGCCAGAGTTTCCCCTTCAACACCCCTTTCATAGGTTCTTACATTTATTTTTTTCGAATCTATACAAGCAAAGTTAACATTTGCATTGTATTTGTATCTCATTTTCGCACATAAATCATGCTCATACTCATTTAAATCATCTACAATACACACTAAATGAGGTACGCCTGTATCTATTAGATACCAGGTCTTTCCTTCTTCTTCGAATTCTTCTTTTATAATTAAAGAGGGCGTTAATTGTGTTTCAACGACATCTTTTTTAACTTCGCAAGATATGGTTCCTGCAGATGTTAAAAAACTCATTTCTTCACTGGCCAAATTATTTGAAAGAGCATAGTGCGCACAAGCTCTTGTTCCATTCCCACACATGGAAGCAACAGAACCATCAGAATTGTAAAACAACCATTGAAAATCTAAAGTTTCATGAGGCAAAAGAACAATCAGCCCATCTGCTCCAATTCCTTGTGTTCTTGAACATAAACTTTTAGCAAGATTTTTGTAATCTTTTTTAATAAAAGTGTGAAAAATGACAAAATCATTGCCACTTGCTGAATATTTTGTATATGTCATAAAATTTCCTTGGTAAATTGCACTACTTCATTCTTGAGCTCTTCTAAATTTCTAGAATTATCTATTATATAGTCTGCTTTGTTTTTTTTCTCTTCAATATCCATTTGGTTAGATATTTTAAGAAGGGCCAGTTTTTCATCGATATTATCTCTGTTCATTAAACGCTTAAGTTGCGTATCTTTAGGCGTATAGATAAGTAAACATTTTGAAATAGGATAGTGCATTTTTTCATAAAACAAGGGTATATCTATGAAATATACTTTTTGCATTTTTTCTAAAACACTTGCTTCTTTTTCAATCTCTTTTTGAATTAAAGGATGAATAAAAGACTCTAACTTCAATTTGTTTTTTTCATCTGAAAAAATAATACTTCCTAGTTTTTTACGAAGTACTTTTTTTTCTTCAACATATTCTTCCCCAAAGATAGCTGCTATATTCTTATAATGTAAATCTAAAAGCCTATGGGCAATAAGATCAGCATCAATGATTAGAAAACCATCTTTTTTTAGTAAATTACATACAGTACTTTTTCCTGTAGCAATTCCACCAGTAAGTGCAATAGCGTACTTAAATATATCTTTGTTCATAGTGGCTATTGTACAGTAAATACTATAATAAAATCGATTATTTTAAATAAAAGGCATATTATCCAAATAGAAGGCAAAGGACTTGTTATTTACCATTAATAATTTTCATAAAGTAAACTATAACATGCTTTTAAATTTTTTTTGCTATAATAGCAAAAAAATTGATGTGTAGGTAAATTCAATTTACCCATAATTTTACAAGACATATGAAGGACGAACGTGGCAAAAGTTAGTTATAAAGATGCAGGTGTAGATATAGATGCAGGAAATCAATTTGTTGAAAATATTAAACCTTACGTAAAAGCAACAAAAATTCCAGGTGTATTAGGTGGAATTGGATCATTTGCAGGTGCATTTGAATTACCTACTGGTTACAAAAAACCAGTATTATTATCAGGAACAGATGGTGTTGGTACAAAACTTAAACTAGCAATTGATGCTAAAATATTTGATACTGTTGGAATTGATTTAGTTGCAATGTGTACAAATGATTTATTGTGTAACTTTGGAGAACCTTTATTTTTCTTAGATTATTACGCTACTGCTAAATTAAATGTTGATGAAGCATCTGCTGTTGTAAAAGGTATTGCAGAAGGTTGTATTAGAAGTGAATGTGCTTTAGTTGGTGGTGAAACAGCAGAAATGCCAGGAATGTACCAAGAAGGTGATTTTGACTTGGCTGGTTTTTGTGTTGGAATTGCAGAAAAAGATGAATTAAACAGAATTGAGCGAATTAATGCAGGAGATGTATTATTAGCACTTCCATCATCAGGAATTCACTCAAATGGTTTTTCATTGGTACGAAAAGTATTATTTGATACACTTGAACTTACACTAGATGACGATTTTGAAGGAAAACCTTTAAAAGAAGTATTATTAGAACCAACTAGAATTTATGTAAAAGAATTCAAAGAAAATAAAGAAAATATTTCTGCCTTAGCTCATATCACAGGTGGAGGTATTACTGAAAACTTACCTCGTGTTTTACCAGAACATTTAAAAGCGATCGTAAAAAGAGATTCTATTAAAGTATTACCAATTTTTGATTTTATTGGTGAGCATGTAGAACTTGAAGAAATGTACAGAACATTTAACATGGGTGTAGGAATGGTTGTTGTTGCAAATCCTTCAAAAGTAGATGCAATCTTAGCTAGTACTGATGCTTATGTTATTGGAAGTATTGAAGAAGGAGAAAAAGGCGTAGAGTTTATCTAAGCACTTTTTTCTTTTAAAAAAGGAGTAACCACTTGGTTACTCCTTTTTTTATGACAAACTAACTTTTTTTCATCTCAATAAACAAAAAATGAGACCGCTCTAAGGCTTCAATTTTTAGTGTATTCTCTTCTGTAACTTCCATTGCATCCCCATTATTTAAGTCAATGCCATTAATATTAGAAGAACCCTCAATTTGTATGAAATAAACTTGTCTCTTGTTTTTGATTTGGTATTCCAAGGTCTTATTTTGATCCAACTCACTAACATACATATTTATATCTTGATGAATCTTTATTTTTGCATCTCCTTCTTGGGAAGATACAATATTTAACAAGGTGTTTTTTCTTTGTTCTTCTTTGTAATTCTCTTGGCCATATAGTCTTGGCAAGGAATCTTTAGGAGGTACTATCCAAATTTGTAAGAGCCTTAAGGTATCAATTTCATGTTTATTATACTCACTGTGGTATATTCCATCTCCTGCTGAGAGGTATTGAACCTGTCCTCTTTTTACTACTTCTTCATTTCCCATTGAGTCTTTATGTGAAATTTCACCTTTAACTACATAAGATATGATTTCCATATTTTGATGTGGATGGGTATCAAAACCGCTTTGGGCTTTAATTAAATCATCATTTAGTACTCTAAGTACTCCAAAATTCATATTGTCATAATTTCTATATTCTGCAAATGAAAAATGAAATCTACTTTGTAACCACCCAAGGTTAGAAGTACCCATATTTTCTTTCGGTAATTTTTTTAACATTAATGTCCTTTCTTTTTTATTTTAATTTGAAAATAAGAGTGTTTGCATGGATAGATTTCCATACATAAAACGTTTATTTAAAATTTCACAATCTTTTGAAATTGCTGCGCCTAAGGGAAAAAATAATGGCATAAAATGCTCCTGACTAGGGTGGTTCTCTCTAAATTTAGGTGCTTTTTCTTTAAAATCTAAGAGTTCATGTATATTTTTTTCTCTTATAATCTTGCTAATATACTCATCAAATATTTTCGCATACTCTTTAACTTTGGCATTTATATTGGAAGTGGTATCATAAAGATTATGAGTGATGCTCCCACTTCCAATAATTAAACACTCCTTTCGTAATTCTTGTAATGCTTCTCCTAAAATAAAAAGTTCTTTACTTGAATAACTTTTAGGTAAAGAAATTTGAATAATAGGAATATCTGCTTTTGGATACATCAGCGATAAAGGTACCCAGACTCCGTGATCATAACCTTCTTTGAAAGGCTCTTCTTTTATCTCGATATCCTTATTTTGTAAAAGTTTTTTTATATTTTTTACTTGCTTGATATCATTTTTAGTTGGATACTTTTTTTCATGCAATTCTTTTGGAAAACCATAAAAATCATAAATAATTTTTGGAAACTCATTGCTTAAAATTGATAAGTCTTTGCTTTCCCAATGTGCAGATACTATGACTATATATTTAGGTTTCTCAAATTTTTTACTTAAATTTTTGAAAAAATCACTGAATTCATTGTCCATAATACCAAGAGCTGGGCTTCCATGTGAAATAAATAAACTAGGTAACACTATATCTTCCTTACTTGTTTGTACTTATTTGAATAAATTGTTCTAATATTCTTTGCAAACTACCTTCTTCTATTGGTTTTTGATAGGTAGCAATAATTTCTCTTGGCATTACTAATGCACCTAAGCGTGTAAACTGATTTCTCATCGCAGCACTTGCATCACTTCCCCCACCACCTGCATGAACTGCTAGTTGAATAGGTTTTAGAGTAAATACTTTTCTGAAGTCTTCATCTGCTCTTGAAACCCAAGCAATAAAATTAACAAGTACAGGAGGAAGAGAGAAGTTGTACTCAGGACTAACAAATATATATCCTTGCGCTTCTTGCATTGTTGAAATTAAGTCAAGAATTCCATTTGGAATACCATCTTTTTCTTCTTTCAAAGAATCATACATAGGAAGATTTAATTCAACAAGATTTATAATTTCACTTGTTTTACCTTCTTTTAAAAGTTGTTCTTGAGCATTTTTTGCTAATTCCATATTCTTATTTAAACTTGCGACAAATATAATATACATTTTTTAATCCTTTATTTAATTATTATAATAGCTTTGAGAAGTAAACAGTTTGTTAAAACTATTTACTTCTTTTCTTATTTTGTAGAAGAAAAAGAGAGTAAGACTTTTTTACTTGACTCTAATTCAAAGGCTTTTTGGTAGGTCGTATGAATTTCATCTGCATAAACCATGGCACCAAGTTTCGTAAATTGTGCTCTCATAATATCTAGCACATCTTGTCCTCCACCTCCACTATGAGTAGATAAAAGAACATTTTTATTCGTAAATACTTTCCTGAAGTCTTTATTAACAACAGTAATCCAGTCAATTGCATTTTTTAATACAGCGGGTACTCCAAAATTGTATTCTGCTGTTACTAAAATAAAAGAATGTGATTTATCCATTGTTTCATACAAATTTTGTACTTTTTTTGGAATACCATCTTTTTCTTGAACGGCACTATTATGCAAGGGAAGATTTAAATCAACCAAATCAATAAGTTGATTTTCTTTTCCTTCTTTTTGCAATAAGTCTTGCAATACTTTTGCTAATTTCATATTTTCGTTTTGCGTTGATACTAAAATGGTATACATCTTCATCCTTTTCTTTATTTTGCTAAAACACCCTCAAGCTCAATGCTTAATTTGATTTTATCAGCAACAATTGCTCCACCAGTTTCTAATAAATTATTCCATTTTAATCCGAAAGCTTTTCTAGAGATAGAACCAGTAATCTCTAATCCAACTCTAGTATTTCCCCATGGATCTTTTATCATTCCACTGTTTTCAAAATCAAATACTACTTTTTTTGTAATTCCATGAATTGTAATTTCGCCATGTGCTTCATCTCCTACAATTTTAGATATTTTATAAGTAATATTGGGGAATTTACTTGCATCAAAAAAATCTGCAGATTTTAAATGACCATCTCTTTTAACATTGTCAGTATTGATTGAATTTACATCTACTTTTCCATTTAATGATGTTAATTTTTTTGTTTTTTCATCGTATTCGAAAGATCCAGAAAAAGTGTCAAATTCACCACTTACATTTGAAATCATCATGTGTTTAACTTTAAATGCTACATTTGAATGTACTGCATCCACATTGTATGTTCCTGCAAATAACGAGCTTGAAAGTAAGATTGCGCCTAGGCCTAATTTAATTTTTGAATTCATAATATTTCCTTTTTCTTACTAGTACTAACTAGTAGTATATAAATAAAAAAAGTTTAGTGTTTATAAACTTTTTTCAACAATGCGTGTAGTGTTTCTAATTCATCATCATCTAGTACTTCCATGTACGTCGTGATATTTTTCGCGTGCTGTGGGAATAAAGAAGCTATCAATTCTCTTCCTTGTGTACTAATAGATAAAATACTTGCGCGTTTATCTTTTGGGTCACAAAGTGAGTGTATTAAACCATCTCGTTTTAGATTTTTAACAACAACAGTAATATTACCTGGGGTACTTGAAGTAAGTTTTGTAATAGAACTAATATTTAAATCTCCCCTATGATAAAGTACTTCTAGTACTTTAAACTGATTAAAAGTCAGGTTGTATTCACTTAAGTATTGAAGTTCAGTTGTAAAAAACTTAAAATATGTTTTTGCAATTTGAACCCATGTTTGCATTGCTTTATCGCTACGTTTTCCATAACTTATCAAACTTTTATAACTCATCGTGTTACTCCTTGTTGACAGTATACTACTAGTTAGTATTAAATGTCAAGTACTAAAAATGAATATATTACTAGTTAGTATTAATAATATGCTTTAAGAGCTATATACTGGGATTTCTAAATTTATAAATTCTTTTTTTAATGATTTTTTAAAGAAAAAATATAGACATTTTTCCTTTAAAGGAAGGCTTAGTAAGTTTTAGATACACTATCACGATTTACTATGCCCAAATGTTAAGGAAAAAATATGTTATTAACGCCAGGACCAACTCCTGTACCAGAATTTGTAAGAACAGCAATGAGTGATATTACCATTCATCATAGAACCCCTGAATTTGAAAAAATATTTGAAGAAACGCGGTCTTTATTATTAGAAATTCTTGATATGCCTGAAGCTGTGATGTTAGCATCAAGTGGAACAGGTGCTATGGAAGCTTGTGTGACAAATTTAACGCATAAAAAAGCCTTAAGTATTAATTCTGGAAAGTTTGGTGAGCGATTTGGAAAAATCTGCCAAGCCTTTGATATTCCTTTTATAGAAATTAAAAATGATTGGAATACACCTGTAAGTGTAGACGCTGTATTAGATATTATTAAAAATGATCAAGATATTGATGCAATTTTTATTCAAGTATGTGAAAGTGCGGGAGGATTAAGACATCCAGTAGAAGAACTAGCACTTGCAGTTAAGGCTTTTAATCCGAGTATTACAATAGTTGCAGATGGAATTACAGCTGTAGGTGTTGAGAAAGTGGATGTTTCAAATATTGATGCTTTAATTACGGGAAGCCAAAAAGCATTAATGCTTCCTCCTGGTCTTTCAATGATTGGATTTTCAAATGATGCAGTAGAAAAAATAAATAAAAAACCAGCAGGTTATTATTTAAATCTTGCAAGTGAAATTAAGAAACAAAAAACAAATACCACAGCATATACAGCTGCAACTACTTTGATTATTGGATTAAGAGAAATTTTAAGTCATATTAAAAACAATGGTGGTTTTGATGCTTTATATGTAAAAACAGCTCTAAGAGCAAAAGCTACACGAAATGCTTTAGAAGCAATAGAGTGTGAAGTATATCCATCTAGCCCAGCAAATGCTATGACTACGATTAAAACAGATAAATCTAATGAGATTAGAAAAATCTTAAAAAATAAATACAATGTTAATATTGCTGGTGGACAAGACCACTTAAAAGGTAATATTTACAGAATCAATCACATGGGATTGGTTGAAGATTTTGAAGCTTCATGGGTTGTGAATGCAATTGAATTGGCAATGGATGAATTAAATATAAGAACATTTGATGGGACTGCTTCTAAAGTATTTTTATCAAATATGTTTAAAGGTTAAGAATGATTTTAGAACATGAAATTCCAGAAGGTTCTCGTTTATATTTTGGTAAAACTGCCAAATTAAAAAGAGAAATAGAAAATAGACTTGCAACGTATTTAGATAATGCAGGGTTTGAAGAAATAGTAACACCTAATTTTTCTTATTCGCAACATCAAAGTATTGCAGATAATAAAAAACTTATTACTTTTTCAGATACAAAGAATCAAAACTTAGCATTAAGAGCAGATTCTACACTTGATGTAGTAAGAATTATTACAAAAAGATTGGGACGTACAACTTCTCATAAAAAGTGGTTTTATGTGCAGCCTGTATTTTCTTATTCTTCAAATGAAGATTATCAAATAGGGTGTGAGTGGATAAATCATGATAATATTACAGATATTTTAAATTTAACATCTTCTTTATTGAATGAGTTAAAGGTAAATCCTGTACTACAATTATCAAATATTAATATTCCTATTTTAGTGGCAAAAGAATTAGATATTGATATTGACTTATTTAAAAAAGGTGAAATTGCGCAACTAATGAATTTTAATTGTGCATGGTTAAATACACTTATTAAAGTAAGTACTATTGAAGACTTAAGTGCAGTTCTTTCTCTTGTGCCAACAAGTATTAAGATTGAATTAGAAAAATTATTAAGTACAGCAAAAACAGTTGATTATAATAATCTTGTAATCGCACCACTTTATCATGGTTCGTTAAAATACTATGATTGTGTTTATTACAGAGTTATTCAAGACAATTTAACAATATGTAAGGGTGGAAGATACAGTTCTGATGGCATCAGTTCTTTAGGTTTCGCATTTTACACAGACAGTTTAATAAAATTATTAGAGGATTAGGCATGATGAAAGCAGATTTAATTGTAGGAATACAATGGGGTGACGAAGGTAAAGGTAAGATGGTTGACATGCTTGCTCAAAAATATGACATGGTATGTAGAAGTCAAGGTGGACATAATGCTGGTCATACAATCTGGGTTGATGGTGTAAGATATGCTCTTCACTTAATTCCTTCTGGTGTTTTAAATCCTAAAGCTATTAATGTAATTGGAAATGGGGTTGTTTTATGTCCTGAAGCAATTATCAAAGAAATGGAACAATTTTCTGATTTAGAAGGAAGATTATTTATCTCTGATAAAGCACATTTAAACTTACCTTACCATGCTTTAATTGATCAAGCAAAAGAGAGATTAAAAGGTGACAAAGCTATTGGAACTACTGGAAAAGGAATTGGACCTGCTTATGCAGAAAAGATTTCACGATCTGGGTTTAGAGTAGGTGAGTTATTAAACCCAAATAAATTAGCAAAAGCAATTGTTGAATATTTTGAACAAAATAAAGCTATTTTTGATGTACTTGAAATAAATACACCTAATGAAGCAGAGTTACAAGTATTATTACTTTCATATAAAGATGTTTTAGAACCATATATTGCTAATACAACAAACATCGTATGGCAAGCACTTGATGAAAATAAAAAGATTTTATTAGAAGGGGCTCAAGGTACGCTATTAGATATTGATCATGGAACATATCCTTATGTTACTTCTTCTTCTTGTGTAAGTGCTGGGGCTTGTACTGGTTTAGGTATTGCTCCTAGAGATATTGGAATTGTAACTGGAATTGTTAAAGCATATACTACAAGAGTAGGAAATGGACCTTTCCCATCAGAAGATTTCACACAAGATGGTGAAACTATGGCAGATGTAGGAAAAGAAGTAGGAACTACAACTGGACGTGGTAGAAGATGTGGATGGTTTGATGCTATTGCTGTTAAACATGCTGCAAGACTTAATGGTTGTGACCAATTATCATTAATGAAACTTGATGTTTTAGATGGTTTTAAAACAATCAAAATTTGTATTGCTTATGATCTTGATGGACAAAGAATTGATTATATGCCAAGTGATTTAGAAAACGTTAAACCTATTTATGAAGAAATAGCTGGATGGGATAAAGTTGAAGGGGTAAGAGAGTATGATAAATTACCTAAAAATGCTAAATTATATATCAAAAGAATTGAAGAATTAACAAATGTAAGAGTTGGATTAATTTCAACTTCACCTGAGCGAGACGATACAATAACAAGAGGATAAATTATGAGAATGAAATTTCACCATACACCCTATGTAGCAAGAAGGATCTCAAGAGATTTAGCCACATGTGAATTCGTAGAAGTTAGAAAAACAAAAGATGAAATCACAGCAGAAATTGTACGAATTTTACAAGAAGATTTGGACAATGAACATGCATTAGATGAAAAAGTAAATGATATATTAGACGAACAAGAAGAAAATATTGAATTTTACAATGCTGATTTTAGACAACTTTTTTGGATGACTAAAAAAAGAATGGCAAATGAGCATGGTGTTATTTTAAATAATGAAGACAGATTTTCAGATATTTCACATCAAATTTTAGATTATTTATGGGAAGAAGATTTTATTCATTATGTTGTATCAGATAACAAAATTAAAAATGTAATTTTCGAATCTATAGAGGAATTTATCAAAGGTTTTGAAGAAGCTGATGATGAAGTACATGTAAAAATTAAATCGTACAAAAGAAGATTAATTCCAGGTACTGAAGATTATGATTTAGTATTTGCACGATTGTATGAAGAAGAGCTAATAAAAAGAGGATTATTATAGAATGAAAAAAGTTTGGATATATTTAGAAAATGGAACGTTTCTTGAAGCAAATTCATTTGGTGCGCAAGGTACTAGTGTAGGTGAAATTGTTTTTAATACTTCTTTAACAGGATATCAAGAAATCATTACTGATCCTTCTTATGCAGGACAGTTTGTAACATTTACTATGCCAGAAATTGGAAATGTAGGTGTAAATGCTCAAGATATGGAAAGTCCTAAAGCACACTGTAAAGGTGTTCTTGTACGAAACTACCACCACGAATATTCAAACTTTAGAGCAGACAAAGATTTAGATGCTTTATTAAAAGAAAACAATGTCTTAGGAATTTGTGATATTGATACACGATATTTAACAAAAATGCTAAGAAAAGAAGGAGCAATGATGATGATTGCTTCAACTGAGATTGATAATATTGATGAATTAAAATTGCTTTTAGATGCAAGCCCAAGAATTGAAGATATTAATTATATTAAAGAAGTATCTACTAAAGAAGCGTATGTTCATAAATTTGGAGCATGGGATCACTCAAAATTTGATTACAATAAAGCTGTTATGAGTGATAAAAAAATTGTAGTAGTTGATTTTGGTGTTAAAAGAAATATCTTAAATGAATTAGTAGAAACAGGTTTAGAAGTAGAAGTTGTCCCCTCAACATTTAAAGCAGCAGATTTGATTTCACGTTTCCAAAAGAAAGAAATTGGGGGAGTATTTTTATCAAATGGTCCAGGTGATCCCTTAACACTTACAGAAGAGTTAGTGCAAGTAAAAGAACTAATCAAAAGTGAGATTCCTATCTTTGCTATTTGTTTAGGGCATCAAATGTTATCAATAGCACATGGTTACGATACTTATAAGCTTAAATTTGGACAACATGGTGGTAACCATCCTGTTGGAAACAATAAAGGTACGGTAGAGATTACAGCTCAAAATCATAATTATAATGTTCCTGATTCTATAATTAATATTGCTGAAATTACGCACAAGAACTTGTTTGATAATACTATTGAAGGCGTATCTTATAATGATAAGAATATTTTTTCAGTACAACATCATCCAGAAGCAAGTCCAGGACCTCATGAGTCTAAATACATCTTCCAAGAATTCGCAAATATTGTAAAATAGCTTTGCTTGTTTGCGCAATCTCTGCGTTGAAGAATAAAATTCCTTCGTTATGTACTTATCGTACACTCCTTAGGAATTTTCTTCTTCGCCTTGACCTTACAAAAAACAATAAATTCTTTTACAATATTTTGTTTAATTAATAATTCTAAGTTAGAAAGAAGAAAATGCCTAAATTATCAAAAACAAATCAAATATTATTTGAAGTAATGAAACAACACAATCTTTCTATGTTTCCTAAACAAGAAAAAAAGAAAGTGATGCGTTTAGTATTTGATAGAATTAAAAGACTTTTTAGAAGTAATAAATAATTAGTAGTAAAATAAGAGCTATTAATTCTTAGAAAAATATACTCTCATTATATAAATTGATTCACTTGTTTAAAATATCTCAAATAAGGCTATTTAAGTATCTCTAATTCATCTGTGTATTTATGCTCACAGTATGGCTCGTACGAAGCTTTATATACAGCATAATGAGAAGTGCCTTTATGACCATCTAGGGCACGTTCATCTCTCCATGATTCTACTGCTGAGAATTTTTTTCTGTTGTTTTCGTATTGAAAAATATCATAAAAGATACAACCATCTTCTTTTTTTGAAGGTTCTACCATTGCTATTAAAAGTTCTTTCATTTTATCTTCACACCCGTCTTTTGCAATAAAGGTTACTTTTTTTGTAATTGTCATATTAATCCTTTTATATGAATTTTAAGATAAGTTGATAGGTACCAGCTGCACTTAGCCCTGCTGCAACACCTGCTAATAAATCATCTCCCATAACGCCCCATCCACCTTTAACTTTTTCATCAATTTTTCCAATTAAAGAAGGTTTCCAAATATCAAAGAGTCTGAAATATACAAAAGCCAACGCACCCATGACATAAAAATTTTCATTGGTAATACCACAAATTGAAAGTGCTAACCACATACCAGCAAGTTCATCTATTACGATTTCTTTACTGTCATGCTCTTTCACTTCTTTTTCATAAATATCAATTTGTTTTACAGCAATTGCAGTAATTAAAATAGATAACATAAATAAAGTTGAATCAGGAACAATTTTTAGAAGTAACATTCCTAGAATAAGGGCAACAATACTTCCAGCAGTTCCTGGAGCTTTAGGGGAAAGACCTGAATAAAAAAGAGTTAAAAAGAGTTTTCTCATTGTTTTGCCTGCTTCTTTTTTTCAATACCAAGTTTTTTTCTTTTTTCCCAAAGTGATTTTCTTGAAATTCCCAGTTTTTTAGATAACTCAGTATCAGGATAATTACCTTGAAACGTTAAAACCATAAGTTTTACATATTCATTTATTGTCATAATATTATTGTTCATTAAAGAAATATTATTTTGCATACACGAGATTTTTGAGAAAGGAAAGTCTTCTTCTTTTTCAAGAGAACAAATAATAGCCTTTCTTCCATCCAAAAGAGCGTTTAAATTGTCTTTAGAGGATTTTTTAAGTACTTGGTAGTCTGTGATATATAAAAGCTCTTTACAAGGCTTTGCCAAATCTTTTTGCCAAGTAGGGGTATCGGATAAAGAGATAAATTTAATAGCTAAATCAAATTTTCGTGCAATTTCAAATACTACCTTATCTGCCATCTTCGGAGAATTGGTTGAAACCAATAAAGGAAAAGTATGTGAAAGCTGAATATTAGAAATATTTACGTCTTTAAAATTAAATTCTAAATAAGCTCTTAGTGTACTTAGCTCTTTTTTAACACTTTGCCATTCTTTATAATGATAAATCTTGCGCACAAGTTCATCCATAATAAAAGGTTTCATAATATAATCTTTGGCACCTTCTTTAATAGGATCAGTAACCGTTTCATCTGAAATATAAGATACCAGCAATAAAATTATGGCATGTTCTTTGTATTTCTTAATTATCTCTTTGCATTGAGAAGATGGTAAAGATGTAGACAATAAAACAATATCGTAATCTTTTTCCATATTAATATTTGTTGATTCGATAAAGTCACACAAGTGACCATCATCTAATAATCGTGAAACAATTTTTTGTGCTAAATAAACTTCATTTTCTATTATTAAGATATTCATATATTTTTCCAATCGTAGTATTTTAAATTAGCAGTACTAAGTACTACAAGACCTTCTTCTTTGCCTACAAAACCCATCTTTTCAGAGGTAGTGGCTTTGATATTAATAAACTGTGGCTCTATTTTTAATAATTTAGCCATTGAAAATTTAATATCAAGTTTATGTGGATTGATTTTTGGTATTTCAGCTAAAATTGTTAGATCGATATTTATTATTTCATATCCAACATTATGAATGAATTCTAATATGTGAGCCAATAAAGAAGCTGAGTTGGCATTTTTGTATTTTGGGTTGCTATCTGGAAAAAATTCTCCAATATCGCCAGCCCCAATAGCACCTAAAAGAGCATCTATTACAGAGTGAATCAAAACATCTCCATCAGAATGTGCTTTGAAACCATAATCACAAGGCAGTTTTACTCCACCTAAATACATCTCTTTATTTTCTTCATAAGCGTGAATATCAATACCTGAACCTACAAAAGTATTTTTAGAAGGTCCTTTAAAATAATCAAACTCATTCAAATCGTTTAAGAAGGTTAGTTTTTTACTTCTTGAAGAACCTTGGATATAAAAAACACTTTCATTAATATTTTTAATAGCAGAGCTGTCATCTGTAAAATCTTGTGTGTTTTCTAAGGCTTTTTTTAAGATAGCGGTATTTGATAATTGTGGGGTTTGTATGAGTTTTACTTTGTTTCTATCAATAGTATTTTCATTAAATATGACAGTATCACTTACATCTAATATAGGAACAATACAAGCTGCTTTATCTTTATTCTCAAGTAAATTTAAAATGACACTCTTAGGAACTCCTGCTCTTGCAACATCAGTAACCATGACATATTTAGAGTCAACTTCTTGCAAAGCATTCTTCATTGATTCTTGTCTGCTTTCTCCCCCTTTTACAAAAGTTATATGGGAGGAGAAATTTTTCATGTAATTAAGTTCATCAAGATGAGAAGTAACAATTATTTTATTAAATTTAGTATAAGAGGAGATACGTTTTGTAACGTTTAACCACAAAGGTTCGTCATTTATACGCAACCATTGCTTTTTAATTCTGTGTTCAAACCTCGAAGAAGTACCTGCGCACAGAACTATTAGCGTAACATCAGTCAAAAAAGCCCCTTGTGTAAAAAAGTTACATATTATAGGCTAAAGTTACTTATATTAAGTTAAGCTTCGTCTTCGATTTTCGTTTTGATAACTTCAATTGCAGCTGATAAAGCTGCAACATCTAAGCCATATTCTTTACATTTTTTTAATCCAAGTTCAACATTATCATCACTTAGAGGAGCAGTTAAATTAGATAGAATTTTTACTATTTCAAGGATTTGAACTTTTTCTTTAAAGCCTGTAGGTGCTTTATCAGGATGCCCAACATAACCAATTGCGGTTACTAAATTAGGGCTTAATTTCCAATGTTTAAAAATGTTAGCAGTAATAGTAGAACATGAATGTCCAACCAATGTTCGCTCTAGCATAGCTAAGTGTTTACCTTGGGCAATACCTTCTTTAAATTCTTCTTCTTTTTCAAGTTCTACAATTAACTCAGCAATAATAAACTTTCCTGTTTCTTGTAAAAAAGCGGGTAATAAAAGTTCTTCTTTTAAATCAAAGTTAGAAGCTCCCAACCATTTATTAACAATTGTTGAAGATAAATTACAAGAATTTAAAAATGCATCAATTCCTACTCCGTAAGGTTTTAAATCAGACTTAATTAAATCTTGAACAACAGTTCCTAATGCAACTGAAATTGTAAAGTTAATTCCCAATAAGTTAATAGCACGACTAGGAGTTTCAACAGCAGATCTAAAACCAAACATAGCTGAATTTGCAACTCTTAATAAAGAAGTAATAATTAAAGGATCTTGTTCAATGATTTTTAATAAATCCAAAGGCTCTTTTTCTGGTAGAGATCTAAACTCTTCAATCTCAATTACACTTTTAGGTAAGGGAGGAAGGGAGTCAATTTTATCAATTATCATATCTTTCATAATAGCATTCCTTTTTCAATGTTAATTAAATATGGTTTTTCTTTTTTTAGTGCTTGACTTAGCGTTAATCTTGAATTATATAATAAACTTTCTTTGTTTGAAGAGGTAATAGCAATAGTAAAGTCTAAATCAATATTTTTTTCATTGTTTTCAACTTTTAAAGAAAATAATCTATTGAGTATTTCTGAGAAGTCAATCAGTTTTGGAAATAAAATACTAAGGGTAAAATCATCAATTTCATATATCGTTGAATCTTTTACTATATCTTGGATTCTTTCTTTTAAAACTGATAAATATTTATCCTTTGCCTTAAAACCAAATTCTTTTATAACTGTAGGTAAAGATGCTACGTAAATATCAATTAAAGCAGGTGTTTCATATTCATAGGTGCTAAGATCTTTAATTAAGTTATGTTTATTTTTTAAGGTATTTTCTTCTTCAGAATCAAATACTTTCGACTCTAAACTGGCAATAATATTTTTGATATTGGTTAGTATAAATTGTTTATTATTCTTTAAAAGTTGCGAAAAGGCGGTTTCATAAACAGCTGGAAAAATAAATTCGATAAAATACTTATTTAATAAAGGAAGTTCATACGTTTTGTAGCCTTTATCAATTATATTAGAGTTTTTATTATTCAACCCCACAATTCTAACACTGGATAAACCATAAAATAGTTCTTCAGAAATAAGAGAAGACAAATCTTTCTCAATTTGTTCTTTGCTTAGCTTATTATCAAAAATCACAGCTTGGGTAATCGATGATAATTCACTAGCAACCATGGCTTTATGCTTAACCCTGTCATATTTCAAGCTGTTATCTACATAACTTTTTCCAAGATTAAGTAAAATATCATCACTGAGTTGGGCATCTTCAAGTTTAAGTTCTTTGGCCTGAAAAGTTGCAAAATTTAGTAATAAAATCCTATTGGCATATACATATTCATTTTCAAGAATTGAATAGCCGTTCATATTAATAAATATAGAATAAATATCTTTTGCTCTATTTATTGATAAAATATCATCTTTTGCGGATAAATACGTTACTAAATCAATATATATCTTAGAATATATTGATAATAGATGAGATCTCTTTTTTTGTTTTTCAATATACGAAAATGTTTTAAGAATAAGATCATCAATGTTTTCTTTGCTTGGGGTATGAACAAAATAATTAATTATTATATCTATTGTTTTTAATTTAAAAAATTCATAATAATCATTTTTAATTAACGGCGATTCAATTAATATTTCAGCAATACTTAAATACTTATAGTCTTCAATTTCATTTGAAAATAAAAGTATGTCATGCACTATTTCTAAATTTTTAATAATGTATTTATCATCACTTTTAATAAAGTTATTAATTAAATCTTTATGGTTTGTTATTGTTTTTTCGTAACTTTTCACATGGTACTTATAAATAAAGTTATCTAGCAGTTTATTTTTAAAAGACTCTTCATCATCTATTTTGGTCTCATTTAGCAGTAAAGAGAATTTTTTGTTATATAAACGTATGCATTTCTTAAAATTATCCGTTTGAAAATAATCTTCTTCTTCATAACGAGAATCTAATTTTTGTAGTAAAACTAAAAGCAAAAATGAAGCATTACTTTTAAAAATAATAAATTCTTCTTTTTCATCGCTTTCATCAAAATTGCATTCTTTAGAAATAGTATAGCCATCGACTTGTTTTTCTAAATTTAAATAATATTCATCAATAATATATTCTATGGTTTTATTTTTTGTTGAAATATAAGGTAAATGAGCAAAATAATATAAAAGCATACCTAATACATTGTTAAGTGAAGAAAGATTTTCTTTGCTTAAACTTACGGTATATTTCAAAATATTAATGGATTCAGTAATAAGATTAAGAATAGGTTGAATGGTTTTTTTTCTTGCAAGGTCTGTGGAATTAATAATACAAAGTTTTTTCAAAACAAAAATAAGTTGTTTATAACAAAGAAAACTCCCTAAAAAGGATGCTTTATTTTCTATTTCTTCACTTAAAATGGCCTCGTATGCTCTAAATAAATCACCTAAATTATCAAAATTATAAGTATCATAGTTAGTAAATATATTATAGTTTTTTCCCATAGATAATAAATTAACTATTAATATAACCTCTCTAAAAAAGGTAATTCCCTCATTAGACATAAGTGCATCTATTTTTTTCATTACGTAAGCATGCAAGATATCTTTAAACTTAGCATTGTATTTTAAAACATTTTGTATCTCATTTGGTATCTCTTCATCAAAATAATAGAGTTTATTGATGTAAGAAATTAAAAGCAAATAATTATTATCATCAGACTCAACGAGTTTGTTTTGGCTTTTATTGATATCGAAAATTTTAAGAATCTCAAAAACTTCGTTATTATCAAAATTATTTTCATATTGATTACTAGATAAAAAGGTATAAGTAGAGTTATTAAATGCATTTTCATCAATTGTCATGTGAATAATCCAATCGTTTCTTATTATTATATTAAAAAGTAACTTACATAAATAATAAAGTAAGTAAAATAAAATTAATATAAAATGTTTTTGTGATAAATCAAAAATTATTATCGTGATATAATGGCAAGGTTAAAAATAAAAATAATTAATTTATGAGGTGAAGATGAAAACTTTTACACAAGAAGCATGGACTTCTATCGATAGTACAATATATAAAAATATTTTAGAATTGGATTTTGTTAAAGAATTAATGCAAGGTAGCTTAAATAAAGAAACGTTTGAGTTTTATATAAAACAAGATAAATTATATTTACAAGAATTTGGAAGAATTTTAACAATACTCTCTTCAAAACTTCAAGATATTGGCGAAAGCAGCAAATTTTTAGTTTATGCAAAAGATATTATGGACGTAGAAAGAGAACTGCATGAAGAGTTTTTAGATTTGTTTAAAGCAGATAAAAATTTGGAAGCAAGCCCTTCTTGTCTTTTATATACGGGATATTTACATACTATAGTGAATACTTCTTCTTTGAATGTAGTACTGGCCTCAATTTTACCTTGTTTTTGGATTTATCAAGAAGTAGGAGCTTATATATTAAAACATCAAAACAAAGAAAATAATGTTTATCAGTCTTGGATTGATACTTATGGAAGCAGTGAATATGAAGCAGTAGTGAAAGATGTAATAGCTATTTGTAATAAACATGCAAAAAGTGCCTCAAAAGATGAAAAGACTCAAATGCTAAAAGCATTTTATAAAGCTTCTCAAATGGAATGGTTATTTTGGGACAGTGCTTATAAAAAAGAAAAATGGCCAATATAAAAATATTTTCAAATGATTACTTTTCTTCATCTTCTTTAAAAATCTTAATAATTATTCCATGACTAAGGTAAAATTTTCTTTACCTTGTGTTATGATAAGGTGATAATACGCATAGTTCTTAATTAAGACAAAAATTATCCTAATTAAACTATAATAACACAATTTTTCATAAGGATATTAATATGGCAAGTATTGCAGATATTAAAAAAGAGTTAGAAAAGGTAATTTATCCAGGCTTTTCAAAATCCATTGTAGAATTCGGATTTTTAAAAGATGTACAAATTAAAGACGATACTTCTTGTTTGGTAATTTTAGATATTACATCAGCAGCACAAGACGTTGAAATG
>Ga0105356_10001376_pt1 | contig 24033 bp, 24 predicted proteins | sample GOMGulsemesocosm_3_FD_83502 | JGI IMG/M metagenome (GOLD analysis project Ga0105356, IMG submission 83502) | Methane-oxidizing microbial communities from mesocosms in the Gulf of Mexico - GOM9D Gulf of Mexico | ecosystem: Environmental > Aquatic > Marine > Cold seeps | place: Gulf of Mexico... | reverse complement strand
AATTGCTTGAGATTCGTGATTTGAACCATTTCCCCAAGCTCTTCCATTGTTTTATACCAGGCCAGTTGCCCCTGAGTTTGTGCCCAGGCTTGCTGTGGTGAATTCCAACCGGGTAAATTGCTGTCTTTTTTTACATATCTCGCAATTTGGGTCGCGACGCATAGACCTACATTTCCCTTGCGCATGGCCTCCAAAGAGACGGTATTTTTTGCTCTATCAGGCTTATCTGTCATCCCAATTTCACTTTTTCTAATCTCGTCAACAGTCCAGGTTAGATCCCTATTCCATTCCAGGGCATTCATAGCTAAATCGAGATGTGCGTCTAATATAAACATAGGCTTTATTTCTTTTTTAAATATGTATTTTAGAATCCCTGGCAGCAACCTCCCAAGATCCTGTAATTTTTCCATCATTAACCGTTAATACCTGTTTATATTTTGCCACCGTAGGGCAAATATGTAACGGTATTGCATAGCAAAGGTCTCCAATAGTATAATTTTCAGAAGTACTACTTTCAACCACCAGGTGTTCCTCACTGTGACTCACATGTCTAGTCGTATTGCAATTCAATAACTCTACTCGTGGTAGTTTCATTTCAGGAGCAACCGATTTATGACCCAAATCCAAACAAATTAAATTAGATTTTGGCTTGCTAATTATCCGTGTTAACAATACAGCAGCAGGGAGAAATTTTAAATCTGGATATGCATTTGTATAACCTTGATCCCACAATAATGTCGTGCCTGGACTCAGCTCAACCTGATCTCTCATGGCATGAATAGAAAAGGTTGGTGAGCCGCCTGCTACGATCCTTTCAATGTTTATATCGCTTTTTTCCAGATCGTTTTTCAACTGAATTACGGAATCAAAAGCAGCATCACAGACTTTTTTTCTCAGCTTAAAATCGGAGTCGTGAATATGTCCATCATAAACATGGAGTCCGCTCGCTTTTAGGGTTGTATTGGCATCTATTGCTTTATACAATGCAATCGCTTCCTCTCCTGGACAGACCCCTGTCCTGTTCATTCCGTTATTAATATCTAACCAGAGCCCAACAATTATTTTCTTAGATAAGGCCATATTAGCAATTTCACTTATGGAATCATGATTATCAACGATGGTCGAAAACTGACTGCCGGCATACTTTGAAATCAATTCAAAAAATCTGTCAATATTAGCGCCTACAGGTTGCATCGCGAGGAGAATATCCTCAGCACCACAAATTGCTAAGAGTTCGGCTTCCGCAATGGTAGCACATTTAAATTTTTTAATCCCATAATCCATTTGCAGTTTTATGATTTCTGCCATTTTATAGGTTTTCACATGAGGCCTTAAAAACTGTGTGCCACCAGCAATTTCGATCATGGTTCTGATATTTTCTTCAACCCGATCGGGATACACCAAAAGTGAGGGCGTAATTACATCCTTAATGTCCTCTACTTTATACCAATTTTGATCTTTCATAATCTAATACAATTCAAACATAGCTTCAACTTCTACTGGGATATTATCCGGTAGTATCATACCAACGGCACTTCGAACGCCTATACCGTGTTCTCTACCAAATACATCTGCCATTAGCTCGCTAAATCCATTAATTACTAGAGGCTGCTTCGCGAAATCGGGTGTTGAATTTACCATCCCCAAGACTTTCACTACTCTTTTTATTTTATCCAAACTGCCATAATGGGTTTGAATCGTAGAAAGCATTGTTAAGCCTACTTGTCGCGCTGCCAATTTTGCTTCTTCGACATCAAGATCATCTCCTGCTCTACCAATAATTAAGCTGCCATCATTTTTAACAGGCCCTTGACCTGAAATGTATAAAAATTTATCTACCACTAATATCGGTCTATATACCCCGGCTGGTTTTGGCGCGGGTGGAAATTCCAGGCCTAACTCTTTAACTCTTTCTGAAGGTAAATTTTTCATATTTAATGTATTATATAAATGTATTTAATATTAAAACGCCAATCAAACCCATGACCCCTACTGTGGTTTCCATGATGGTCCAGCTTGACAATGTATCTTTTACTGAAAGATTAAAATATTCTTTAAACATCCAGAAGCCTCCATCATTTACATGGGATAACATTAGACTCCCCGAGCCAATGGCAAGCACCATTAATTCAGGACTAATTCCTGTACTTGAAACTAAAGGCAATACAATGCCCGCGGCTGTTAATCCGGCGACTGTTGCCGACCCAACACAAACTCTTATTACGGTTGCAATTAACCAGGCCAAAATTAAAGGAGACATGCTCGAGTCCTTCAGCAAATCGGCTATATAATTACTTACTCCGCTATCAATTAGGATTTGTTTTAAGGCTCCAGCTCCCGCAATAATTAACAACACCATGGTAATACTTGATACCGAACTGGAGATAGAACTCATTAATTCCTCCATTTTTTTTCCTCTTGCTAAGCCCAAAGTATAAATGGCCACCAAAACTGAAATCAACATTGCAATGACAGGGTTACCAATAAAATCAATCACATTTTTTAATACACCATCATCTATAAATTGACTGGTAATCGTAGAAAAGGCGATTAAAATCACTGGGAGTAATGCACTAATTACACTGGTTTTCATTCCCGGCATTTCTTCATCCGATAGCAAAACGGGATTATAGAATTCTTTTAGAGGTGATCCCTTAATTTTTTTAATGGTTCTTGTAAATAACGGTCCTGCAACAATAATAGCTGGGATTGCGATTAGGATTCCATAGAGTAAGGTTTTACCAATATCTGCTTTAAACATCACTGCAATTGCGGTTGGTGCTGGGTGCGGCGGTAGAAATCCATGTGTTACTGACAAGGAGGCTAGCATGGGTAAACCAACATATATCAATGGCAAGCCTGTCGAGGCCGCCACCGTATAAACTAATGGAATTAAGATTACAAAGCCTACCGAATAAAACATTGGAATACCAACAATAAACCCTGCAAGTACTAATGCCCACTGCACATGTTTTAATCCAAATTTTGACACTAATTTGGAGGTAATACGTTGTGCCGCCCCACTATCGGCGACCAGTTTGCCCAACATTGCTCCAAGTCCTAGAATCATGACCAAAAAGCCAAGAGTATTTCCTATTCCCGTTTGAATAGATTGAATCACACTTTCTAATGCCATCCCTTGAAATATACCTACCAGGAGGCAAACAATTACAAATGAAATAAAGGCATTGAGTTTAAATACGGCTATTAAAAAAAATAATAATACTATTCCAGAAATTACAATTAATAGAGGCATACTAAAAAACGAAGATTAAAAGAGTGGATATTAAGAATGAGATTCCTAGACATTTAATGGTTTTGAGATAGCACTAAATTTAAAGCTTTTTTATTATTAAATACTTAAATATTTAATAATAAAAAGCCTATTTCGCTGAAGAAAAACCAATTCTTAATCAGCGCCAATCCCAAGAAATTAGCTCCCAATTCTGATTTTTGGAATTATAGGAATGTAAGTGCTTAAATCCTACGGCATAATGTGCGTTAAGCGACCTGAGGTTTTCGGCATCGACCTCGGTAATTATCATATCATATACCCTATTCATCTCCTGTCTCATAAATCCGTACATGCCCCGAAAAACACCTTGCTTTCTAGACCTTTTATCAATACAAATCTGACCCATTACAAAATAAGTCTCTTCCGCCTGAAGGCAATTATCAATCTGTTGAAACATTGAACGAAGCACCTCTATCTCTTCTTTAAATACTGAAAGCATACAAAGGGCATAACCCACCACTTTATTATTGCTTATCGCAATAACATGAGGGCATTTATCATTCATTGCCTTTAGAATTTCAAACGTATGATGCACCGTCACAAAGCCTTCCGCCTGACGTTCTTCTTCTGAAATCACCGATGGAATATTGATGCGTTGAAGCTCCAGTATTTGATGTAATTCTCCATCAGTTTCAGCTCTCTTATAGGTGACATTTCCCATTAAAGTTGTTTTTCTAACCCTTTAATTGACTTTAATTCAACCTTTAACTCTTGAAACATACTCACAATACTACTTAATTTTAGCTCTTCCTCATCGTATTCTTGTGTATTGATACAGCAGGTAAATTCCCAGAGTTCCATTACTTTTTCAATAGCTACTTTATAGGGCGCATACAATTTATTATCCGAATGCAGTACCAAAGCCTTCTCTTCATTAATCTTATTATAAACACGTTTATAGACCAATCCGTCTTCTTTTGTAAGCACAATATAAGTTCTGCCATCCTTAACATCGTCTATATCATCAACAAATTTAGCGACCACAAAAGAACCGTCTTTTACCGGAAGCATGGAATCTCCACTAATAGGGAAAGCCCTGTGTGTTCCCGTAGGCAAAAAAGGCAATTTAATTTTTTGTAATTGCTCAATATACTCCGGATCTGCATAGCCTTGAAGGTAACCTGCAGACGCTTTTGTTGGAATAATATCAATTAAATCCTCATTGATTTCATTAACCGTTACAGGAAACAAAACGCGCTTATTTCCAACTTCAATAAAAGAGGTGTCTTTAGCCGCTCTTAAATCATTTTTTACCAAAATATCAATAGGAATATCAAAATAACCAGACAATTCTATAAGTTTATCGATTGATGGCTCAGAACGCCCCTCTTCATAAGAACCAATTATAGATCGCGTCCATGTTAACTCTTCTGCAAATTGTTCTTGAGAAAACCCTTTTAGTTTTCTAAGGTGCCTGATATTTATTTGAATATTTTTCATTTGCTACAAATATAAGCAACAATAACTACATATTGTAGTTAATTTTGTTAAACCTAACATGTATCTCAACTGTCACACATATTACAGCTTACGCTATGGCACTATAAAGCCTGAAACCTTGCTTGCCATAACCTCAAAGAATGGCCTGCAAACACTGGCGCTAACTGATATTAATAACACCTCAGCCTGTTTAGATTTTGTAAGATTATCAAAAAAATACGAGGTAAAACCCGTGCTTGGTGTTGATTTTAGAAATGGTGCGCAACAGCAATTTATTCTACTGGCAAAAAATAATAATGGCTTTCAAAACATCAATAATTACCTCTCTTTATTTTTACATGATTCATCTCTAAAAATCCCCGATTGCGCTCCCCAATTGGAAGACACTTTTGTTATTTACCCTTATCAACATCATAAAAACTACAGGCTCAATCCAAATGAATTTTTAGGCATAAAACCACAAGATCTTAACCATTTAAAATTTTCTAAATGGAATAACCTCCAAAGCAAACTCGTGGTACTACAAAGCGTTTCTTTCGAAAACAAGAAAGGGTTTAATACACATCGTTTACTCCGTGCTATTGACAACAACACCTTATTAAGCAAACTCCCAAAAAGTGAACAGGGAGCAGCAACAGATACCATGTTACCTTATGACGAGCTCTATGAAACTTATCAGGAATTCCCAAAACTCCTCGAAAACACAAAATCACTTCTAGAGCATTGTCATATTGATTTCGACTTTTCAAAAAACATCCCAAACAATCAAAAATCTTATACAAATAACGAACTTTTAGATGCTAAACTCTTAGAAAAACTCAGCTATCAAGGCTTAAATTACCGTTACAAAAACCCAGACGAAGCTGTTTATACGCGTATAGAAAAAGAATTGAGTATTATTAAAGAAAAAGGATTTGTCTCCTACTTTTTAATCAACTGGAAAATCTTAAAATACGCCAGAAGCAAAGGCTATTTCTATGTTGGACGTGGTAGTGGTGCCAATAGTATTATTGCCTATTTATTACGTATCACCGATGTTGATCCTGTGGAATTAGATCTGTATTTTGAGCGTTTCATTAATTTATATCGAAAAAATCCACCCGATTTTGACATTGATTTTTCATGGACAGATCGTGATGACATCACTAATTTTATTTTTAAACGTTTTAAAAACACTGCGCTTATTGCGGTTTATAACACCTTTAAATTCAAAGCTTCGGTTCGTGAATTAGGAAAAGTATTTGGTTTACCAAAAGCCGAAATGGACATCCTTACCAGAAGAAAGTACAGTTTTGAAAACCTCGATAAACTATCGCAACTTGTCTTAATTTACAGTCAGTATATTCAAGGGTTTCCAAACTATTTGGGCATTCATGCCGGAGGTATTATTATTTCTGAACGCCCTATTCGCTATTATTGTGCTACGTTCATGCCTCCAAAAGGTTTTGCTACCACACAGTTCGACATGGTTGCAGCAGAAGATATTGGACTCTATAAATTTGATATTTTAAGTCAGCGTGGATTAGGAAAAATTAAGGATACCGTAGCTATAATAAAGTACAATCATCCCGAAAAAGCCCCCATCGATATTCATGATATTAACCGTTTTAAGCAAGACGATCGCATCAAAGACCTCCTTAGAAACGCCAAGGCTATTGGGTGTTTTTATGTCGAATCTCCCGCCATGCGCATGCTGCTTAAAAAATTACAGGTAGACAACTATTTAGGCTTGGTTGCCGCAAGTTCTGTGATTCGGCCAGGGGTTTCAAAATCTGGTATGATGCGCGAATATATTTTACGGTATCGCTATCCCGAACGTCGCAAAGACGCAGATCCCATTTTATTAGATATTATGCCTGAAACTTATGGTGTTATGGTCTATCAGGAAGACGTCATTAAGGTGGCGCATCATTTTGGCGGTTTAAATCTAGGAGAGGCAGATATGCTCCGCCGTGGTATGTCGGGGAAATTTCGTTCTCGTGATGAGTTTTCGAAAGTAAAGCAACAATTTTTTGACAACTGTAAACGCGATGGAAAACCAGAGCATCTCACTGCAGAAATTTGGCGGCAAATAGAGAGTTTTGCGGGCTACGCTTTTGCCAAAGGGCATTCGGCCTCTTATGCTGTTGAAAGCTACCAAAGCTTATTCTTAAAAGCCTATTACCCCTTAGAATACATGGTTGCTACCATTAATAATTTTGGTGGCTTCTACAGTACTGAATTATATGTAAACGAAGCGAGGGTCCATGGTGCAATCATAGAAGCTCCTTGTGTAAACAACAGTTTTAAAGAAACCTACATTCATGAAAAAACAATTTATTTAGGATTCATGTTTCTGCATGCTTTAGAAGCAAAAACCATACAAAAATTATGCTCTGAACGGCAACAAAATGGTCCCTTTGAAAGCTTAGACAACTTTATAGAACGCCTGCCAATTTCTATCGAGCAAATTTCAATTTTAATCAAAATCAACGCCTTCCGTTTTACAAAAATCAACAAACGCGAATTGCTATGGGAAGCACACCTGAAAATTAGCAAAATAAGTTTTGAAGAACAGATACACACATTGTTCAAAACTGAAAAAATAAACTATAAAACCCCTGAATTATCGAGTAGCTTTTTAGAAAATGCCTTTGACGAATTGGAACTCTTAGGATTTCCGCTTTGCAATCCCTTTAAGTTATTGTCAAAGCCTTCAAAAAATAGGCTCACAGCAAAAGCTCTGGTTACCCATAAAAACCAAGTTATTACCATTGAGGGTTATTTGATCACTACAAAAAATACCATAACTTCAAATAAAAAAACAATGTATTTCGGAACCTTTTTAGATCGTGATGGCGATTTTATAGATACTGTTCATTTCCCCCCTGTAGCTAGGAAACATCCCTTTAGAGGTAAGGGCGTTTATACAATTACAGGCAAAGTTTTAGAAGAATTTGACTGTATTAATATCGAAGTCATTTCTATGTATAGACAGGCTGTCATTGAAGACCCAAGGTATAATGACAACACAAAATATGCTGCGGTATGATTTCAGAAGACAGAACGATAGTCCATATGGATTTAGACACCTTTTTCGTGTCTTGCGAACGCTTATTAGACAATCGTCTCATTGGAAAACCTGTGCTTATTGGAGGCACTTCTGATAGAGGCGTTGTGGCAGCCTGCAGCTATGAAGCGCGTAAATTTGGGGTTCACTCCGCGATGCCTATGCGTATGGCAAAACAATTATGTCCAGAAGCCGTTGTGCTACGAGGCAACTCCGGAATATATACCAATTTTTCAAAAAATGTAACCGATGTTATCAAGGAAGGTGTACCGCTTTACGAAAAAACATCTATTGACGAATTTTATATTGACCTCACTGGAATGGATAAGTTTTTTGGCTGCCATAAGCTTGCTTCTGAATTACGTCAGCGTATCATTAAAGAAACCGGGTTGCCAATTTCTTTTGGAATGTCTATCAACAAAACGGTCTCTAAAGTAGCCACAGGTGAAGCCAAGCCCAACAACGAAATACGCATTTTAAAAGGCGATGAAAAGCCTTTTTTAGCACCATTATCTGTTAGAAAAATTCCAATGGTTGGCGAGGTAACCTATAAATCATTATGTGACTTAGGTGTGAAACGCATACAAACTGTACAAGAAATGCCCATGCAACTCATGCACAGAGTGCTCGGCAAAAAAGGCTTAAGTATTTGGAAAAAAGCAAATGGTATTGACAATAGCCCTGTCGTTCAATATCATGAACGAAAATCTATTTCTACGGAGCGTACTTTTGATAAAGACACGACCGACATGATCAAGCTGAAAAGCATTCTTATTGCTATGACCGAAAATTTAGCTTATCAATTACGCCGCGGCCACAAACTCACCGCATGTGTCACCTTTAAAATCCGTTATTCCGATTTTCAAACCTATACACAACAACAGCGTATTCCATATAGTGCGATGGATCATACTATTATTCCTGTGGTCTTAGATCTATTTCGAAAACTCTATAACAGACGTTTATTAGTGCGGCTTATTGGTGTGAAATTCAGCCACCTTGTTGAAGGCGGTCATCAGATTAATTTATTTGAAGACAATGAAAAACACCTCAACTTAAGTCAAGCCATAGATAATATGCGGGAACGCTATGGAGACAGAGCCGTAATAAACGCAGCAGGAATGGACGCCAAAAGCATTAGCCGGTGGAACCCCTTTACAGGAGAGCCACCGCCATTATTAGCTAATCGAAGACGTTAATACTATTGCTTAGTATTCAACCAAGCATCTCTTAATGCTTTTTGAGCATCATTTGCATCTTCAAGCATTGTAATTGTATAAGAAGGATCTGCCTTAAAGGTTAGGCTTGTTTCTTTGGCATGCCCTAAACGCTCATAAATAAGGCTTACAGTATCATTGGGCTTAAACTTTGATATTATGGAATTAAAATCTTGAGTATCACTTAATACGTACTCACCAATTTGAATGATTTTATCCCCATTTTCTAATCCAGCTTCATATGCTGAAGAGCCCATGCTTGTATTGTTAGCAATTTTACCATCTCTAATTCTAGCTCCAAAACGAATTTTACTGTTGTCTTGAGATAAAGAGACTCCAGCATTCTCGAACAAACGCTTCATCTCTGGCATCTCACTTTTATAAATATAATTATTGAAAAATTTATCACCAAATTCAGCTCCGGCATATGCATTAAGAGTCTCATGTAAATCCGAAATCAAATAAGGTTGTTCAACCTTTCCAAAATTGGTCCAAACCAATTTCATATAATCATCAAGATTCAAATCCTTTTCACGCAATGCTAAATCCAAGGCCAATCCCAAAGCACTTCCATAAGAGTAATATGAAATAAAAGTATTCCCTCTATTCACAGGGTCTACCGATCGTGCAGCATCCACAAACGGTGCCTGATAACTCATTTCAATAGGCGTGAAAAATTGACGTCCAGGAGAATTCCACACATAATTAAAAGTTCCCGATAACCCATTTATATAATCCTCATGACTCATCAATCCGGCACGACACATCATCAATGAGGTATAATAGCTGGTAAAACCTTCAGCAAACCAGAGCTCACCACTCATATTTGCTTCTTCAAAATCAAAAGGCTCAAGAGACTGCGGTCTGATGCGTTCTACATTCCAAGCATGAAAAAACTCATGTGATATAGTTCCGATATTTCTGTCCATTCCACCATCTGCCAAACTTCTTGTAGAGGTACAAATAGTAGAATTACGATGTTCCATTCCATCACCCGATGCATTGGGAATATAACAGGCTAGAAAGTAATAATTGTCATAATCAAAATCTGGCAACTCACCATAAACGGCTTCTTGTTCCAAAACAATTTTCTTTACTTTTTCAAAATATTCATCCAACTCAGCGTCGGTTCCATTATGGTGTAATACTAAATTCACTTTTTGACCATCAACATCAAATGAACGCACCCCGTGATTACTGATTTCGGTAGGGCTATCCATAAAATATTGTAAATCTCTGGCGCTATAGGTATGACCTTCTACATGTTTTAATTGGGAAGCCACTTTCCAACCCAAGTCTTCACGAACATTAAAAGTCACTTCTATCGCGTCATTTTCTAAACTTGGTGCATAGATAAACGTAGCTGGAATATTTAAATGCGCATGGGTTTCATCGATCTGAGCATAAGTTCCGCCGCCACGATTAGCAAACAAGGTATAGCTCACTTTTAGAGTTCCATCATGACCTTTTACTTTCCACGAATAGGGATCTGGTCGTGTTGTTTCTAACACTTTACCACTGCCATCCGTTACGCTTACCGCATATATATTCTTCATAAACTCGTGCAAGGCATAACGACCTGGAGAAGTACGGCTCATTCTAAATTCCATCTCACCAGCTTTCAAGTTAGTAAATGTCGCATTTACAGTAGCCTCATGGTGTACGGCGTTTTCAAAAGAAATAGTGTATACTGATGACACTCCATTTGAAGCTTCATCGGTGACGGTATTTTTGCAATTAAAAAATGCCAATATGGCTAATAATAACAGTGTTTTTTTCATGATGTAAGTGTTTTTTAATTTTACAATTGAATACAAGTAATTCAATTATAATATTTCAATAAAGACAGCGCTTTTATAATAATGTTACAATTCGCTTTTAAACCCTTGTTAAGAATAAAAATATTGTCCCTAAATAAGTGACTAAAATAGTCTATTTGAGAATGCGTTTAAAAAAATCGCTGTTATAAAAATTACAACATGAGGTAAATAGTTAGAAATGTATAAATAACCCTCGCTTTAGTCCTCAACATATTCTAAAATATCACTGGGCTGACAGTCTAAGGCCTTACAAATTGCCTCCAAGGTTGAAAACCGTACCGCTTTGGCTTTCCCCGACTTTAAGATTGATAGATTAGCAGTAGTAATACCGACAATTTCTGCCAGGTCCTTACTCTTCATTTTACGCTTAGCGAGCATTACATCAAGATTTACAATGATTGACATAGGCTAGATCGTTAGGTCGTTTTCTTGTTTCAAGTCTTTAGCATTTGCCGTTGCCTTACTAAAAAGCAAAAAGAACAGGCCAATAACTACTAAAAAAATATTTTCCACATCAAGAGATTGAACTGAAGAGGATAAGAACATTAAAAATGAATTCAATGATAGCCCTTCAACGATGTTTGAGGCCATACTCAATAATAAAAATGACATTATAAATTGAATCAAAATAGTAGCACCTCCAATAAACACAAATATATTTCCTGCCCTTTTTAAATTCTTAATAACAGTTTCGGAATAATAATCTGATTCGATAAATGGCTTAATACATTTTCTCAAATAAAACACCGAAAACAAGAAAAGTATAAAATTAACCGTCTTTAATAGTGGACCAATTATCAAGGCCCCATTAAAAACAGAAAACATTCTATTAAAACCTCGTAAACTAAATGGCAAATACTCATTCAAAAAGAAACTCGCTATAACAAACACAAGGCCTAATACTAATACTGCGATTAATACAACATATAATATGTTTATCAATACTTTTAAAATCTTAATGGTTTTCATAACGTTATATTGTTAATTCGTTTTCTTCTTTCAAAATGCCACCGTTTTTAATAAAATCGGAGAAAATCAATAGTCCTATCCCAACGAGTACTACTACAAAGGCTAGAATAGCATTATTAATCAATTCATTCAATTTAAATGCTTGCATGGTAATGCCGATATAAAGTAACCTACACACTGCAAAACCTATAAAAATCTTCCCTGCCAATTTGAATTTAAATTCACTTTTTGAATTAAAAAACCCATCTTTTATAATGTATTGTATCCCCTGTTGTATCTTAAAAGACCCAATAACAATCACGGCTAAAAGAGATGTCAACACGAGATTATCAAATGCGCCAAGGACATTGTCCTCATAGGCTTTTGATTGAAACAGATCTGGGATCACCAAGAAAACAACTTGAATTGCCACTAACAGCATAGTCAATACATTTATAAAAATCAGGAGTCGGTATAATAGTCTTACTTTGTTCATTATTGATGTAATTTAGTTAGTCATAAACCAATGCACATATCCGCAATGATCACAAATATAGTTTTGCGCAGATTTATTAGCCCAATCTAGCTTAAAAAATGTCATTTTTGGTGTATTCATCAAGGTCTTTCTCGCCCAGAATGTATCATTTTTGCAAATAACACATTCTAATTTATGCCCTTTTATAAGTCTTTGTTTTGATTCAGTATTCATAGCTTTAATAGTTATAAGTGGACTCATTTACCCAGTGAAATTCCCTATTGATGAGTCTAAAATCGGATTCTGGTTTTCGTTTAAATTGAATAAAAAGGGAATCACCATCTAAAACCCCTCTTAATTCTAAGTGATCGGGATTGACAAACAGATAGGAAAAATGATGAGGCAGCGTATCGGATTCTCTTCTAAAAACAACTTCTTTTTGTGCCTCATCAAGATCAAAACTATATCTATCTATAGCCTCGTTCATTTTTTTAACAACGGCCTTTTTCTTATAATTCACGATGAAATACCGCCATTGATAGGCATCGGTTAGTAATGGTGCCAAGCTGTCCTTGTTTTTTATAAATAATTGAGATTCCCAAATACCATAGAGTTCAGACTTTGATTTTAATTGATCCTTCATATCAAATTGCACAAAACATTGGACAATAATAACCCCTGTTAATACGACTAAAATAAAACCTTTAGCTCCTCCAATCACTTTTTTTAAGCTTGGATTCATTCGTGGAACAAAATGAATGACCTGTTCGGCCGTTCTATTTCTAAAAAAGACATTCATTATACGACGCCTATCTGCTAAACACAATATGGATGCCATTAAAACGAGCTGCACCGAAAACAGTTTCACAGGAATGTCATAGGTAAAATTCATCAGAGCCACATTGGTCATAACCCCAACAATAATCATACTTCCTAGAGTAAGCGTTTTACGATAGAACAACAATACAGCTCCCAATACTTCTGCAAAGCCTATAAAGATATTGTATGCCAAAGAATGACCCATAAAAGTCCATGCCAAGCCCATAGGCGACATCTCCCCTACGGGTTGCAACAGGAGCTCAAGACTCGTATCCCCAAACTGACCTTTAAAGACTTTAACCAAACCATAAAGCAGCATGGCGAAAGACAAAAACACCCTGAGAATAACTTGAAACCAATAAAATAAGATGTCATAACTCGATCGTTTCGGTTTTGCAAAGGACCATATTCCACCAATGAGTACGGTTAAAACTATATTTAATCCCAATCGCACATAATCATAGGATCGATCTCCACTCCCTGTGCTATCCATATGAAAATCGGAACCCCAGTTCAGAATGTTTTCAGCAAACCAGCGCAATAGTCCTTCCATGAAGGGCGCTAAAAACAATAGGAGTATAAATAAAACAAAATAGGTAAAGACAAATTTGAAAACTATTTTAGCTCCAAAACTCCAGTGTTCATTTTTTGATTGAAAAAAGTTCATTATATATTTTTTTGACATTGCAAATATAATAAAATTATCGAAAAACAATAATTTTTTATTATAAAATGATAATAAATGAATTTTGAGATTAATTATTCACCTATTGCAAAGTCATTGTATATCTTTGTTTTAAGATGACGAGATTTCCAAAAAAATTACAATCTAAGCTCCAAGAACGCAAGGCGAAAAACGCAGAGCGACAATTAGGGACTCAAAACAATTTAGTAGACTTTTCTTCCAACGACTATTTAGGGTTTTCGATGTCCGAAATTATTTTTGAGAAGGCTCACGAGCATTTAGAAACACTTAACATTTTCGAAAATGGAGCTACAGGGTCGCGATTGCTTTCTGGTAATCATCAATTGTATCCTACTGTTGAATCCATGCTTTGTGAGTTTCACGATGCTGAAGCGGCACTTATATTTAATTCTGGTTACGATGCCAATATTGGGCTTTTCTCATCTGTACCTCAACGCGGTGACATTATACTATATGACGAAATTATCCATGCCTCTATAAGGGATGGCATTACAATGAGTAAGGCAAAAGCCTATAAATTCAAGCATAATAACCTGGAAGATTTAAAGCGCAAATGTAAGGTCGAGCGTGATCGAAATCCTCTAGAAACTGAAATTTACGTCGTTACAGAATCTGTATTCTCTATGGATGGTGACACTCCAGATCTCATCGCTATGTCTGAAATTTGTAAAAATCACAGCGCTCATTTTATTGTTGATGAAGCTCATGCTTTAGGTGTTTTTAATACCAATGGTTCTGGCTTGATTCAAGAATTAGGATTAGAAAACGCTGTTTTTGCAAGACTCATAACCTTTGGAAAAGGTTTGGGTTGTCATGCTGCTACAATTTTAGGAAGCAACAATCTCAAACAATATTTGGTGAATTTTGCCCGTAGTTTTATTTATACTACTGCCTTGCCTCCTCATGCTTTAGCGACTATTAAATCGGCTTATGATGAACTAAGACTTCCGAACAAAAAGGAAACATATCATCCTGAAATTCAAAAACTAACCCATAACATTTTGTTTTTTAAGTCGGAAATTGAAAGGTTAAATCTTCAAGCCTCTTTTATTAAAAGTAATTCGGCCATCCATTGCTGTATTATTCCAGGAAATGATATCGTTAAGTCAATTGCTTTAAAGCTCAAAGAACAGGGCTTCGATGTAAAAGCAATATTATCCCCAACAGTGCCCATGGGACAGGAACGTCTACGTTTTTGTTTGCACAGTTATAATTCTCAAAAACAAATCACAGATGTTTTATTCCTGTTAATTAAATTTGCATCTCTATGAATGAAACATTTAAAACTATTGCAAAGTTTCAATATTCTTCAGAAGCCCAAATCATAAAAGGGCGTTTGGAAGCAGATGGCATACAGGTTTATTTATCAGACAATTTAACTATTGACACTGACCCATTAATCAGTAATGCAATTGGTGGTGTAAAACTTAAAGTATTAACTATTCAATCGGAAGAAGCTGAAAACATATTAAAGTCTATTCAAAAATATTCAATTGACGATGAAGGGCAGATGATTGAATGTCCAAAATGCAATAGTAAAAGCGTAGCTCTTTTTTCAACCATTAAAGATATTAAGTCCTTTTTTGCTTTCCTTTTTGGGTTTCTATTCGGATCCTTACCCCTTCACACCAAATACAAGTATAAATGCGAATCTTGTAATATAGAATTTGATATAAAATGAAAAAAATATTTATCACCGGAAGCTCCACAGACGTAGGAAAAACGATCGTTTCGGCCATTGTTACTGAAGCTCTAAATGCAGATTATTGGAAACCCGTACAGGCAGGAGAATTAGATCATTGCGACACTAAAAAAGTAAAAGGCTTAGTCTCAAATGCCAATACAAAATTTCACCCTAATAGTTACGCATTACAAAGCCCTATGAGCCCACATGCCGCTGCTGAAATCGATGGAATCACTATAGATTTAAAAAAAATAAAGCCGCCTAAAACTAAAAAAAACCTCGTTATTGAAGGTGCTGGAGGACTAATGGTCCCCTTGAATGACACGGCGTGTATTCTCGATATTATTAAGCCAGATTATAAAGTTATTGTAGTGTCCAGACATTATCTGGGAAGTATTAATCATACCTTGTTAACGGTGAATCAACTTAAATCTAAAGGCTTTGAGGTCTCTATAATATTTTCGGGAAACGAACATAAAACGACCGAAGCTATTATTTCCAAAATGACTAATGTCCCAATTATAGGACGGGTAGACGAAGAGCCTTATTTTGATAAGAATGTAATTCTAGAATATGCCGATGTATTTAAAGCTGGATTAGAAAAATTATAGATGAAAGCAATTACAGCAAAGCAACTCTGGTTTTATCCCATCCTTTTCGGATTCCTGGGTGCTGCTTTAGGACTGATATTGCGTTATGCATTTGCCGAGGCCATTCCTGCATTCCCATTAAAAAACCTGCTACATTCCCATTCGCATGTCATGCTTTTAGGCCTTTTATTTAATGCTTTGATTGTCCTGCTATGGTACAACTTTAGCAAGGGTATCGATGGCTTGTCTTTCAGGTATTATATCGCGCTTCAAGTTTGTGTTGCAGCAATGTTAGTGACATTTATAATACAAGGCTATGCCCTACACTCCATTTTATTTTCAACACTTCATTTATGGCTTAGCTATATTCTACTCATCAGATTATGGAAACGCCTTGAAGGCAATAAGCAGATTGTTACCTTGATAAAAATCGGTATTGTTTTCCATTTCATTTCCTCTATTGGACCTTATTGTTTAGGTCCTTTGATGGCCATGGACATGCAAGACTCTCCCTGGTATCAACAAGCCATATTTTTCTACTTACATTTTCAATATTTCGGATCACTATTTGTATGGTTACTCGCAGGCTTATTAAAAAGAACAACGGTCATTCTTAAAAAGAAACATCTTTTCTTAATCACGTTTAGCCTTATTTGCTTGTATGCGCATTCCTTAGATTATAATTTTAATCATTGGAGCATTCGTTTTTTTGGCGGATTAGGATCTATATTACTCTTTATCCTTTTCTTGAATTTCAAGAGAGCCTTTCTAGCATCAAGGAAACCCTATAGAAGTATTTACCTCATCCTTATAATCATTGCTTTTGCTAACATCTTAGGGAGTATTCCGCAAATCGCTCATCTTGTTGAAGACAACCGTTTTATACTGATTGCCTGGCTACACCTATTGTTCTTAGGACTTTTTATTCCTTTTATCTGGGTAGAGCTCCCTCAGAAAATCGGAAAGCCTATCTGGATTTCATATGGTATTATGCTACTTTTCTCCGAAGCTATTCTGCTGTTTCCCACGAGCCTGTCACAATTCTTTTCAACCTCGGTAATGTGGCTATTGTTTGCAGCTTATTTGGGTGTGTTTTTAAGTATTAGTATTGTACATTTGACCTATCTTTTCAAAAGCAAATAAATGTCTTTACAAGAACGCGATAAAAAACACCTGTGGCACCCATTAACACAGCATAAATTACATCCAAACCATTTGGCAATTACCAAGGCTAAAGGCGCTGTACTATATGACGCTAATGGGAAGGAATATATCGATGGTATTGCCTCTTGGTACACTTGTATGTATGGGCATAGCAACCCTTACCTAATCCGTCGGGTTTCTGAACAAATGCAACAATTAGATCATGTTGTATTTGCAGGATTTACACATGAACCTGCTATAAAATTATCGGAAGCACTTATTAGAATTCTTCCCGATAATCAAAATAAACTTTTTTTTAGTGATAACGGCTCAACTTCTGTCGATGTCGCCATAAAAATGGCATTACAATATCACTTTAATAAAGGCGAAAAGAGAGGGAAAATTATCGCTTTAGAAGGTGGATTTCACGGGGATACTTTCGGCGCTATGAGTGTGTCGGGATTATCAGTTTACAATGGGCCTTTTGAAGACTTTTTTATCGATGTTTCAAGACTCCCTGTACCAACGACAAACAATTTTGATACCGTTAAACATCAATTATTAGCACTGCTTTCTTCAGGAGAGGTCGCTGCCTTTATTTACGAACCTTTGGTTCAAGGAGCTTCCGCAATGAAAATGTATGATGCCGCTCTTTTAGATGAATTATTAAGCCTTGTAAAGCAACACAATGTGCTTGCCATAGCCGACGAGGTCATGACTGGGTTTGGGAAAACCGGTAAATATTTTGCTTCCGAACATTTAAGTAATCAGCCTGATATTATCTGTTTGGCAAAATCTTTAACAGGAGGGTTGGTACCCATGGCAATAACAACCTGTTCTCAGGAAGTTTATGAGGCCTTTTTAAGTGATGATATTTCTAAGGGGTTTTTCCACGGACACACCTATTCGGCAAATCCAATTGCCTGTACAGCCGCATTGGCGGGGATAGAATTATTACAATCTACAGAAATTCAGAACAATATAACTCGCATTATCAAGGCACATCAAGCCTTTGATAAGCGTATAAAAACCCATCCCAAAGTTGCTACAACACGTCAGCTAGGGGTTATTTACGCCCTCGATCTAAATGTAGAAATGGATCGTTATGGCGATTTAAGAAACAAATTATTCAAGTTCTTTATGAACAACGGTGTTTGCTTGAGACCTTTAGGCAATACCATTTATATTTTAGCTCCCTATGTCATTACAGATGGCCAATTAGAAAAAATATATACCGTAATTGAAGCTGCTTTGGAGGAGGTTTAGATTCCTTCTAGGATTTTATCTAATAAATTAATTTGTTCCTGAGAATCTTTGATAAGTACATATAGTATTTCATAAACCCATTCTCCATCAATTTTTTCTGCCTTAACCACTAAAGACCCTTTGCCTTTTGCTCCTTTTAAAGGGATTACAAAATCCGCATTCCCATTATCTTCATTCAAAGACACAGTTCCGTTAGGCATTCCATTGGCATCAACATCTTCTCCTAAGGCAGCAATAACTTGCCTGTCGCTTTTAGCCAACTCCACCGTATACACATAGGGTGTATTGTTTTTTAAGGCTTTTGTAACCCCAAAAAATATAGCACCAACGCCAAAAACAAAAAGAAGGATTACGGTTAAACAACCACCAACCGGAATTACCCATGGCCAATTTCTTCCTATCCAACTCTTCTTTTTGTGCACTTCCATAGTTCAGTTTTTATTTCTTTAAAGATATGTAGTAAAAAGACACTATTTGTTACAGGCATTGAAATTTTAGCTTTCACATTAGGAAAACATATGATATCTATAGCATAAGTCCTATTTTTGTCGAAAATAAAAAGCTTGCAACATCCAATCTCTATTACCGCTATTGCTTCAGTATCCCCTTTAGGAGTTTCTTTAGAGGAGGCCTGGAAAAGTTATCAAAATAAGGTCCATTGTATTGCGAAAAAGAAATTCCCAAACTTTAGCGCCTTTGTTGCGGAATTAACTCCGGAAGGGAAACAGGAGATTGAACACCTAAGACAATCTGACAATAAATACAGAGCCTTAGATGACACCGTCCTATTCGCCATTTATGCTGCTCGAAAAGCTATGCATAATGCCCAGTGGAATGCTAAGGATAATTTTGGAATAAATATTGGGTCCTCACGAGGGGCAACCCAACTTTTCGAAACTTATTACGATCAGTTTTTAAATTCGCAAACTGCCGAAACATTGTCCTCACCTACAACAACCCTAGGAAATATTTCATCCTGGGTGGCTCATGATCTACAGACACAAGGGCCAGAAATATCACATTCCATAACCTGTTCAACGGCATTACATGCCTTATTAAATGGAATTGCATGGATAAATTCAGGCATGTGCTCGAAGTTTTTAGTCGGTGGAAGTGAAGCGCCTTTAACGCCTTTTACGGTAGCTCAAATGCAAGCCTTAAAAATTTATTCGAAATCTAAATCCGATTATCCTTGTCGTGCTCTTGATTTGGATAAAACCAGAAACTCAATGGTACTTGGAGAAGGGGCTTCAGTTGCCTGTTTAGAACAAGGCCAACAGGAAAACGCATTAGCCATTATTAAAGGCATTGGATACGCGACTGAAGTTCTGGAACACAATGTTTCACTATCGGCTGATGGCGAATGTTTTCAGCGTTCGATGACCATGGCTTTAGGTGATATTTCACCAAAAGATATCGACCTAATTATTACCCATACTCCAGGAACTATTAAGGGAGATTTGGCAGAAATAAATGCAATTAAACAAATTTTTTGTAACAAAATTCCTTCATTGACTACTAATAAGTGGAAAGTAGGTCATACTTTAGGCACTTCCGGAATGCTAAGTATCGAGTTTGCCATTTTAATGCTCCAACATCAAAGTTTTGTTTCCGCTCCTTTTTTTAAAGGAAAGCCCCCTAAGAGCATCAATAATATCCTTGTGAATGCTGTTGGATTTGGAGGCAATGCTGTGACCATTTTACTTTCAAAATAGTATCCTTTATTATCTGTTTATTATTAAAAATGAATATGTAGAAACCTTTGGCTGATCGCATTAAAGTTTCTATATTTCTAACTCTAAAATTCTAATATTATGGAACAATGGTTTTCTGACCTCGCTACTTTTGAAAAAGTCTATTGGATTATTGCTGGCATTGGGTCGCTCATATTTATTTTCGTTTTGATATCTACGGTAATGGGTGCTGATGGCGATGATATCGACGGTGATGTAGATACAGATATTGATTCTGATATGGGTATTGGCTTTCAATTTTTTACCTTCAAAAATTTAGTGGCCTTTTTTACCATTTTTGGATGGTCTGGAATTTCGTGCATTGATGCGGGCTTCTCAAATACCACAACAATACTGGTCTCAGTATCATGTGGTTTAGTAATGATGTTTATCATGGGGTTTTTAATGCTCCAAATAAGCAAACTCAAAAGCAGTGGAACCTTAGAACTTAAAAATGCAAAAAATGCTATTGGCGAAGTGTATCTCACCATTGGTGCTAGTCGTTCTAAAACGGGTAAGGTCATGGTAAAAGTACAAGGCGCATTACGAGAATTAGACGCCTTAACAGATAATGAAAACGGACTTAAAACCGGCACTGCGATATTGGTAACAGAAGTTACCTCCAGTGGAATATTAATTGTTGAACAACTTAAAAAATAAAACATATGCTGAACATTATTACTTTACAAGGTCTTGACGGCTTTGGCCCTTTAGTTACCATTGGATTTGCCATTTTATTTGTTTTCGTATTATTAATTGTTTTAGTACGCCGTTACAAACGCTGTCCTTCCGACAGAATTTTAGTAGTATACGGAAAAGTAGGTGGTGGTAAATCGGCAAAATGTATTCACGGTGGTGCCGCTTTTATAGTCCCTGTAATTCAGGATTATCAATTTTTAGATTTAACGCCAATTTCTATTGAGGTCAACCTTGTCAATGCCTTGAGTAAGCAAAACATTCGTGTTAATGTCCCTTCTCGATTTACTATTGGCGTCTCAACAGAGCCAGGTATTATGCAAAATGCTGCAGAACGTTTATTGGGCTTAGGACAAAATGAAATTCAGGAATTAGCACAAGAAATCATTTTTGGTCAACTACGTTTGGTAGTTGCCTCGATGGACATTGAAGAGATCAACTCCGACAGAGATAAGTTTTTAACGAATATTTCTCAGAGTGTAGAATCGGAACTTAAGAAGGTTGGATTAAAATTAATCAACGTAAATATTACAGATATCGTTGATGAATCAGGGTATATTGAAGCCCTTGGAAAGGAAGCTGCAGCACATGCTATCAATGCTGCACGTAAATCGGTTGCAGAAAAAAACAGAGATGGATCCATTGGAGAAGCCAATGCTGTTCAAGATGAGCGTACTCAGGTTGCTGCTGCCAATGCACAAGCTGTTGATGGAGAAAATACAGCTAAAATTGAAGTCGCTAATTCTGATTCTCTACGTCGTCAACGTGAAGCAGAAGCAGAGCGTGTGGCTATTGCTTCGGAAAAAGTACAGTCGGCAAAAGCCTTAGAAGAATCCTATGCTGCTGAACGTGAAGCTGAAATTGCCAGAGCAGAACGCGAGCGCTCTTCGCAATTAGCAGATATAATTGTCCCAGCGGAAATCGACAAACGCAAGGTAGAAATTGATGCGGAGGCCGAGGCAGAAAGAATTCGTCGTAGAGCAAAAGGTGAAGCCGATGCCATTTTATTTAAAGCACAGGCTGAAGCACAAGGACTTTATGAGGTATTAACCAAACAAGCAGCTGGACTGGATCAAATTGTACAAGCAGCTGGGAATAATTCTAAAGATGCTGTGTTATTATTGATTGCAGACAAATTACCAGAACTCGTAAAACTACAAGCTGAAGCCATTAAAAATATTAAAATTGACAAGGTAACGGTTTGGGAAAATGGCGGTGGTAAAGATGGAAAATCATCGACCTCAAATTTTATCTCAGGCATGTATAAAGCCGTTCCTCCATTACAAGAAATGTTTAATATGGCTGGAATGGAATTACCGGAGTATTTAAAAGGTAAAGATCCGAAAGTCGCTTCGGAAATTACAGAAGTGATAGACGACCCCAAGGATTCTGAATAGATAGTATTAAAAACCCGCTTTTATAGCGGGTTTTTAATACTATATCAATTAATTTTATTCACAATAGCTTCACATAAGTTATGCGTCTCCCAGATATCCTGTATACGGTCTGCATCAAATTTAGAGGCCTGCAAGGCTAGCAACCAATCATCAAATAAATCTATAAAACCGCGTTTATATAAGGTGTTTTCCCAGTTATCAAAAACCAGAGGCTGTTGTGATCCATTTTGATAATGAACACCTGAAACCAATGCGTCTATTTCCCATTTATTTCCCCGTGTATAATATTCAACACGTTCCTGAGTAATACCACTAATGCGATTCATTGCACCCGTTAATAGGGTTTCGTTTTGCTGCCATTGTACTTGTAAGGCTTCCAATTGACCTTTGTGCGATTGTGAAAACACTTGAAGATTATCAATGACTCCTTCGGCCAAAAAACGAAGACTATCTGCGACATGAATAAAATCGTCAAAAATAAAGCTACGTGCATCGGCAGCTAAGTTGACCCTATTTTTTTGCCAATTAATTTGAATTGGGTTTTGCTCTTTATGCAAAGCCTTAATTAAAGGGGCAAACCGACGATTAAAACCAAGATATAATAAGACTTGTTTTTGGCTTGCCAAATTCAATAATATCTCCGCCTCATCTAAGGAATAACAGAGGGGTTTATCCACAAACACCGGAATACCGGCATGTAAAAATCTTGAAACAAGTTCAAAATGACTTTCTGTTGAACTATGAATCATCACGGCATCAGGCCTTTGCTTAATCAAGGTGCTTATATCGGAATATGTTTCATCAATGCGATATCGCTCCGCTAGTTGTTTTAATACTTTAGCATTTCTAGTACAAAGAATTGGGCTGACTTTAGAATTATTTGCCACTATTGGTAAATAAGCCTTTTGAGCAATGTCACCCAATCCAATAAGTGCAATTCTCAATTTTTGTAATTTATTCATCGGTCTAATTTAGGTATATTCTGAGTTACTTTTATCAACGTCCCTCAGAGGTAAAACAATAATAGTTAACATAAATCCAAACGTTTAAAAAGCATCTCCTTATAACGACTACTTATAGGGATTTTATGAGTATCGATATGAATATGATTATTCTCTATTTTATCAATACTAGCAATATTAACAAGGTAGGATTGGTGCACTCGAATGAATAAAGAGGCATTCAACTTTTCAACAATATCCACGAAGGTCATTCTTGGTGCATAGGCGCCATCTACGGTAATTATATCCAGATAATTTCCAGAGCCTCTGACAAATAAAACAGATTCAAATTCAATTTTTATATTCTTAAAACCATCCTTTATAAAAAAGAAAGTATCCTGTTTCTTTTGAGCAATGCGTTCTTCGACTTTATTTACTGCGATTTGAAATTGGTCAAACTCAAAGGGTTTTAATAAATAATCCACGGTATTATAGCCATAACTATCAATAGCAAATTCGGCATAAGCCGTGGTAAAAATCACATAGGGCTGTAATTTTAATTCTTGGAGCATTTCTATACCCGATTTATTGGGCATATTAATATCTAAAAAAATTAAATCTACTGGGTTTTGCTTAAGAAACTTCTGGGCTTCATTTGCATTATAAAAATGCCCCAACAGGGTTATAGTCTCACATTTTGACACATGATGTTCAATAACCTGTATCGCTTTTGGCTAATCGTCAATCGCTATAGCTGTTATCATATATTATCGATGTTTATACTCATTTTTACAGAAAAAGTATGCTCTTCTTT